>Ga0255060_10000328_pt1 | contig 10938 bp, 3 predicted proteins | sample 172RNAGHGlowgp2_FD_183094 | JGI IMG/M metagenome (GOLD analysis project Ga0255060, IMG submission 183094) | Metatranscriptome of sheep rumen microbial communities from Palmerston North, Manawatu-Wanganui, New Zealand - 1728 RNA GHGlow gp2... | ecosystem: Host-associated > Mammals > Digestive... | reverse complement strand
TTTATGAAAGACAGTTTCAAAAAAGACAATGGCTTGAAACAGTATTGCAGACGGATGCTTATAGCACTATTAATGGTGTTCTTCTGCGGACAGATTCAAGCTCAGACCGGGAAAACAATTTCTGGTACGGTTACAGACCCCAATGGCGAACCGCTGCCGGGCGTTACTGTAATAGTTCAAGGTACCAACAACGGTACCATCACCGACCTCGATGGTAAATATTCAATTACAGCTGCACAAGGCTCTACATTGGTATTTACCTTCATCGGTTTCGACAACCAAGTTGTCCAAGTTGGAGCAGGCTCCACCTACAATGTAAAAATGGAAGAGAGTTCGCAACAACTCGACGAAGTTGTGATTGTGGGTTATGGACAGCAAAAAAAGGCCTCTGTGGTAGGTGCTATTACCCAGGCCAACGCCGAAACACTGCAACGTGCAGGTGGTGTAACCAGCCTTGGACAGGCACTTACCGGTAACCTTCCTGGCGTTGTTACCGAACAGGGCACTGGTATCCCTGGCGGTGAAGACCCAAAAATCGTAATCCGAGGTGCAAGCTCTTGGAATAACTCCGACCCTCTTGTACTTGTGGACGGTATCGAGCGTGAGATGAGTTCTGTAGACGTTTCGTCAGTGGAAAACATTTCTGTGCTCAAAGACGCATCTGCCACAGCGGTGTACGGTGTGCGCGGTGCCAACGGCGTTATCCTTATCACCACCAAACGTGGTCAGGAAGGAAAGGCTCAGATCAACGCAGGTTTCACCACCACTGTAAAAGCTCCATCCAAGTTGCCTAACAAACTTGATGCTTACGATGCGCTTATGGCAAGAAATCAGACCATAGAAATGGAGTTGCCTCTTACTCCCGAATCGTGGAGCTATATCACACCTCAGCAACGTATAGAATTGTATCGCAACCAAACTACACAAGAACAACGCGAACGCTATCCTAATGTTGACTGGGTAGACGCTTTGTTCAAAGACCATGCTATGAGCTACAACGCCAACTTAAACATCACTGGTGGTAGCAAAGTTGTGAAATATTTCGCAGCAGCCGATTACGCCAACGAAGGCGACCTTATGAAAACATACGACAACGGACGTGGTTACAAGGCTGGTTACGATTACAACCGTATCAACGTTCGTTCAAACCTCGACTTCACCATCACCAAAACTACAGTTTTGAAAGTTAACCTTGCAGGCTCGCTCGGTATAGCAAAACGCCCGAGAGCTAATGCCGGCGACGAGTGGCAAGAGGCTCAGCGTTGGGCTGGCGCTTATAACATTGCTCCCGACGTTTTCATTCCTCAATACGAAGATGGCGCGTGGGGATACTATCCTCAGGTCAGCAACGTAACCAACTCGGTACAGAACCTCGCTGTTTCGGGTATCGCAAAAACAACCACCAACAGCATTACCACCGACTTTAACCTTGAGCAAGACCTCAGCTTTATTACCAAAGGTCTCAACGCCCGCGCAACAATTTCTTGGGACAACCGCTTTCAGGAAACTGGCAGAGGTGTGGGTGACGATTTCAACGATGCTCAGCAAAAATGGATTGATCCCGCCACTGGTACTCTTTACATCCGCCACAACGTTGACGACTACACAGGTTTCGACTGGGTGGAAGAAGTCAAATGGAGTGGACAGGCCGGTAGTATAAACGACCGGGCAACTTTCCGTCGTTTGTTTTACCAAGGTCAAATCAACTATCTCCGCAAATTTGGCGACCACGAAGTAGGCGGTATGGGCGTGTTTAAACGCGAACAAAACGCTACTGGTTCTGAACTTGACAAATACCGCGAAGAATGGGCATTCCGTGTAACTTACAACTACAAAAACCGCTACTCTATTGAGTACAACGGTTGTTACAACGGATCTGAGAAATTCTCCGACGATAACCGTTTTGCATTCTTCAATTCAGGTGGTATCAACTGGACACTCTCTGAAGAACCCTTTATGGAGTCGCTCAAAGACCGCAGAATTATCGACATCTTGAAGTTCCGCGCATCTTACGGTGAGGTTGGTGACGACAACCCATGGGGTAGTCGTTGGTTGTATCTTACACAATGGAGCTATGGTGGAAACACTGTAATGACAGAAAACTGCAGCAATTCTACCTATACACGGTACAGCGAATCGGTTATCGGTAACCCCGACGTGCATTGGGAAATCGCTCGCAAATTCAACTTCGGTATCGACTATTCGTTCCTTGGCGGTGTTATCGCGGGTAGCGTCGATATCTACAAAGACAAACGTAGTGACATTCTTATCAACGGAGGCGACCGTGCTGTGCCAGCATACTTTGGCGGTAGCGCACCTACTGTTAACAAAGGTCGTTCAGAAAACAAAGGTTTCGAGATGGAACTTCGCCTTAGGAAGAGCTTCGAGAACGATATGACAGTTTGGGCAAACTTTAATATGAGCCACAACGAAAACAAGATTATCGAAAAAGACGACCAAATGCTCCGTCCAAACTATCAGAAAGCGGAAGGATATGCTATCGGACAAGAACACTCGTTTATCGATGGTGGATTTATCAACAACGTTGACGAACTTTATGGTTCGCCCGCTTTTGAAAGCGACGACCGTTTCCGCGCTCCTGGCAACTACTACATAGTAGACTTCAACGGTGACGGACAAATCGACAGCAAAGACTCGGCTCCATTTGGATACACAAGCAATCCTCAAAACACATACAATGCCACAATTGGATACGATTGGAAAGGTTTTAGCTGCTTTGTACAGTTCTACGGCGTTACTAATGTTACCCGCGACGTTACACTTCAAAGCTTTGGTAACAAACTTAACACTGTATACGACTTAGGTTCTATTTGGACACCCGAAAATCCCAATGCCGACTACACATACTACCACTGGGGTACGGCTCCTGTAAGCAAATCTGGTGGCTCTTTCCCATCATACGGCAGCATGTATAAATTTGACGGTTCGTATATACGTTTGAAAAACGTTGAGCTTGCTTACACATGGGGCAGCAAATCGTGGATTAAAAACATAGGATTCTCTTACCTCAAGGTATTTGTAAACGGCAACAACCTATGGCTCTGGAGCCGTATGCCCGACGACCGCGAATCCAACCTTGGAGGCGCAGGATACACTGGTGCATATCCTACTGTAAAACGTTTCAATATTGGTCTTAAATTTACTCTGTAAATATCCTAAAAATGAGAAATATATATAATTCAATATTAATTGGAGCGGCAGGCTTGGCGCTGTGTGCAACGTTTTCTTCGTGCGAAGATTACTTAGACAAAGCACCAGAAACCAACATTACCGAAGCCGACGCTTTCAAAAACTTCCGTAGCTTTCAAGGTTTTATAGAAGGTATTTACGCAGGCATTCCTGACAAGGAGAAATGCAACTGGTGTCCTTCGTGGAACTGGGGCGACGACGAGATTTTCAACCCTGAAGCCGACGACCGTATGACTCACCAGGTTGACCTCGGCAACTTTAAGGCTTGGCAAGAAACCGGCAACTGGCTATACAGAAACTATCAACCAAACAACGAACCTTTTTCGCAAGGATTGTGGACCAATGCTTGGGGCGCTATCCGCCGTTGCAATATGGCCATTGCCAAAATAGACCAGATGGTTGGCACTAAAGAAGAAAGAGACCTTATTCTCGGTCAGGCTTATTTCTTCCGTGCATGGTGGCATTTTGAGCTTATGCAGTATTTCGGTGGCTTACCTTACATCGACAAAGTGTTTGAAGCCAACGACGAAATGAAGCAAGCTCGCTTAAGCTATGCCGAATGTGCTAATAAGGCCGCAGCCGATTTTCAAATGGCAGCAGATCTTTTGCCCATTGACTGGGACAACACCATTGTAGGTGCTACTTCTGCTGGTAAAAACCAATTGCGTGTAAACAAAATTACCGCATTAGGTTACTTAGGCAAAAACTACCTTTGGGCGGGATCCCCCCTTATGAAAAACGGAGCCCAATTGGGTGGTGGCAAAACCTACGACTACGATGTAGAGTATTGCAAAAAAGCAGCCGATGCCTTCGGCGAACTGCTTGCCCTTGTAGAATCGGGACAAACACAGTATGCCCTTGTTGAGTTTAATTTTGCAACCGACGCCGGCACCGATGGCGTAAACCGCAACATCTACGACCACGTAAGAGCAAAAAGCGCAAAAACGTGCTATTCTGACCTTTTCTACACCACATCGCAAAACTGGCTTATGCCAGGAAGCACCGAGGCCATTATGCGCGGACCTTCGGGTAGCGGTGGCAACGCCAACAACTCTAACTGGAACACTTCAAAAGTATTTGGACCCAAAGTGGCCGGTCTTGTGGAGCACGACAACGTTATCCACCAACCAACAGCCAACCTTGTAGAACAATACGGTATGGCAAACGGACTTCCTCTCGACGACCCGGAATCAGGATTCGACCCGTCGCATCCTTTCAAAGATCGCGACCCCCGTTTCTATCACGACATTGTGTTCGACGGTTTTAAATACGTCAACAGCGTAAACCTTGACGCAGAAAAAGAATACTTGCGTTATTGCAGCCTCTATACAGGCGGAGCAATGCGCCCGGTAGCAAACGGTAGCCAGACTGGTTATTTCTGCCAAAAACTTGTTCCCCACACTTGCAACATTGCCGACAAGGCATACGATTGGGGCGGTGCATTGCACACCTACCTTTCGTATATGCGTCTTGCCGACATATACTTAATGTATGCCGAAGCTTGTGCGGCTGCTGATTACACGTCGTCGAAATGTGGATTGTCAGCGGTTGAGGCTGTTAACAAAATTCGTCAGCGTTGCGGATGCGGCGACCTTGGAGCCAACTATCAGACTGGCACAAAACTTATGGACGAAATTCGCCGCGAACGCGCTGTAGAGCTTTCGTTCGAGGGTTTCCGTTTCTGCGACCTCCAACGCTGGCTACTTCTTACAGAATATCCTTACAATGTTAAGTACTCTCACGAATTTGACCGTATGGAAAATGACGATTTCTTCAAGAAAAACGACCCTAAAGACGCTCAAGTAGCCAACTTTAAGAAAAAAGAAATCTTGGTACGTCATTTCCAACCCAAACATTATTGGTTCCCATTCCCAGAATCGCAAGTTTATCTCTATCCCGAATTTGAACAAAATCCTGGCTGGTAAACAATAATTTATACATCAATTTAAATTATAAAAAATGAGACATATACACAAACAAATAGTTATATGCGCTGCATTGGCTGTCGCACCGTTGGTTTTGAATGCAAATACCTCCGCTTTCGAAACTAACAGCAAGGCAACCGCAGCATTCGGCAGTTTGGCTAATACCCTTTCTGCCAATCCGCAAGATGACATTCAAGCATCGGGCAGGGTGGTAGACGAGACGGGCAGTCCAATTACAGGCGTGTCAGTTGTGTTGCAAGGTACCAACCACGGCACTATCTCTGACACCGAAGGTAATTTCAGCATTAGCGCACCAGAAGATGCCATCTTGGTGTTTTCGATGAAAGGCTACTATCAACAGCAGATAGAAGTTAGAGGCAGAGCAGCCCTTGGCGATATCATTATGGTAAAAGACAATTCTGCGGCAAACGAAATCGACATTGCCTTCCGCAAAGTTGATGAAGACGATCTCATTGGAAGTATCTCGCATGTTAATGTAGAAGAAAACATGAAATCGAACCACACATGGGATGCCTTAGAAAACATGAATGCTTATGTTGGCGGCTGGAACGGAAGTACCCTTTGGGGTATGAACCCAAACAACTCGAGCTACTATGTCGTAGTTGACGGCGTTCCCCGCGGACTTAGCGGCGTTGAAAACCTTCTATCGTCTGAAATAGAATCTATCACCTTTATGAAAGGTGCCGACGCCGTTGCACTCTACGGTACCCGTGGTGTAAAAGGTGCCATCCTTATCACCACCAAGCGCGGTCAAAAACAAGACGGATTATCGATTAATGCGTCTGTTAACACCGGATTCAATGTCGCTAAACAATTCCCCGAATATCTTTCGTCGGCAGAATATATGACATATTACAACCAGGCTCTCAAAAGCGATGGCTTGGATCCGTTATATTCCGAAGAAGATATCTACAACCATGCTTCGGGCAAGAATCCATACCGCTATCCAAATACCGACTACTACTCTTCCGACTATATTGGCAAAGTGTACAACAGAACCGATGCTAATATCGAACTTATCGGCGGAAGCGAAAGAGCCAAATATTATGGATGCATCAACTATTGGACTGCTGGCGACTACCTGAAAATTGGCGATGCCAAAGACAACCGCACCCACCGTTATAGTGTCCGTGGTAATGTAGACGTTAAAATCAACGATTTTATCTCGGCATACATCAACAGCAACGCCACTTTCTACGATGTAAAGACAGCAGGCAACGCCGACTGGTGGGGAGCTGCTGCTGGACAACGTCCAAACCGTCCTGTAAATGCTGCCTCAATGATACCTGTCAGCATGATCGACCCCAACAACCAGGCTGCGTTGGATATGATTTCTACCACTAAGAATATCTACGACGGCAAATTCCTTTCTGGTACTCAGGATGAGCCTACTTCTGTTTTCGGTGATATCTATGCGGCAGGTAGCAGCAAATACACCATCCGCAAGTTCCAATTTGACGCTGGTATGAATTTCGACCTCAGCAGTGCTTTAGAAGGTCTGTCGTTCAAGACCATACTCGGTATGGACTTTGCAACCGAATACACCACCGCATTCTCTAACAAATATGCGATTTTTATTCCCGAATGGGCCGATTACAATGGACAAGAATACATTGTAGGCCTCACCAAAGAAGGAAACGACGAACGCAACGGGTACCAAAGCATCAGCGGTTCGGTCGACAACCGAATGATTACTGTAACCGGCTTGTTTGACTACACCCGCAGCTTCGGCAACCACAACATCAACGCAATTGTTTTGGCAAGCGGTTCGCAAGAAACCAAAGCTGGTGCTTACCACAGCGACTGCTCTGCTCACATGGGCTTCCACGTTGGATACAACTTCGCCCACAAATACTACGTTGATTTCAACTCTGCACTCGTGCACTCGATTCGCCTTGCCGAAGGGCACAGGAACGCATTCTCGCCATCTGTTACCGTGGCTTGGGATATGGCAAAAGAATCGTTTCTCAAAGGCTCGTTTGTCAACAAACTGCAGATCGAGGCTTCGGCAAGCATACTCAACGAAGACTGGGACCTTGTTGCAGGTGGCAACAAATACTACCTATACGATGGCGTGTGGGCTGTAAACGATTGGGGATTCACATGGCACGACGGCTACAACGCCAAGTCTATTTCGCCTTCAAGAGGTGAAAACCCAGAAATGAGAATGATTCAGCGCAAAGAGCTTCGTACAGGCTTGCGTTCTTCGTTCCTCAACGGAATGTTCACTCTCAATGGCAACTTCTTCTACAACGAGATGGACGGGTACCTGATTTCTTCGGGCAACGACTATCCTTCACACATGACCGAATTTGTACCATACCGCAACAACAACATTATCAGCCGTATCGGTGGCGACTATGAGTTTACTTATAACCAAAAATTCGGCGGAGTTGATTTCTCTATGGGAATATTTGGCACATACTACACCACAACTCTTAAAAAATACGAAGAGACTCCTAAATACGATTATTTGACTCGCGAAGGGTCTGCCGAAGATAAGATCTGGGGCTACAAGTGCTTAGGTATCTTCCAAAGCCAAGACGAAATCGACAACTCTCCTGTCCAGAACCTTGGTTCCGAAGTTAAACCGGGCGACCTCAAATATGCCGACATCAATGGCGACGACAAAGTAGACAACGACGATGTTATGCCTTTGGGCAAATACGGTAGCTATGGCTCGCCTTCGGTAATCGGTGTCCATTTTAATGTAAAATGGAAAAACTTTACATTCTTCCTTGCAGGAAGCGGACATTTCGAAAGCAAATGGATAAAGAGCGGAAGCCAGTTCAGCACAACTTACAACGAAAAAACTGTCGGATATTTCCAAATGGACGAAGACGACAAATATTCGGCTATTGCACGCGACTGCTGGTCTGAAAGCAACAAAAACGCCGCATATCCACGTATCTCAACCAAAGCCAACAGCAACAACTTTGTTACTTCAGATTTCTGGCTATACTCCGAAGATGCCTTTGTGTTAGACAAAGTACAGATAACTTACGATTTGCCTGCCCAACTATTTGGCGAATCGTTTGTTAAAGGTGTTTCAGTTTACGCAATGGGCGCCAACCTCCTTACAATATCTCCCCAGCGCGAGCTCTTAGAGCTTAGAGTAGGATCTTCACCCTATTCGCGTTATTATGGAATTGGAGTAAGGGCTAAATTCTAATCAGAAAAAATAGAAATTATTATGAAACTTAATAATATTTTAAAATTATCGGCATTAGCATCATTGATGCTTGTAGGTTGCGACGATATGTTTGAACCCAATATCGAAAACAATCGCGACTTTGAATCAATGCTCTCCGAACCAAAAAGTATACAGGGATTGATTATGAACGCCTACTCGCGATTCAACGATGGCGGGACATTCTATTCCAACCGTATACACGAAGATTTGGCTACAAGCGATTTTCACACCAACGTTGCAGACTCAAGATGGCTGCTGATGGGACGTGGCAGCTGGACGACATCAAACAATCCTGTTGACAAATGGAGCGAAGTCCGTCAGTCGATCCAATACATCAACTTGTTTTTGCAAAATGTTGACAAAGTAACCTGGGCCAAAAACGCGGACGACAACGAGCGTTACAAGCAACGCCTGAGAGGCGAAGCCTACGCCCTGCGCGGCATACACAATTATTTCTTTTTGAGAGCCCACGCCGGATACTCTAACGATGGAGAATTTTTGGGCACTCCCATTCTTACAGAACCAGAAGACGTAACTTCTGATTTTAATGTGCCCCGCCAAAGCTTCCAAACATGTCTTGATCAAATATTCGCCGACCTCGACGAGGCCATCAAACTGCTTCCCGAAGATTACACCGGCGACGACCGTGTAACAGGCCAGTATATGAACGGACTTATCAACGGGCGCATAGTAAAGGCAGTGAAATCGCAGGTGGCTCTTATGGTAGCAAGCCCGTTGTACACACAAGCGGGAAGCACCATCACTTGGAAACAGGCAGCCGACCTCACAGCCGAGCTACTCTCCGGTCGCACTATTGTGCCGAACGGAAACACTTGGTATTGCAACGTTGACGAAATCAATTCGCTCCGCGATGGCGAATGCCCCGACGAAGTGCTCTGGCGCGGCGACAGGTCCGGTGCGGACGATATCTCGTACGAAGAGATGTGCTATCCTCCGAGCCTATATGGTAATGGAGAGATTGTCCCCACACAAAACCTTGTAGACGCGTTCCCGACTATCAACGGTTATCCTATTAATGACCCCAAGAGCGGATACGATCCCGCTAATCCTTACAGCAACCGCGACCCCCGTCTCGACCTCTACATTATCCACGATGGCAGCACGTTTAAGGGTGCAACTATCAACACCTGCACCAACAGCGAAACCACCGACGGTAAAGACAAAGAGACTGGCAAGTCTACCACCTCCGGATACTATCTTAAAAAATTTATGATAGAAGAAGTTAGTCCGGACCCAAACAACAAAAACGGACGCCGCCACTACAAAGCGCGCATCCGCTACACCGAATTGTTCCTCAACTATGCTGAGGCGCAAAACGAAGCAGAAGGTCCTCAAGCTGGTGGAACACTTGGTATGTCGCCATACGAAATCGTTAAGGCCATTCGCGAACGCGGAGGTATCAAAAACGATGAGTATCTCGAATCTATCAAAGCCGACAAAGACAAAATGCGCGAACTTATACACAACGAACGCAGAATTGAGCTTATGGGCGAAAACCATCGTTTCTGGGATCTCCGCCGTTGGAACGAACCACTCAACGAAACTGTTTATGGTATCGACATTACAGCGACAGGCTCTGCTCGCACCTACAACGTAAGTAGAATCGACGACCTCAGATTTGCTGACTATATGTATTACGGCCCGATACCAGCTACAGAAGTTATTAAATGGTCTAACCTGAAACAAAACAAAGGTTGGAACTAATGTTGGATAATAAAATATCTTAGAAGATGAAATTGAATAATTTGATATTATCAATGTCGGCAGGCGTAGCAGCATTCGCGCTTACTGCGTGCGAAAACAGCGACATATCGTTTCCCGACTCCGACGGTGGTGTCAATGTGTACTTTGCATACCAGCGTCCCATACGTACAATAACACTGGGCGACATTTCTACTTACGATAACTCTAAAGAAAACAACGAACATGCGTTCACCATTTACGGTGTAAGTAGCGGTTCGTATACAGGCAAGAATATCGATGTAGAAGTGGCCGTTGACGAATCATTACTCCAAGGACTGACTTTTGAAGACGGCTCGCCGGTTAAAGCTCTCCCGCAAGAATACTACCAGCTTAGTGGCAGCACTTTGCACTACGGTGGCAATTTTCGCGGCGGTGTGGATGTCAAACTCACCGATGCGTTTTTCAACGACCCGGCTTCTGTGGGTAACACTTACGTGATTCCTATGGTGATGAAAAGCGCTACCGGAGAGGTAGACAATATCCTTAAAGGCACTCCTATCGCCGAAGGTGCTCCTCGTCAAAACTCTGAAATGTGGTCTGTCTTACCAAAAGATTACACTCTTTTTATGGTAAACTACATCAATAAATACGATGGTAATTATCTTCGTAGAGGCGTAGATCAGATTTCTATTTTTTCGAAGAAAGCTGATAGCAAACCTATAGAGGTTGATGCTGGTGCTATGACTACTGGTAATAACTATGACAACCAATTTTTCATCACTTTTGATAGTCATAAAATTGTTCCTGGAGACAAATGGAGTCTTACTATGAAAGTCAAAGCAGAACAACCAGCTTCTATTGGCACACAAATTCATAGAGCACCTG
>Ga0255060_10000326_pt1 | contig 10943 bp, 6 predicted proteins | sample 172RNAGHGlowgp2_FD_183094 | JGI IMG/M metagenome (GOLD analysis project Ga0255060, IMG submission 183094) | Metatranscriptome of sheep rumen microbial communities from Palmerston North, Manawatu-Wanganui, New Zealand - 1728 RNA GHGlow gp2... | ecosystem: Host-associated > Mammals > Digestive... | reverse complement strand
TGTATTTGGTGATCGAGAACCAAAATATGTTGCAATTTATAAGGATAGACCAAGAGATATTCGAGTTGCATACATTATCGCTTTTAAATTACTTATATGATATAATTGTCAAGCAATGCTTGAATTTACAAAAATATCTTTTCAACAATTTTTAAGAGATCGAAATAAAGAAAATCTATTAATGAGTAGACCAGAATATGCTGTATCTGTTAGAAATAAAAAGAAAACAAATAAACGTTTAATTGGAATTCCAGGTACAGAAGCTGTTATTAAGCATGGGCTAGAGTTAATAAGTGCTTTTTTAAGTGACTATTACTATACAATAGATTCTCCAGAAATGCTTGAAGAATTATTAAAATATACTTACGAAAATAAACGTAAGTTTGATATGATTGCTGCAATGTCTTGTTGTGAAATTGGAGATGAAGCGTTAACAGGTATTACTCCAATAAAATCTACTGTTACTAGAAAAAATTGACAAGATATTGGCTATTACAAAGATGAACGTGGAATTTTACGATTCGGAGCAATTCCTAATAAAAATATGATGTAATGACAGAATTAGAACAAGAGGTTTTATGTATCATTAAAGAAGTTACTGAAAACTGTTATATTGGTAAATTAAAAATTATAGTTAGCCATCCAGAAGTAAGTAAATGTGATTCTCCATGTAAAGAATTGAATGATACAATTTATTCACTTTATCTTTATCTGGATAGATGATACACACCAATAGTTCTTTCTTATGAAGGAACGGAAGATGAGTTTAAAGAGTTTATTCGTAAAGAATTCAAAAAGAACAAATATGAGAAAGTTCACTTCTATAAAATTACTCGTGAACCACTTGTTCTAGATGATAAAGAAATTGAATGGGACGATGAATAAACAAAAAGAAATTGAGCAAATAAACAGGTGTATTTCTGAACTTGTTTATGATAAAATTGGTCTTAGAAAGGCATATAATTATTATCATGGCAAAAGAGATGCTGACCAATTTAAATATTTAGAGGATAATTTTGGAATCGGAGTCCCAACAAGTATTACCTTTACACCTCTTATGAAAAAGCATATTGATGTTTTAGTTGGAGAATATCTAGAACTAGAACCTGAAATGCAAGTAACGTGTAAAGATGAGGAAACTGTTTCTAAAATACAAAGAGATAAACAATTAAAGATTGATGCTGAAGTATATAAATATTTAACTAAATACTTACGTCATGCTTTAATTGATATTTTAATGAATTCAAAAGAACCAGTTAATGATCCTTTCATTGAAAAAGAATTGGAAAAGATTAAAAACGATGTAGAAAATTCTTTTGAATCTGATTACGAAATTGCTGCTCAAAACATTCTTGAGTACATTAAGCACAATAGAGAAATAGATTTAAGAAACAAGTTACGTGAGTTATTAACTGATCTTTTAATTGGAGGTTGCTGCTATTATCGAGTAAGACCATCTGGAGATAATCTCAGGTTAGATGTTCTTAATCCACTCGATACCTTCATTGAGAGAAATCCAAATTCCTTCTTCTTAAATAAATCAAGACGTGCTGTTATAAGACGTTGACTTACTAAAGATGAGATATTAGAAGAATTTGGTGATCAGTTAACTGATTCTGCAGTTAATGAAGTGGAAAAATATTTCTCAGATGTTAGAGAAGGAAATAATCTTTATGATTACGTTGTTGTAAATTCAAAAATGGATTATTTATTAGAGGATGGAACTACATCTACTGGTCCAACTCCTGGAATTTTAGCTGGTTTAGAAGTTCATCCAATGTATCCACATAATCAAGATGAATGATCAACATCTTTAAGTAATAGAGTTATTCCAGTTTTTGAATGTCAATGACTTGAATTTGATAGAAAGAAAAATCGTTCTGTATTACATGAAGGCATTAAAATTGGTGGAGATGTTTTTATAACAGAAGGAGAACCTGATTATTATATCAGAAGTAAATCTGATGGACGTTCGTGTAAATTAAATATAAATGGAATGTTTTTTAATGATAAAAACGGACAACCATTTAGTTTAATTCAGAGCACACAAGACTTGCAAGACCGATATGACCTCTTATTGTACTATAGAGACAATCTTATCGCTACTTCAGGAACAATTGGTGATTGAGTTGATGCTGCGAGCTTACCTGATTTTCTTGGAGTTGAAATGCCAGAAAGAATTCAGAAATGAATTGCTTATAAAAAGAACGGTATTGCATGATATGATTCATCACAGGATGGAGCACAACTTATAAATACAACATTTAATGGATATGATGATACGATTAAGGTACAAGCTATTCAAGCTATTCAAACTGCAATTGATAGTATTGAACAACAAGCTTCATCCATATCTGGTGTATTTGCTCAAAAATTAGGTCAAATTCAAGAAAGAGAGGCTGCTTCTAATGTTAAAGTTGGAATACATCAATCTACTTTATTGACTAAACAGTATTTCCATGCAATGGATTTAATGATGAGAGAAACTTGTTTCGATCTATTAAATCTTGCTAAATATGTATTCAAGAATGGACTTACAGGTACTATTGTTTTAGGTGATAGACTAGTAAAGACATTTACTGCTTTGCCTGAACATTTTACCATGACTGATTATGATATTCATATTGCTGATAGTTCAGAAGCTTATGCAAAACTTCAAACTGCACAGCAATTGAACTTTGAATTAATCAAAGGTGGATTAGTAGATGCTGAAATGGCATTTGATATCTTAGATGCTAAGAGTTTATCTGAAATGAAACAGAGACTTAGTAAAGCAATTAAGAATCAAAAAGCTGAAAATAATATGTTACAACAATTACAACAGCAAGTTCAGCAATACGAATCCAATCTTAAACAAGATCAGAAGACTATATCTGATCTACAAAATGAAATTAAACGTCTGCAATCTCAGGTTCAGGCTAATGACAATGCTAAGATTCAACTTGAACAAAAACGAGTTGAAATTGAAGAAAAAGAAGCTGAAGATAAGAAGGATTACAACGATAAACTTATTGAAGTCAAGAATAAGCAACTTGAAGCAGAGATGATGCAGATTTGAGATGGAAATCCTTATAACAATCAAATACGTGACGTATAATGGATAATAACAATGTGAAATTTTATATGAATGGGTGCCGCTTAATTATAGATATTGAAGGCGGCACTCCAGACATATATCTTGTTCTATTAAATACTAATAACAAAGAACATTCTGACATATTAAAATGAACTGGCACGTTTGAATTTGATATGGAAAAGGATGGGATTTATAAAGTTTTCATTTTAAAAAATGCAAATGCAGTATTAAACGATTCTAAATTAACAATCGACAATGAAGTATATGATGTAGAGAGGTTTGTAGATACGCTCGAATCAAATATTGTTTCTATTGGAGAAAGTTTTACTGAAGAGATTTTTTGTATTTGTAATTTAAAGAAATGTCTTTTAAGTCTACAAACAAAAGCATTTAATAAATTGCTTAAAAATTGTGGAAGTATAAAATGTAAAGATGATGAAATTAAATCACAAAGAGATTTTATATTTCTTGCTGTATGATTAATGGAGCATTTAATAGAACAGAATCAACCAGAAAGAGCAAAAGAGATCTATGAAAGTATCCAGAGTTGTGGATCTATTTGTAATAATATGTTAAAATCTAATAACTGCGGGTGCAATGGATAGAATTCTCGATTTAATATATAGAATGTTTTTAGATAAAGTTCATGAATTAGAATTAGGTCATGTACTTAAAGATAAAGATTTGTGTGATATCTGAGAAATGGTTCATGCATATGAAATGTTAGATAGTAACATGTTAAGTTTAAAAGAACAAAACAAAATTATAGAATATTATGGTTAATCCTACAATAAAACCTCTTGCTGCTGACACAAAAGCTAATGTGCCATTCTTTAGATTTCAATCTTATGAAGTAGGTGCCGATTATTATAATGATGGGCGCAATATTGACTTTGTAACAGATGGAAACTCTTTATATGTATGCGCAGTAGAACATATTCATACAACAGCAAATAAAATTTCGGAGGAACGTGATTTGCTTAAACTTGTAAGTGAAGGAAAGCAAGGTATTCAAGGTGTTGCTGGTAAAAATGGATTGCCTGGAGAAACTCCAGACTTTCAAGTACAGTTTGATGGAAAACAACTTATTGTACTTAAAGATGGAGTGAGAAAAGCAGTGTCTTCTGATTTAACTGGACCATCTTGGAAACCAGTTGTTGAAAATGAAACGATTAGTTGGGAAAGAACATACGATGCGGTACCTCCAGAGTCCATTAATTTAAATGATTTGCGTGTTCCTGAACGTCCAATTTTATTTAGAACTAATTCTGATAATACTAAACGTCAAGATGAAACATCTGGTCCAGCAGTATTTATTCAATGGAAATATGAAGGTGATCAAGAATGAAGAAATTTGATTTCTATTTCTGAACTAATGAATCTTGCTCTAGCTGGAGTTAACATTTGACCTGATGCAGATACTGGAAAACTTCATTTTGGACATAGAGAAGTAGTTAGTGCAACTTATTCATCTGGTAAAAATGGAAAGACTATTATTTCAAATGTAAAATTAGGTGAAGTTTTATTTGACGCTGGAGAACTTCCTTATGATGATAATACAATTGCAATCAATAACATACTAGAGCATTTAGATGGAATTGATGAAACATTAAGAAATCTCCCATCTACTGATTTAAGTGAATATCTTAAGAAAACTGAAGCACAACAACTTTATCAGCCAAAAGGAAACTACGTTAAATCTGTAAAAATAAATGGCACTTCTCATACACCTAATGCTAATACTGGAGAAGTTGATCTTGGAACTATTTCTGGAGGCAGTGATGTTACTGGTGTCGTAAATAAAATAGTTTTAGATGGAACTGAATATACACCAGTTGATGGAACTATTATAATCACACTTTCAAACAAATATAATTTATTTGATTTAAATGTTCGCAACGGACATTTATATAAGACTGTGAATGGTGTAGAAACTGATCTTGGTGAAATTGGTGAAGATGGTTCCGATTGAACTGAAGCACAAATAAGAACACTTATTACTGGTTATAATTACTTGACAAGAGATATTGCTGATACATTATATCTTGCTAAAGGAACTGAACTTGGTGATAAGGTTTCTGTGCAACAAATTCTTGCTACTGGTACTCGTATCGCTACTATTACTGTAAATGGGCAAGCTGTTAATATTTATGCTCCTTCTGATGGCGGAACAACTCCAGTTAATCCAACAGATTTATATTACAGAACATTTATGATTTATCAACGCACTGATAGTAATACTAGAGTACCTGTTACTACCGATATTACTTCTGCTGCATGAGATTTAAATGCTAACGCTTTAGTGTTAACTTCTGCAACCTGAACTAATTCTCCAGAGAACGCTACTTCTGAAAAGCCTTATCTATGGATGACCTCTGCAGCATTCCGTTCTGATACAAGATCTATTGTTGGAAACTGATCAACACCTATTTGTTTAACTGGTGAAAATGGGGAAGGTGTTGATGGAAGTGGAATTGAATTTATATTCCGTCTTGTAAATGAGACTGAGTATAATACTATTAAAAATATAATTCCAGAAGCAAAATATAAAGATAATCGTGATGATGATTTTCCAGAAACTGATAATTTAGCTGAACATCAGTGGTCTGATAGTCCTATAAGTATTTCTCCTGAATATCCAATTGAATTAGCTGCTATTAGAACTTCTAGTAGAGGTGTTTGACAGACAACTTATTCTCAACCATTTATTTGGTCTCGTTGGGGAGAAGATGGTGTTGATGGCGATGGTACCGAATATATCTTCTACGCTGGAACGGAGTTGCCATCTACCAATTTACCGAGCTCGTGGACCAATGATGCAGACTTCCAGACTCAAGAGTATATTCGTGAATCTGCACGTAGCATCTGGTTTGATAATCCTGTAGATCTCAACGCTTCTGAGTATGGAATGGGTACCAAACAGTGGGTGTGCATTAGAAAGAAATACGCAGATCCGAATACCACGGACGCAACGTGGCATGCTTACAGTACACCCGCTTTGTGGTCTTATTATGCTCAGGACGGTGATGCCGGAACGGGCGTTATTGCAGATTCCGACAACGACACGATCGTATTGTCTTTGAAAGCAGATGGGTATAACAATGAATTAACTCAGCAGTCTGTCATTACTATTTATAATGGTGCAACGGCAGTTGCGACTACTGTCACGAATGTATCAGTTAAGGATTCCCTGAATAATACATATCCAAGTCAAACGTGGATCACTTACTCTGGTAATATTGTTACTGCTACCTTCCCGGAAAACGCGATCAATCTGTCTGATAAACAGCTGCTCGTGACTGTGACGGCTACTGCTGTTGTTGATGGTGAGCCTGTTACCAGAAATATCGTTATTACGATTCTCGGTGTCCATTTTGGTTCGGATGGTGTATCATATAAATTGGGAGTTAGTTCACCTGTTATTCATCGTTATGCAAATGGATCTTTTTATCAGAATTCTCTTTATGTGTGGTGTACAGCAGTACGAGGTACTACTACAGTCAACACTTATACACCTTCTAATATCTCGGAACTTGGTGATTTCTATTTCACATGGATAGCTCCAGGTATGGCAACAGAGCGACGTATTACGAAAAATGCTGTATCTCTGACTGGGATAACTGAATGGATCGAAATAAATCTTTATTATGGTGAAACACGAATTGATTATGAATTAATATATGTTGTATCTGATGGACAGGGCGGCGGTTATTATGAGTCTATCTTCAGAGCCGTGGCTAAGGGAAGCACGACTCCTACTCTTCCTACAAATGGTATCGCTCTTCCTTCCGGTAGCCCTTGGGCACATTCTGCACAGAACAGTGATGGATCACTTGATGTATGGATGGCTTCCCGCTGGGTTTATGGTGACGGAACTTATGATAATTGGCAAGGCCCTTGGATCATCAGTGGATCGACTGGTGATGCCGGTATTGACGGTGATACCCACGAATACATCTATGCGATAACTATAAATGAAACGGTTTCTCCTGCAGATCCTAATTCTGGAACCGCAAGTACCGCAAGTCAGGCTACTAGTCCTACTCAAGATGATTTTGTCCCCGAAGGCTGGACAGATAGCCCGCAGAGTATCGATGAAAATAATCGTGTAGAGTGAGTCTCTATTCGTACTAAGGAGCATTCTGCCTCTAATCCGACTGGAACTTGAACCGCATTCTCAACTCCTGTTCCGTGGTCCTCTTGGGGTCGCACCGGTACAGATGGTGACGGTGTTGAATATATCTATTATGCAGGATCGACTTATCCAGCTGTAGAACCGAGTAGCTGGAGTATTACTAATACCGAATACCAGAATACGCGCGAATATAGAGCCGAGGGATCTAATTGGAGGGATAATCCGGTTAACTTGGATGCTAAGAATAACGGTGCTGATGTATATCCGGCTGGTTCTAAACAGTGGGTCTGTGTCCGTAAGAAGTTTGCTGACTCTACTCCTCACGAAACCTTCGGCACCAACCCTTATTGGCATGCCTATACCTCTCCGGCTCTCTGGAGCTATAAGGCAAAGGACGGTGATACCGGATTGGGTGTTGTTGCCGATTTGGATAATGACATGATGGCTGTTGCTCTGAAACAGAATGGAATGAACTATACATTCTCCCAGGAAGCGGAGGTTTCCTTATATAACGGTGCTGCTGAGGTTCCTTGTACGATCACTGATGTGCAGGTGGTCGATTCGGATGGTACAGATATTACTGCCCTAAATTATGTAGTTGTTGCAAATGACATCGTAACGGTCGATATCGATGAGGATGCAATCAATCTTAGTCAGAAACATCTTCTTGTATATCTTACTGTAGAAGGGAATGTTACTATTGGAGGGACTACCAGTCTTGCCACACGTACAGTAACTCTTACTATCATTGGTGTACACTTCGGTACCGACGGAGCATCTTATCGTCTTGTCACGACGGCGCCTGTGATTCGTAAGAGCGCCAATAACACACTCTCACCCAGTCAGGTGAATGTATTTGTCACCAAGACGTCTGGTACGTCTGAGATTGAGTCGTTTACTCCTTCTGAACTGATTGCTGCCAATAGGAATTTCCGGTTCAAATATGCAAAGAACAACAGTTCTCAAGAGACTTCCTTTACTACTGATTATGTTTCTACCTCTGGAATAACAAGTAATCTCCGCATTGAGCTGGATTATGTCGTCAATGGATCGGAGGTCATGATTGATCAGGAGACTATTCCTGTAATCGTAGATGGTACCAATGGTGAAAATGCAGGCCGTCTTGATCTGGATAACGAGAATGACTCGATCCTGTATGATTCCGAGGGCAATCCTCTCAGTGATCCAGTAGTTTCAACAGCTAAACTGTATATCGGAAGTACCGACATGACGTCTTCCGCCACTGATTGGTCTGTTACGTACACTAATTGTTCGGGAACTAACTCAAATAATGTAATAACAGTAAGCAGTATTAGCAGAAGTGCAGCAAGTGCTCGGATCTCGTGTGTGTATGACAATGTAACGTACTCTGCTATTCTTTCTCTTAAGAAGATTGTCGGAACAGTTAAGTATGATCTGCTTGTCAGTCCTACGGCTATTGCGTATGATCCTGTAAGTGATACTGCCAGTTCCGCTACAGTTGATGTGTATGTATATCGTACATCGCAGCAGAGTCGAGCCAGAATCACTTCTCTGCCTTCTGGATATGTTTTGAAAGTAGACGGTGAGACGGTTGATTATAGAAGCAGCGGTTATAATTTCAACGTTAATATTGCACTTCGTAGTCATACTGTAAATCTTTGGAACGGTTCTGAGTTGGTTGATGAAGAGACTATTCCAATCTTGAGCGGTGTTGATCCGAGTTCTATTGAGCCCGCTGTGGCTCCGTTCCGTGGTGAATTCAGTCTTTCTGAGACATACTATGGCTCAAAGGATAGGACTGATATCGTGTACGACAGCACTACTGGTACATATTATATTGCCAAGCAGTCTGCACCGTCAAGCCCGTTCAAGGAGATTCCTCTAAGCAACGATCAGTACTGGAAAGCATTTGGCGCTAACTATGAGAATATTGCTACTGGCTTCTTGTTTGCGGAACGTATCACTGCCAATAGATTAGAGACAGTAGACGAGAACGGAGAGGGAATCGTTGCTGCAGGAAATGAATTGTACATGACTGATAGCACCAGAGCTCAACGCCTTCGTATAACAGGGGATTCCATTTCAACTACTGCTCCAGGCCAATCATATCCGGTGTTTAACCAGTCTAAGTCAAAGGCTACCGTGTCAATGAACACTCAACAGTCTTATCAGATCACTTTGCCGATTGCAACATATAATGTTCTGTCCACTTCGCAGACTGTTACTTATCCTACATTCCGCATTGCGGTCGGAATTGGTGGCGGTGTGTTTACAGGTACTCTGCAACTTAAGGCGGTCCGACGTTCGGATAATGTAACTGTTTGGTCTTCTATTTTATACACGTTGTATGCTCAGAGTACTCAATGGTCTACGGAAACAAAATCCATAGGTACAAATCCTCTCATAAACCAGACAGCTGGTGTATACGATATTACTGCAGAACTCAACTTCACAGTTTCAGCAAACAGCAGCGCATGGTATGCCATTCAGGATGCTACCTTATCATCTGTGTTTGTTTCCAACAATGGATCTTACATTACCACGATCGGTTCAAACGGAATGTCTGTCTATCTGGGCGATAAACTGTATGCTATCTTTACGTCTTCTGATACAGAATCTGGTAATGTAGGAAATCCATCGATAAAGATGTGCGGTTTCCGTAGTAGTGATAATAGGGAGTATGGTATTAAACTGCAACGCGGTGAGTTACTCGTGAAGGAGGCAGACGACGACGGATACTACAGCCTTGGTGCTAAGATTCAAGAAATGATTGATAAATCGTAATTGAAAATCACGCTAATTATTCTGGTGTTGCTCTATATTATCCTTGCTTGAACCGTAATGTATCTTTTGGTAAACCGACCAGAAGTAGTAGAAATTTCTGATAATCTGTCCAAGACTTACAAGACTAATGATTACTGGTTGAAACTCTAGAACGAAGAAAAGAAATACGTCAAGGTCAAAGACGGAAAGATCTACCTTAAAATCGTTAAGTAGTTATGGATATCAATTTCGGAAGATCCTCTGGTAATACTTCAGGTATCCATATTTGTAAGGGTGGAACTTGAACCGATTTATAATGTATTAAAATATAACTTCCCCAGCTAAAACTGGGGAAGTTATTTAAAATATAATGAACATGTATATTTGACTTTTTTAAGAAAAAGAAATAAATTATAAATCTCTTTGATTTTTAAATTCTTTTTATTATATTTGTGAAGTTGTACATTCTTTAAAAGACACAGTTGTATCTGGTAATTTAAGAGTTACAGATACTATTTTGGCAGATTCATTGAAAGTAGATCAAATATCAAAGAATGGTGGTACTTCAAATCAGTTTTTAAAAGCTGATGGATCTATTGATTCAAATACTTATTTGACTTCTGAAACAGATCCAGTATTTACGGCAAGTGCTGCACATGGAATTTCTTCTACAGATATTAGTAATTGAAATGCAAAACAGAAAGCAATAACAATTTCATCTTCCGAGCCAACTTCCTCTGATGGAGAAAATGGAGATATTTGAATAGTGATATAATATGGTTACAATTAAAATAAAACAAAACGGAACTTGGATTACAGCATCTAAATTATTTGTAAAGATAAATGGAACTTGAATACAAGCAAACAGTATAAAAGTTAAAAACAATGGTACTTGAAAATAATTAAGTTATGACAAAAATTAGACAATTAATAGAGAAAGGACAAAAAATATATCCGTTGACTTCTTCTGAGGCAGTTATATTTTCA
>Ga0255060_10000325_pt1 | contig 10950 bp, 9 predicted proteins | sample 172RNAGHGlowgp2_FD_183094 | JGI IMG/M metagenome (GOLD analysis project Ga0255060, IMG submission 183094) | Metatranscriptome of sheep rumen microbial communities from Palmerston North, Manawatu-Wanganui, New Zealand - 1728 RNA GHGlow gp2... | ecosystem: Host-associated > Mammals > Digestive... | reverse complement strand
TGTGCGATGCTCTGACCGTCCGGCAGCAAGAGCCAGACGGCTGCTCCGTAAAGCATTTTGGACAGCAGCAGACAAAGGAAGGGCGCTGCCGCTGAAACGGATAAAACAGCAAGCATATAGCCTGTTTCAGAGTTGCGAATCTGACGAAACACATATCCGCGGTACAGCAGAACATCCAGCTCGCGGAGAAGCAAAGACGCACAAACGCCCGGAAGGAAGACGCACATCCACGGAACATTCTGCATTTTCAGAAAAGCACCGTATGATGTCAGTTCAAATGAAGTACCGAGCAAATCGCGGTGCTGACTGCTGAACAGGATTTGCAGCAGCGTAACATCCGAATTACCCGAAGGAATCTGATACGGCGCACAAAAATACAGCAGAAACAAAAGAAGAACGCAGATGAAAAATGACCGTGAACAGACAATGCACCAGACACTTTGCCGCACAGCACGAAATGCAGCTGCGTTACGCATACTGAATGATCACCTCACCGGTTACTGCGCTGATATGGAATATGATCTGATTATAATTGACAGTCGGGACGTTCAGCAGGATTGTCCAGGATGGTTCAACGATTAGCAGATCTGGGATATCCTTTTTCTGATTCCGAACCTCACAGAACATATACTCCAGTGCGATCTCCGATACCTTCATTTTCGTATCCGCTGTCATTTTTTTGCTGACAATTTCAAGCGCATCCTCTTTTGACAACAAATCTGATACAGAATACGCTGTGCGGTCATTGCAGGTCGGGTAGTTTAGTCCTGCGCTCCAGAACCAGTCAACACGGCCGGGATATCCGATAAAGCATTGCTGTGCCATTCCGACAACATTCGCATATCCCCCGCAGAATTCTAAAATCTCACAGGGATTCGCTTCTTCATCACTCCAGCCCTCAGCGGTACTGATTTTCACCCCGTCGTATAATAAATCTAGTGAAACAGTATACCCGTAATTGTTGTTTTCAAAGCGATAGACTTCAGCTGAGACAGGCTGATAGGTAAATAGGTCTGAGTGAGCACGGCCTAAATCATTCCGCTCAAAAAACGCTTTTGCTGTAGCAAATGCTTCTGAAAGACTGACATCAGTTCCGCATAAAGAATAAGAAACGTCATTACCGGATGAAACGGTTTTTACGTGATTTCCTGTAAAGGAAGGCCGCCAGCTCATTTTGTACTTTGCCGTATCCCCGGCATATTTTGCTGTTTCCGAGATGCGGTAGCCCTCCAGCTTGAACGCACGCATGATATCCATGTAGGAGTCTTGGTTGCGGTAAATCAGATATTGCAGCTCGCTGCTGCCCAGTTCAGACAGCGGAACAATGACGGTTTTCGGCTTTGCATCGATGATTTTCGTTGTGGTTGCAGACCATTCCCCATCGGCAGGTTCCGCACCGAAAAATCCTTTATAGGCTTCTGACAAATACTGTTTTCCGTTTTCGGTTTCAAACTGTTCAACCGGAAAGCGAAGACGTTCATAGCTGGTATTGATCGGAATGGAGATTTCGGCATCTTTCCAATCAAGGTTGCCGTATTTCGCCTCTGTTTGGTTTCCGGAGTCAGGAGAATCGGAGCAGCCTGTCAGTATCAGACAGCAAAAGCAGATGAAAGCCGTTTTTTTCATGTGAATTTACCTCCTGCATTCGCAGATAATAATAATTCATGAGAGAATCTATCATGGAACGATATTTTTCTATTTATCGAAATCACAGTAATAATCAAACGGAAAACACACAAGCGCGTTCATCGTGCCGCCAAAACAGACCGATGATGTCATTGTCGTCCATTCTGTCCCTCCTTTCCGTTTGATTCAGAAGCTTCTGTTATACCGGTACCCAAATGAAGCGGTTACGTTGCATTTTTCAAACCATTTTTGACTTTTTCCGTGTATGCCACTTCGCTTGACTTTAAGCTAAAAATGCTGTATATAGTTTAATAGACACCCAATGATTACACAGAGCGTAAATTCGACAATCTACGCTCTGTGATTTCATCATGTTTACTTCTTTAATTATTAATGCGAATTGTTCCAGCACTCGAACCCCACTCTGTTGTGGGATAGATGCTGATCGAGATTTTCAAGGGGACCTGACTACCTGCGTAAGCAGGAAAAGTGTTAAACTCCTGCGAAGTGCCTACCACTGTAAAAATAACCTGCGGTGTCAAAGTATAACTTGAATCATTACAGGTAATAGTGGTAGTATTTGCAGTGCCATTACCGGCGATGCTCGTGCATTCAGCAACGTACCCTAATCCATAAGTATTAACACTTTTGTACTGAATACTATAGGTACTGGTGTGAGGACTATATGACACATTCCATTGGACACTGTCGCCTTGAGCAGCATTGGCTTGCAAAGACATTACACTTGATGATAGCAGTGTGATGGCAATAAGACCGGACGTAATCTTTTTTATTCTTTTCATTTTTTATTCTCCTTTTCAAAATAAAATGCTTTTATTCGAATTGCTTAATTATCCACAGTCATAAGCATCATCCTCTCTTCTCGAGCCTCTTCGTCAGCTCGTGACATAAACAGCATTTGAAGTCACAGTAATACTCTGTGAGTCTGGGAAAAACCAGCCATATTCTTTGGCGTAGTTTGTCAATTCAAAACGATAGTAATAACCGCCCGGAACAGAGATCAAAAAATCTTCCAGAGAGTGCTTTTTTGCATCGGTTATCACCTGATTACTCGGTGCGAAATAGGTTGTCCAACCGGAAGTGCCGTTTGAACTCTGCTGAACTTTAATATTTTTAAAGCCAATCTCAGCCATAATATCAGAAGCAGTAACATTAGCGTTAATGTAAATCCGTTTATTTCCAGATGAAATACTATAACTGAAATAGCCGTCGAAATTCTTGTAGGTGCGGGAGACACCGACTTTATGGCTGCCGGAATTGTCGAACGGCGAAACATCAATATCCACCGGAACACAGCCGTTTGCAAGCGCTGACGGCTCATAGACGCAGGACAGAAACATATCGACATTGCCGTCAAGAATCTGCTGATTCATCGTCGTACCGATGTCGTCGAACCGATTACACAAGGAGAATTCTGACGGAATACCATAGGCGATACCGAGTGCGATTTTGTATAATTCTTCATCCTTATGGAACTCATTGACATTCTCAAAGTCCGACTTTCCAAGAGACAGCAGCCCAATCATGGTCATAAGAATATCGCCATTTTTGATCTGCGGCTGTGAGCGTTTAGCCGTCCGCATACGGTTTGCTTTCTTGATCAGATTAGACTTGCCGAGCACCTGTCCCACGAGCGACAATCCGCTCGGTGTGATCAGTCTTTCATCGCTTACAACATACTCTATTTTCCGCATTTTCGATTTCACCCTCCGGGTGCTGTTTTCACAACGTTTCTTCTGTCTCTATTTTACCATATTTACGCTGTTTTGTACAGTACTTGGCGGGTTCAGTTTTGCGGAATCAGGTTACGGTTAAAAGGTGAGCTATTCCAGAGCGCCAGATGATTTCTTCTAGCATCATTACTCTTGTTAATGCGTTAAGATTGTAAGCGCTTATATCCTTCAGTATATATTTGTAACAAATCATTTGGTGCTAAATGATAATTATTCAGAAGCTTTCCGATATTTTGTGTATCGTGCAAATCAGTTGAAACAGCGAGTGCCTTATAGAATCCCTCAATACTCTTTTTCAGCCTGTTCAAGCATTCTTCATTAATTATACGCATATTTTTATCAGGGGTAGCCTGTTTTGAAATGGAGATCGAAGGGTGAATCATTATGGGTTCGGCATGGTCATTCGGATATTCTTTTTCGAACCAACGAATGGAACCTCCAAGTTGATTACAGTAATCTTTTGATATCTCTTGTGTCTCAGATTCATTTTTACATTCGATCACCCAATATGTTCCGTTACCGAGTGCCCATAAATTATCCGGTCCGATTCCTTTTGTTTCAAGATCCGGTCTAACGGAATAAAAACCAAGAAGTCTTCCTATCTCCTCAACAGCTCGTTCAAATACGCTGGAATCAGATTGAAAAGAAAAATCATCAAAGACTTTTTGCAAATGTATCAGAATAACATTCTGGTCCATTTTGGATGATTGTATGTGATTGACAATATTCTGCGCCTGATTTTGCACATTTTTTATTTTTTGATGTACAAATCCTTCGATCGGACTTAATACGCTCCTGTTTAGCTTTTTGGCAGACAATAGAATCTTTTGTGCACTAACCTGATCATGAAGATTCATATATGTTGCTTTTATCTGCATAAGATATCCCTTCAAATCATCATCGGTTAGTTTCCCTATTTCCTGATTAATGATTTCAGTGGAATTACATGCGTTTCCACTAAGATAGGACTCAAATGCTGCTCTCAATGCAATTTCAGTGGAATCTATTTGAGGTGAAGCGGAATACACGACATTTGACACAGCTTTTTTGCATTGCTGAATCCAATCCGGAATCTTATTCAATGAGAGGTCAGCGAGCGTAAAAATGTCTTCGATCGTTGGAAGTTCCTTTTCATCTTTAATCATATCCCATAATTGTTTTGATAGTTTATATTGTTCGGCAGTTGCGCTGCTGAAGTACTGATAACCTTTTTGTACAATAAGAACATCAGCAAGATTTGTTCCCATGAACACTATGCAGCAATTGTCTGTGCTCGAACGGACACCGCGTCCCATTCCTTGCTCTATGCGCTGCATTTGTTCACGAACCAATAGGTTGCTATCCATACAAATGCTATGGAAATATTTGTCATACTCTTTATTGAGGGGCGGGAGGCTGTCAATAATCAACATGCGGCAAGCGTCATCAGGTAAATCGATTCCATCATAACGGTTGACAAAAACAACCAAACCAAGACGACTGCATTTCAGCTTTCCAACAGTATCGAGGATATTATCTTTATCAACGATTATATTGGTGAATCTCCGCCACAAGACAGCTCGCTCATACGAGGGAACAATCACAACAACATTATGCTTACGAGCAATTTCTGCTGCTTTTGCACGAATCTCGTCGTCTTGAATCTGATTGTTAAGATGCTTCGGGAAAATAATCAATCTCGCGCCGATATCGTTTGCACAATTAGGCGTAATAATATTGTCCACTTCCGATTTCTTCAATCCTAATGCGGAAATGAAAACACTGTCATCAGCTAACGTAGCGCTCATAAAAATACGTCTTTGAGCACGCTGAAAGCTCCGAATTAAATCCATATCATTTCCAAGCGGAGATATTTCTATTGACCTTGCTGTAATTACGCAGTTGCATGTTGCAAAGCAGTTGCGCAGCAACGGTAATGAGAAGTAAATATTTTTGTCTTCATCATAAAAAGAATTCAGAGCTCTGTATATTTCTTGCTCTTTCTGTTGCCAGATCCAAAATGGTACAAGCATTCTTGTTTTAGGAGACTGCTCCTCAACAATTTCGGAATAAGTACGAGGATCATAGCTGGAAAGAGAATTATCGAGAATAGCAATAATATTGCTGTAGGCCTTGCTGTTATAATTGACTGTAATTGTGAACTGTTTTGAGATGATATCCATACAGGCATGCACGTCATCAATGATTATTGAACCAATGGGAATGTTATTACTGTCTCGCATTCCAAATACACTTTTCCCGTTAACCAATGTATGAATAGAGGTCACCAGAATAGCTTTACATTCTTTAAAGCTGTAATCTTCCTTATCGTCTGTAGCTTTGATACCGAGACAATTGGCCTCATTAATAACTTGTTGTATTAAGAAATTATCCGGAACAACATATACAGCAGGTCCGACGTCTTCGTTCAAGGAGCTTTGAAGAATCATTAAGCCCACGACGGTCTTTCCGCTTCCTGTATTCATTTTTATGATTGTGTTTTTTCGGCTGCGATTACGGTACCATTTTTCCCAAACATCACTTTGCACATCTCGTGCATAAGCATAGTCATTGTTTTTTCTAGGAAGAGACATAAATATTGCGCGCGGATCTGTCGGTTTCGGGCCGGAGAGCGCATTCAGTTTTGACAGTAAATCCATAGTTCACCTCCGAGAATTGATTGGCTTGAAAAGTTGATGTTTTATAGAATCGCGTGTTTCTTGCTTGCGAAGATAAAAACTCCGTTTCCTAACATGCAGTATTGAATCTCATGAAGGAATGGTCGCTCCCATCTCTTTCAGCGATGCTGCATCATACGAAAAAGCAAACAGGTTTCCGCGGCGCATAATCCAGATTTTTTGCAGTTCCGGGCAAATCATCATACGGTCAATATCACGCGCGCATGCGAAAAGGGGATATTCGGCTCCATTTCAATATCAGCAATACTGCAGCTTCCAGCCATGACTTCAAAAAGCAATGTTCCGTCAGCCGAATAGGCACACAGCATATCTGCCGCTGATGCCTGTGCCCCCGGTGTGAGCGGGTTTTCTTCATCAGGAACATAGATCAGGTATTTCCCTTTCGTTCGGGGATACTGCGAGCAGGTTCATTCAAACAGCCGCAGTATCCATGTGTTTATTCGTCGAATTGATTTGTGGAGTACTTGTGTGGGTATGACTGATAAATCAGCCCCGTCGTTCACAACGCAATCATACACATCACCCTTTCTGGAATCTTATCTCGTTCATCAGCTTGCCGACACGCAAACTACGTTGGAGCAATGGACATAAAAAATCGATATGATACATCATAACAGGAGAAATATGATTCACTGGATGAATGATATCGCGCTGATTTAACAGTGTAACATGATCTCTTTACAATTCTTCCTTGATCATACCATCAGAGATTGTAATGATCCTTTCACATTGCTTTGCTATGCCCATATCATGCGTGACAATCATAATTGTTTTTCCCTGTGCATGCAGTGACTTGAAAATGCCCATTATTTCCGATGAAATTCTGCTGTCGAGCGCGCCAGTCGGTTCATCCGCGAGAATCACAGAGGGCTCGTTCACGATAGCTCTTGCAATTGCAACGCGTTGCTTTTGACCACCGGAAAGTTTATTGACCGGCTTGGAAGCCATTGACTCGAGTCCGACGGATTGCAGTGCAGCCAATGCCTTTTGTCTTGCCGTTTTCAAGTGAATCCTTTTTTGAAAATAAAAAGGAATGATCACATTCTCAAGCGCAGTGTCCTGCATCACTAACGCAAAATTCTGCATAACAATTCCGATTTCGGTATTCCGAATTGAAGCCAGTTGTTTTTCAGACATACGGGATATATCAGTACCATTCAGCTGATATGTACCTTCGTCCGGACTGTCGATACACCCGATCACATTTAGCAGAGTCGTTTTGCCTGCACCGGATTTTCCGATGATTGCAGTCATTTCGCCCTTCTGAATATGCAACGAGACTTGTTTTAATGCACGGACATTGTTTGCACTTTTTCCGTCATATGTTTTACAGACTTGTTTCAAGACAATCATGATTCAGCTACCTCGCTTAATAAATCAGGCAAACACTTCGATTTTGTCAGGAGATATGGAAGAATCAGACTGCACATCAGAATTTGACTGATTACCAGAGCCGAAGCAGCAAGATTATTCCAACGAAACAGCAGTCCAAATTTCGCATTCCATCCAAATATGTCTGCAGCAATCCATAGACAGCACAATACAGAAGCACAGATTAGACTTTGTATGATGCATACGCCTGCATGGATCTTGATTGCGTCAGAAACGCGCATACCGCACAGACAATAAACAGCGGTGATTTTCTGTTCCTGCAAAACCTGAATACCTGTTGTGCATAATGTACCGAAAGCTGTAACCGCCAAAAGCGCAATCAGAATTGGCAAAAATCGCTGTGCATTGGTTTCACGTTCTGTTTTTGCACGATTGCTGAGAACGGATAGTTCAATACCAACGCTGCCGCATGTGCGAAGCAGCTCTTCGTTTTTTGCTTGATCCTCCTCGGTCAGCGGAGCATTCAGCATTGCAAGGCAGTGATCGGAGGGGATCAGATCTGCTTTTGTCATGATGCGCAGCCATTGCGTTTCAGACATCAGAAACGTGACCGCCTCCTCGGTTTTTATGTCAAACACCTTGTAGAAATTCTCCGAAAATGAGCCGTTTCTTTTCCACGTATCCATGCTGGGAATGTAGCAGAGATCTCCTAGTTTCCCCGAAATGGTAACAGCAAGGTTCGACAGTGGGAGACGCAGTTCCTTTACGTTGCAGTTTGCTGTTGCGATACAATGAACCTCCGCCTGCGATCTGCTTTGCATCTTTTTCCCTGATGCGAGAACCGGATCATACGCATCCCAGAAGGTATCGTCATAGACGATGAAACGAACAGCCATCGCGTTGCTGTTGTCAGCCGCAATCGTTCCATAATAGGAATACATTCTGTAAAAACTCCAATCCCCAATCAGATCCGATTCATGCAATGCCGGTACAGTCAGAACGTCGTCTGGATCGGGTTCTTCAGAAGAGACACTCAGATAATAGCCATCCCGATCCAGAAATCGTTCATAAGGTCGCTGGAGCAATGCACTTTGATTATAGTTTGCTAATAGCGCATTAGCGCCAATGAGAATACACAGGTACTCCAGTGTGATCAATAAAAAAACAAGCAGATGCCGTGAAATCGAACAGCAGCTGAGATACAGCCATTTCATTCAGCCTCACCCCCGTTTCCTTTCCGCAGCCGCAATATCCTGCCGCAGGAAACGATGCAGCGGAACGATCAACATGGCGATCTGCAAGAAGAGATATGCCGCGCCGTATAGAACATAGAATCGAAGTGTATACAGCGTTTCGGCAGCGGGATACCAGAGGTGAATCAGCTTGACAAAACATATTTGAAACAGGATTGCGCCGAGGACATACAGCAATACTGTCGTACCGGAAATCTCTGTCAGCATAATTGAGAGGATTGACTGATCAGAAGCACCGCACAGACGATATACCGCAAAACTGCGGCAGTCAATCATGAACCGGAAGAGTGCTGCATAACAGACATTTGCAAGTACTGATATCATAATCAGTGCCGTACTTAGAAGAATCGTGTAATTGAACTGTGCTCTGACAGGATCAACCGGCTCAGGAGTATGGGTATCTACCCCGTGAAAAGCAGCAAGTGCTGCTTTGACATGTTCGACCTGCGATGTAGTCAAAGGCTTTTGATAATACAGCCGCAGTTTCGTGCAGCGAGAATCTGCTGAAACATCTGCAATATTTACTGAAAGCGGTGTCGACTGCGCAGGATTCGTCTTGACAACCGTCAGAGACTTTCCCTGAAAGACGATCGAATCGCCAACACGCATGTTCGGGAATGCTTCAAGACTAACCATTGCTTCACCCGGTTTAATCTGTTCCATAGCAGAAAGCAAGGATGCACTGAAGCGACTGCTATCTGTAAGTCCGGTCAATGATACAGCATCAAGAAGATCCGCCTCCAGTTCACTCTGTACCTGCTGCCATACCGCAGATAATTCTGAATAAACCGGCATCGCATCCATGTCATAGGCCGGAGTATTTTCAAAAATCGGCTCCTGTTTTCCATCAACAATCCGATATCCAATCTGCTGCTCGATTTGTTCGCCAGTCTCACGAAGAAAGCTGACCTCGAAATATACTGACTGAATATCGACTTCTTTTTCGGTATACCAGATCGTTTGAACCGTTGCACATGAAAACAACGAGATCATGAGCGCTATCCATTGTACAATGATATAGAGCACTGCAAAGATTCGGTATTGCTGAAAGATAAGGCGGAATCTATGAAGAGTCAAATGCAGAATCATCCGGTCACACATCCTTATACAGATTCTCTTTTTGTATCTGAATCATTTCCAGAAAACCCGCGAACAACGCAAAAACATCTGTAAAGTGACTTTCGTTAATTTACAGTATGCTTTATACGCATTCAACAGGATTTGAGCACCGAATTTACGGCTTTGTAATGACTGCAGTGAACGATTCTTTGACTGATGATGTCGGCGAACTTGTATAATAAAGCCTAGAGCGCTGTGTTCTGCGTGCTGCTTCGTATGTAATGGTCATTGCATAGCTCGTCACAGAACTCGTTGTTCCTTGATTGTATTCATCATCAATCAAGTAGAAGATTCCTGTTGCCTGCTCACCATACAGTTTATAGTAAACATCCTTATACACCCCGAGGTAATCATTAGTCGACGCAGCAATAGATGTTGTGTATGGCTCTGCATAGTGATTTGCATTCGCTGTAATGCACTTCACACCATATGTTGTAAGATTTGCAGTAGCATAGTGGGGACCAGTTGTCACAACTACCGTATAGGCTTTGACCGAGATAGCACACAACGGCGAAATGATTGCAGCCGTAAGAGCGGACATGAGCATAGTTTTTTTGATATTCATAGTATCCTCCTGATTGTGTTTTTTCTGTGTAATTAATGATAATCCTCTTTTCATTGATTGAATCACCTTACAGTCATAGGCATCACCCTTTCACTGATTACTTCAAGCATCAACTGGCAGGCACCCAACCCACATTGGAGTAGTTTGTGATGCTCTGCGAGCTTGGGAAGAACCAGCCTTGTTCTTTCGCGTAGTGAGTGAGCTTAATGCGGTAATAATATCCGCCGTCAACGGAAACAGGAAGATTGTTTAACACATGAGATACCGCGTTGGTAACAATCTGGTCGCTCATAACAAACTCATCTGTCCAGTTAGTTGACCCATTTGTACTCCGCTGAATTCTGATATCAGTGAATCCGATTTTGGCCATAGTCCCATTCCCGAAAGTTTCTGCAGTAATTCGAACTACTTTCTTGGCGGTACTCATGGATAATGAATACGATATAATCAGACCGGCTGCTCTGTCGTTTTCGAGGTTTTCAGCGAGTGTGACTGAACCGTTATATTCAACGGCACCTGCCTTAACCGAATGAGCCCCCGAAAACATAATAACGGCTGCACAAAGAATAGAAAAGCATTTCATGAACTTCATCATTCTCACCTCCTCACAGTGTCCATCCACT
>Ga0255060_10000314_pt1 | contig 11087 bp, 2 predicted proteins | sample 172RNAGHGlowgp2_FD_183094 | JGI IMG/M metagenome (GOLD analysis project Ga0255060, IMG submission 183094) | Metatranscriptome of sheep rumen microbial communities from Palmerston North, Manawatu-Wanganui, New Zealand - 1728 RNA GHGlow gp2... | ecosystem: Host-associated > Mammals > Digestive... | reverse complement strand
GTTGGTTTAAAAGTCGCCCGGAACATCAATCGGGTTGTCGATATCACCGATACCGCCTGTAGGCGTATTGCTATCAGTAATGACATTGCTGACAGTGAATAACTCAATTTCAGCCTCAGGAGCTAAATAAATTTTCTTCTGCATTTTTATTACCTCCTTAAACTTACTGATAAGTGACGGTTTGCGTGGTATCCTTCGCGTTGATGGTAATCGTTGTCGGATCACCTTCGCCGATAGTATCGGTATAGCTGAACTTGTAGTTGACAGCACCGATACCCGTGAAGGTGTTGGCGTTGTTACCACTCTTAACAGATACCGTAAACTGACCGTACTTCATATTGGTTACCTTGGCAACAGCATCCTTGTTACCGTTATTAATCGTAACGGTTACATTGTTGAGTGCCGTTGAAGTGTAGCCCTCGGTAATCAAGCCGTACAGGACGTGCGTATACTTGTTGTTAACATCCTGCTCACTGCCCTTCTTTGCTTTGAGAACAGCGATGAACGGCAGTTTTTGTTCAATCTTCTCATCGAAGAACTTGAGCGTACCGTACGGATAGTTCTGCGTACCGGTGTCACTGACGAATTCACCGATGGTGCCGGAGATGTTGGCCACGACGGAAGCGTCATCAGCCAGAGCAACGGTGGTGCCGTCGGTCTTGGTGATGGTGTAAGCGCCGGTGGTGCTATCCTTTGTCAGCACGGCAAACTCTGCAGATTCAATAGCGATGAAGCTGTAGGTGCTGCTGTAAGAAGCAACGGAATACTTGTTATCCAGCGTCTTCACAAGCCAAGCCTTGAAGCCGTCGAACTGGTCTGCGCCGCTGAGCGTTACCATCGTATCCAGCTTTGCACGGGCAGGTGCTACGGTTGCACCCTCCGGAGCTGCGTAAGTGAACATTTCATCAGCGGTATACTTTGCCTTGTAGCTGACCGTCTTGTTATCTGCGGAAACCTCTCTTTCGAATTTCTCGAAGTTGTAGAACGGAACCCTTTCGGCGGTGTAGGTGCTGTCGCCGATGGTCAGCGTCTGGTTATGAAGGTCTTCATCCGAGGACGGAAGGTTATCCACGGTCACGGTATCGCCGACATATCTGGTTTCTACCAGTCGGCCGTAAATGTTGTAGAACTTCACGGCAATGTCATTCGTGCTGGTCTTATCCTCGATAACGGTTGCTATAATGGAAACGTTGGAGTCAGCCACACGGTCGAATTCCTTGCCCGTGTAGGTCCACTTCTGCGAGCCGGTTGCCTCTGCGTCGTCAAAGTCTCCGGCTTCGCCGTCAAAGGTGGTAACGGAGTAGCTTACCGCCTGCTTGATGCGCTCGGTGGTCTGCGTAGAGGTTTCGCCGGTATCAGGATCGGTTACCTCTTCGGTAGCATAGTCAAGATACGGGGACATATCAAAGTGGAAGTTATCGCCGTAATATACAGTCTTTGCCACCGGCTGAGAGGAGGTCGTCTGGCCTGCCGCGTCAATCTTGGTTACAGCTAAGGTTGCCTTGAACTTCTTGACAAACAGGTAATCGCCGTTGGTATCCTTCGATTCAAGATAGTTAGCGTACGTCAACAGTCTCTCGGTGTACGGGTCGGTTTCCTCAAGGCTGCGCACGCGAAGCTCGCCCTCTCTGCCGGTTGCCGGCGTAAGCTTGGTCTTGTCGGCGCCGACTCTTGCATTGTACCTATCGGCAACTTCCTGGGTTACCTGAACGTAAACCTCAGGATCTCTTCGTGCCATCTCATCCTGAACATCGAAGTGGCCCTGGTCGTTCTTGGCAGCGTCGGTGTAACGCTCAAAGTCGATAGCGGAAGCAACCGCGTAAGCCGAGTTGTAAGAACTGTAGGCGGCCGGTGTGTCAACCTGCTCAAGATACAGCGGTGCCAGCTCTTCAGCCTTTTCATTAATCGCTAACTGGTCACGGCTGAAGTACGGGCTGTTTTCGTCAGAAGCGTCAAGCAGAATCTCATACTTATAAATCTTGTAATTCTCGCCGGTTTCCGGATCAATACCGGTAGTAGGCAGGTTCAATATTCCGTTGAGCTGACGCTCGCCGAGCGTTGCGTACTTATTCGAGCCGCCGCGTTCAACCTCTGACAGGATTTCATCCGCGCCGTCTTCGGCAACCATCGCCGCCGCAGAAGCTTCGCGGTTAGCAGTTTCTTCTGCTCTCGGAAGGTTAGGATTGGCTTCATATGCTACATAATCCGCCGCGTCGCCGTTGTGGAGCGCCTCGTCAAGGTCGGCCCAGCTGCCGTAGGAGTAAATCTGCGTATCTTCATCATCAAAGATACCCTTTTCATTCATCGCCGTCTTGCTGAGCGGTGCTTCTTCATTATAGATAACCCGTGCCGCTTCGCTTGCATAACCGGTCATCATACCGTCTGCGTTCTTAGTGACAACAAGCTTGCCGTTGCTATCCAGCTGCGGAACTACCGCGCTGCCAACCTGATCCGCCAGCGGGGAAAGGTCAACCGGCTCTGACAGTGAGCCGCGGAGCTCCTTCATATAATCCTTCAGCTCTTCGTAGTCTGCACCGGAAAGCTCGGTGGTACGCCAGAAGGCCTCGCTTACGCTGGAAGGCGTATCAATGATGTCATAGATAATCGGGTTGCCGTCTTTGTCAAGAATCGGGTTGCCGTCCTTATCCTTCGCCTCATACTTCGCGTTTTCATCGTACGTATCCGTATCGGCGTTATAGGTGTCCTTATGCGGACCGTAGTTGGCGTCGTTATATACATAGTAGTTAACGGCGTTTTCACGGATGGCATTCAGCGCCTCATTGAAGTTATTCATTGACTGCGGTGAATACTTGTGCTCGCCGGTCTCCTCATAAACAGCAGCGTCTTCCATCGCTGCGTTATTGAAGAAGGTTTCGGTCTTCTTGAATTCGTCCTCAACGGCAACATAGTTGTTTACATCGTAGAGGTCTTCATAAGCCTTCAGAACGTCCTTCACCAGCGCTGCCTGAACATAGTCGGTCTTGGTGGTAGTGCCGTCATAGAAGATGGTGGTACCAACGTGGTTATTATCGTTGAGATAATATGCCTTGCCGGTTTGAGCGTCATAACCGGTGGTGTATTCGGTAGCGTCGAATACGTCTTCGTCGAACGCGGAAGCGTCGCCGCCGAGCTCAGCTTCAATGTACATTTCCTTAGCAGCTTCGTAGACGTCAGCGTATCTTGCCTCGTCCTTGATGTCGCCGAAGGTGGTCTTGGTCGGGTCTTCCACGAACCACATACATTTCGCAATCGCGTCGATGTAGTCCTTATAGGAAGCGTAGGAATAACGCGCGTTGTCAAGCACCGTGCCTTCGATGACGATTTCGCCGGTGTTCGGGTCTTCGTGGATATCCTTGTTCATCATCTCTTCTGCGAACTGACGCATAGCGCCCTTATCGCAGGTGTGAACGCCGATGTTGTAGTAATGATAGGTTTCAGAGCCGAGCATCCAGCCGCCTCGTCTGTCTTCCTTGTCGCCGAAAAGGCCTTCAGGAGCATTCATTCTATGATAGTTACCCATTTCAAGAATGAAGTTTGCATAGTTTTCAGCCGTTACATCCAGATTGCCGTGATTGGTATACTGATTCGCTGTTGCAGCATCAGCCGTCCAGTCCTCTCTACCGTTAGCATCCTTGAACCAGTAACCGTCATACAATCTGATTTGATTGTTGTCATTCAAGCCTGCATGAATGCCACTGTTGGTGGAAGGATATTGTTTTTTAAGGCTTTCCAGCGTATTCGGAATTACCGAATCCTTACCGGTAAAGGTAGCTTCGCCCCACCAGTCATTCGTGGCGGCCTTTCCGTTGGGAGCCGTTCTGTATGCTGTAGAACCGATATTCTCATCATTCTCGTTGGTATAGTCAAAATAGTTCCATACCTTAGAAGGATTATTCGGATAAACGGTACCGTCAAGATACTTTATGTTGCCATCACTGTCAGAGGGATTTGTCTTCAAATACTGCATATTACCGATATCCCTGTCTGAGAAGTAATACAGCACCTTGTTCCTGTAACGATAAGTAAAATAGGAATGATTGGTCGAGTATCTCGTATCGGTAGCGAACAGCATTGTGTCATCGTACCAGTTTCTGTTACCCCAAGTGCTAATGCCCCAGGAATTACACGTTCTGAAATACGGGTAGTTACTATCATAAATACCGGCGCTTGTAAAGCTGTGCAAATATTCATTGACATTAGGCTGGCTATAAGCAGCTTTGGAACGATAGGTTACCTTTAACCCCGTGTTATTCATTGCATAGGATGTGGTGTCCATAATAGAGGCGCCACTATAGTTTGCCCACAGGAAGTTATTGGTTCTCATCTTAAACTGATAGCCTGTCGGTCTGCCGTTCTCTGTTGTAATCAGGCCACTGCCGCCGCCGATATCGTACAACTGCTCATTGGAATAGTCCACATAGTAATTGGTATCAATGATTTGCGGGCAAGCAACATAGGAGTTACAGCCTTCGTCATCATGTGAACCTGCTGAGAAGGAACCGGAGTTAACGCCCTCGTTTCTGTTGGTGAATATCATCAACGTTTTAATTTCGTCGAGTGTATCTAAATCTGTTGTTGAGAAGTTTTGCGCTTCAAAGTCTGACAAATAACCGGATACACCGTAGCCCCAACCGGAACCATTATCATTGCCGGATGCCGCATAACGAAGCATTGCGGAGGATAATTCGGAAGCTACGCCCCAAGAATCCTCAAAGCGGTTGATGGTACCGAGTGAAGAGTTACGGTTGTTACCTGTATCAGAGTTGTTATTTTTGGTAGCAGCAATGGTATGCGCCCAAGCCGGGTTCGGCATCACGTAAGCAAATTCGAATTCCTGCTGCTCCTGACCGGCTCTGTAAAGCGGTTCGCCCGTTTGCGGGTCAGTTTCATCGGAATCAGCCACCGCGATGTAGGATACAATCAGCTCAACACCGTCCTCGGTGTACTTGCTTGTATCGTCGTTGTACTTGAAGTAATCGGATACATAGCCCGTAAAGCCGTAATATCTTACAACGTTCTTGCGCTGCTCTTTGCTCATTTCCGCAATCTGCGCATCCGAAACCACATTACCGGTAGACTTGTCGTACCAATACTGCTTGGAGTCGTCAAACTGGTGATCCTTCACCTGTGAATAGCCGTCCTTATAGCACGGCTCAAAAACGCCGTTGTTTTTGTTCAGCGGTACGGCAACAATTTCGGAGCCGGTGTTACCGCCGTCACGGGTATGCTCTTCGTCAGAGTAGTTATAGATAGCGGACGGATTGCTCATATCCAGCTTCATCGGCCAGGCAACCGTCAGCGTGGTGTAACGCTCAGCATTTGTCTGTCCGTTACCGTAAGCAAAGTTATCAGCAATTTCCTGACCGTACAGGGCATAAGAGGATTTTGCAACCGCCGCAGTAGTTGTACTATGGTTAGCCGCAACCGCTGCTTCCTGTGCGTCGGAAGCGTGGGTGTAAATAACGCCGTCAAGCGCTACTGCGTCAACCTTGGAAACAACCTCGCTGGCGTTCGGCACCTCACCGCTTCTGTAAGCCCAGGCAAGCTCGCCCTTATACAGTGCGTGCGGATTGTCATCACCCTGGTAGGTGTTCATCATACCGAACATCGGAATCAGCTTGCTGTTGCCGTACTTATCTTTACCGATATGGGTAGCGACAACGCCCTTGTAACGAATCTGATCCGGTGTAGCCGTAGCAGGGTCAACATCGGAGCTGACATACATGGTAATATACTGAATCTTCTTTTCGTTATCGTAGGTCAGCTTAAACTTAGAGGTGAACTGAATACCGTCCTTATAGCCGAGGGCAACGCCCTGGTCCTTATGCACTTTATCGGCAAGGATAGTGTATTTATATTCACGGCCCCAGTCGGAGTTAACCACCTTACGCATATCGTCTGCGGTGTAAACACCCTCGATATCCTTGGCAGTCAGTTTGGTGGAATAGGAGTCCGTACCGTTATACTGGTTCGGGAAAATAACCATCCAGCCGTCCTCGTTGAGGGCGACCATATTGTTCATACAAACGTTACCGGTAACGCCGTACCAGGTACGGTTGCCGGAGTCAAGCTGTCTCTTGGCAAGCGCATTATCCGGAACAGCTATCCAGCCGTGATCCTGTGATGCATACGGTCTGCCGTGGATAGCGTTTACCCATACCCATTCATTATTTAAGGTTTTAACCTTATATAAGGAGGAGTGACCGGTGGAACGCATTACCGTGTCATACATCGACATATCGAATGGTGCAATCAACTGGTTACCACGTACGAAGTCCTGCTGACCGGCATCAGGCGTCTTGTCATTAATTGCTGACCAGGTTCTGTTACCTTCATAGCTGACAAAACCTGCGTAACCGTCACTGGATTCCTTCGTACGGCCGAGCGGGTCGGTGGAGCGGAATACACGCTCGCTGTAAGAACCCTCGTTCTGGCCGTAAGAAACAAACATATAGTAGTAACCGTCGATGTATTGAATCCATACACCTTCGCCGGAACCGCTGGAAGCGCCGTCGTTACCGTTATTAAAGTCAGATTCCAAATTGCCGGTATAGCCTCTTGCCAGCTCAACGCTGGTAAAGGAACCGTGGTTGCCGGGTTCCTCCAGGCAGTCAGGTGTGGTGTTCATACCGGTCGGTGCAGTACCGTCGGCATTAATCTGTACGCCATAGATAGCGCCGTATCTGCCGCTGTTGTGCTGCTGCGTCCAGGAACCGAGAGCCATATACAGCTGGTTCGGGTCGATATCGCCGTTTGCGTCTCTGCCATAGTAAATCATGGAGTCAATCGCGTTCGGGCCCATCACACTGGATTTATACACAATTCCCTGATAGGTATAACCGGAAATCGGGTTCTGAGAGGTGCACATAAAGATGGCGGATGTGCCGCTGCCCCAGGAAGAGGTAGAACCGTAGTATACCCACTCGTCGCGAGTGATGTTATACATTACGTGCGGTGCCCATACCAGATGGCCTGCACCCTCGTGCTGCGTATCGGTTGCCGCCCATGCCAGCGGCTCTGCCAGTGCCGTATGATATTCCGCACCGAACAGTTCCTGGTTCTGGTAGCCGCATCTGCCCTCGCTGTCGCCGAGCACTTCCCACTTGGTCTGAGAAGCATCGGTAGCGTGGTAGATGGTCATACCGGTACCGAAGGAATAGTAGTCGATGGCAGCGATTTCGCTGTCGGAAATATTATTATAATCAATATATTCCTGACCGACCTTCTTGCCGTTGCTAAGGGTATAAACCGCAACAGAGGTCGGGTCGTGTGAGGTAGAGGTGGACGCGGATACCGTATCGGTATATTCATCGGTATACATATTATTAATCTCTACCTGTGTAAGCGGCTTCGTGTAAAGACGGATATCATCCAGGAAGAGGTTATACTCATTACCCTCATAGAGCACACCGTTGTCGAGGGTCATCTGGGTGGTGCCGTCAGACAGGAATGCTAAAATTTCCTGTGCTGCTGCAGCATTGTTGCCACCGTTGAAAATGCCTTCGCTATGGCCTGCTACAACCCTGTATTGATGCTCAGAGCCATTTGTATAAACCTTGATACCGCTGTTCGGGTCAATGGTGATGGCAACGTGTTCCCACTCACCGCTTGCATTGCCCTGCTCGTGCAGCGTATAGTCCTGATTTTCAGGGCAAACGTCAAGGTAGTTTGAGCCGTCAACACGTCTGGAATTCACGCCGTTCATTTCGATAATATAGTAGACGGAATTATCGCCGTCCTTCTGGAACGCAATAGCATTTCTCCACGGATAACCGGTCCAGTCACCTGATGTAGGAAGATTGACGGTTTCGCCGTTGCTGTTCTCAATATGACGCCAGAAGGAAATGGTAACACCGTTCTTCTGAACAGCAGCCGCATTGATAGCCTGGTTCAGCGGGTTCTTATTCAGCGTTACCACCGGACCGGGCGCAGTGCCTTTAGCGTTAATCTTAAGAACGTTGTTTCTCCAGGAATAGGACTCAGTAGAGGAGCTCTTGGTGCCGGCGCCTTCCAGCACGCTGATGGTGTTTGCGCCTGCCGTCATATTGTAGCCGTTAGCGCTCTGCAGAACGTCTGCCGTGGAGCCGTTGGTTACCGTAACATCGTTAAAGCTCTCCTGATAGGCCAGCGGATTGTAAAGGTCTTCGTTGTAGAGCGTGGTAACGGTTGCGTTATCCTCGTTGCCCTCAGCATAAGCCTTGATAATGATAAAGCTGTTGTTCGCATAAGCGGAAGCAGCAAAGCCGGCGGCAGAATAAGTCTGCTCAGAGCCGAAATCGTTGTCCGTATCCTTCTGCACCTTATACTTAATAGAATCATAGGTGTCAGCCGTTGCGAGCTTAATCGTGCTGTCACCGTTATAGTAGTCAGCGCCAAGCTCCGGCGTCGGGTCTGCGTAGGCGGTCAGAGAGCCTGCGCGGGCAACCGTAATCTGGCCGACCGAGGATTCAACACCGGTACCGATTTCTTTTACATAAATCGTGCGGGTACCGGCGCCGCTGTTAGCAAACGGAGCAAACGGGGCGGAATAGCCTTCCCAGCTGTTACCGTCATAGCTGTACATTATCGTACCGGCATACGCACCGTTCTGAGAAGTAAGCGTAATGTTTTCATTTTTCTGCAGCACTGTCGGAGAACCGGTCGGATACTTATACAGGGTATAGGTTGCTGTGCCGGGAGCCGAAAGATTACCGCTTACTGTTACAGTCGCGTTGATAGCAACGCTTTCTGCGCCTTCTGCTGCGGGGAATACCGTTACATCAAACGGAGCAAGCGTATCGGACTCACCTTCTGAAATAGCCAGTGAGCCGTTTGCCGTGTTGCCGTTGTTATAAGTTAACGTATATTCAACCGACGTAGCATTTTCGTCATTGTTTGTGACCGTAATGGTATCGGTTGACGCAAGCAGTGTATCGGCTGTTACAGACGGAGCAACAATGGAAGCGTCTCTTTCCAGATTGCCCATCGCCGTTTCAAGTGCCGATTTGGCTGCTGCAGCATTGCCGCTGTAACCTAACGAATTATCATAGTTGTTATTGTACAGTGCTACAACCGCTTCATATGCTGTCTTATACGGTGCCCATGTAGCGGCAGTGAAGCCTGCGTTCACGCCATTGTTATAAGCAGCAGCATAAGTCAGCGTTTCATTGTCTGCAGTTGTGCCGGAGCCGGTGAAGGTAGTTTCCAGCGCGTCATAATCAGTATTGTTTGTTACCGCAGCATTGTTGATAGCGGTAACATTTGAAGACATCGCGTTGATTTTATCGCTGTACTGGTCGCCGCTCATGTTCGGGTCAAGAGCAGTTGCCGTATCAACAGCTGTCATCAGTGCGGCAAGCTCGTTTTCGCGGAAATTGCCGTCAGTAATACCGCTTACCTTGCTTCTTAACGCATTGCGAATCTGCTGGCCGTAGTAAACGTAGTTAACGACTTTGTAATGCTGGTCTGCATTACGGACAGTCAAACCGCTGTCGCTGTTGCCCCACCAGTAAATATCGTTGATGTCGTCGCCATAGGCATTAAAGGCGCCGCCACGATAGTAAACAGCATTTACATATGGCTTTCCGTTATCGCTGTTATCCAGATTGGCACCGGCGTTCATTGTGCCTTTTACAGCAGAAGGCTGAGCACTGGTACCGGTCCAGGAAGCAGAATAGTAAATTTCGTCAGAGCCCCTCGCTGTGCTGTTGGAATACCAACTGCGAACAAGACCTAATTTTGCATGTTCATTAGGTTGTGTGGATGTCGCCGAGGTTACTGAAGAGGATGTAAAATACGCCTGCTTAAGCTGACGGTTACCGCCAGTCCAACCAACCGTTTTCCTCGCCATCACAGCTACGGGTGCCTTCAAATCATTCACGCCGTCATAAAGCCAGACAACAACCAACGGTGAATAAATCTTAATGTTTACTTCGTGGAAATTGCCGCTCTGTGCAAGCTTGCTTGAAACTGCACCTTGAGAACCGGAATAGGTGGCTCCGAGAACATTATTGTAATGCGTTCCCTTTACGAGTCCATTATCGGAAACCCAAGCATTGTTATAATACATCCACGCAACAGAACCGTTCGCGCTAAAGCGAGTTGCCGAATACTGCGTTGCATTATTCAGCGCATTCATTAACGCCGTTGCAGCGGCACCGCTGATGTTGCTCTTTGTGCCGTAAGCTTCCGCGTCAAGAGCAGCATTCACCTTCGTATATGCAGCATATAAGTCAGCCATGTTGTTATAAACAACGCCACTTGCCATTAATGCTTCGTAAATACCAAGCGTTGTGTCAACGTCTACATAACGGTTTGGATAGATGATAACATCATCAATGGCGCCGTCAGCAGCACCGTACCAGCCCGAATAACTTGAATTATAATAGACATTGTGGTTGTTGGCAAAATAATTGCAAATTGTTCCGCCATCCTTAACACTTGAATAATCCGCAGTATTCACTGTTTTGGTCAGAACGCCGTCAACATAGAAGTTCAGCGTGTCGCGCGAACCGTTCTGCAGAATACGGATTTCCAAATTATGCCAAACGCCGCTGGTAAGGGCATCACCCCACACCTTGGCACCTGTAATATCGGCATAAGATTCGTGACCGTTATTATACCTGACATCACCGTTAGCACAGATGCAGAAAAACGAGTATGTGCCCGCTGCATCGCCGATATTCAAGATTGTGTGGTCTAATGTGTTTGGCTTATACCAGAAATTGACAGTATAGCCATTTGCACTCGATGTACCCGTATATGTATCTGTTGCATCAACAGAACCGGTAATCACCTTGCCGCCACGGTCGGCGTCTGCGTTGCCTGTTTCACAGTCATCGTAGAAATAGTTCACCGTAGCAGCGCTGCCAAATGCCATCATCGCATTCAGCGGCAGCATGGTTACTACCATCGCGAGTGCCATCACAAGCGCTAAGATTTTCTTACTTAGTTTTGACATATAATTTCCTCCTTACAATTTTCGCATTCCGGCAGCAAAACCTCGTCCATTGCTTACTGACTACGCGACAGGATTCGGCTTTACAGCTTATTATGCGAATTCGTTTGCAGTTCACTTTTTGTTCACATATCAAAAACGCGACACTGCT
>Ga0255060_10000304_pt1 | contig 11247 bp, 12 predicted proteins | sample 172RNAGHGlowgp2_FD_183094 | JGI IMG/M metagenome (GOLD analysis project Ga0255060, IMG submission 183094) | Metatranscriptome of sheep rumen microbial communities from Palmerston North, Manawatu-Wanganui, New Zealand - 1728 RNA GHGlow gp2... | ecosystem: Host-associated > Mammals > Digestive... | reverse complement strand
CTGCGACGATTTATATTCAAACTACAGAAAGGAGTTGTGCTTATGAATATCAACGTGGGCAATATTTCCGGCGGATATATGAAGACCGAGAAGGTCGGCAGTGCTGCAGGTATCAAGGCTTACACGAATATCATGGCTTCGGCAGGAAGACCGGCGGCAGGTCAGCATGACAAGGTGTCGATCAGTCCTGAAGCTTCATCATTCCGTGAGCTTAACGAAACAACAAAGTCGATTTCTTCAGAGGTAAGCGCTTCAGCTTCACCGGAAAAGATCAGTTCTCTTAAGGCACAGATTCAGTCAGGCACTTATAGTGTATCAGCTGGCAGTGTAGCTGATGCTATTCTCGGAAGAATGGCATTTTAAGAGGGTAACGAAAATACAGGGGAATAAAAAAGAAAATATAAGCCGGACGGGGGCTCGGCTTACTTTTGAGAAAAATCTGAGACCGGAGATGGATACGGATGAAAAATTACGACGAGTTCTATGATTTTATGGAACAATACACTGACTTTTACGCCGAAGTATCAGAAAATGAAAAAATAAAAATGGATGCTCTTGCGTCTGAAAATCTGGAACTTATCAATAAGGTTCTCGCCGATTATCAGGTTTTTGTTTCAAAAGCAGAGAATTATGAAAAGAGAAGAGAAGAGCTATTTAAGAAAATAGGACTTGATGGAAAAACTTTCAGGGAGATCGTCGACGCAGAGAGCGGCGATCGACGTGAAGAACTTGAGGACCTGTTCTGTGATTTCAGGGACGCTGTTATCGCTGCGCGCGACTATAACAGCAGATCGCTTGACATCGTGAAGAAAAACCTGAAGGAAATGGGCATGCAGGACTATGATATAAACGATCCGGCTTGTTACGATAAGAGCGGAAATGTTTCTGAAAAGTTTCATACCATGCAGAACATTCTTGACAGACAGGCCTGAAGCGGAGGGATTATTATGAGTGTCAGACCGACATTTATGGGGTTCGAGGCATCGAAAACAGCTATATTCGCAAGCCAGAAAGCGCTTGATATAGTCGGACAGAACCTTGCGAATATGTCAACAGAGGGGTATACAAGACAGCGTACTGATCAGGTTTCTGTAGCTAACTATGCATACAGAAGCAGGGTCGGTGACACTTCCTACAATCATATCGGAATGGGTACGAACGTCGAGGGTATATCGCAGACCCGTGACGAGAGAATGGACACAGCATTCAGAAATTCATATTCTGATACGTCATACTACAGCAAGAGCAACGAAATGTTCTCTGAGCTGGAAACAATAATATCTGAAATAGATGTGGGTATTGACGGTAACGGATATGGATTGAGCTGGGGTCTTGAACAGATGTATTCGTCTTTGTCGTCGCTGTCTAATAACGTTAATCTTCCGGCAAACGCAACACTGTTTGCTGATACAGTTCATAACATGACAAGTTTACTTAACAAGACGTCACAGGAACTGGAAGATGCATGTAATATATATAAGGATCAGCTTGCTACAGAGGTCAAGGATGTTAACCTTATAATGGAGGACATCGCGACACTGAATAAACAGATCTCTGATGTAATGGCTGGTGCCGGATATACAGAGCAGTATGGACCGAATGAACTTATCGACAAGAGAAATATGCTGCTTGATGAACTGTCATCGTTCGGTAAAGTTGAGGTAAAAAATAAGACCGATGGTACGGTTGACGTAAAGCTCAACAATCATCAGTGTATCAAAGGCAAGGAAACAGACAGGATCGTATTTCAGGAAAACAGGGATAATACTGTTTCACTTCTCTGGAAGAGTACTGGCGAAGGAATGGACAAGCAGAATGGTATACTTAAAGCTTCTGCTGAGATCATAAACGGACGCGGACTCAATTCCGAAGGCGTTTCCGGTTCAGATACAAGAGGATTTAAGTATTATCAGGATCAGCTTGATGCTTTTGCAGTACAGCTTGCAGAAATCCTTAATAATACAGTTCCTGATCCTGATTACGACGGTACAGCATCAGGAGCTCCTTATCCTTACAAGAAACTTGTTGGTGAAAGTGAGTTTGATGAAAACGGCAATGAGCATATTTACGTTAACCGTAAGGTGACAGCTGCTAACATTACGATTTCTGATGAATTCTACAGTAATCCGTCATATATTCTGCCGGATAAGTCAAGCAGCGATAACTCTTATTTCCTTGATATGATGAATAAGCTTATGAATGATAAGCATACTTTTACTAACGGTGTAGAAAGCTATGAAGGAACACTTCAGGGATTTGTCATTGATTATGCGGCTAAAATAGGTTCAGACGTAAGTTTTTCACAGTCAAAATATGAAGCATGTGAAAAGTATTCAAACGAGCTTCAGGACAATCGTGAAAATATCACAGGTGTCAGCGAAAGTGAAGAAACTGTAGCGATGCTTACACATAACAGAGCGTTCCAGGCAGCTGCGAAGATGATGACGACGATGGATGAACTTCTTGATGTTATCATCAATCAGATTGGTGCACTTGGTTAAGGGAAGAATGGGGTGAGATATTATGGCTGTAAGAATAACGAGCGGCACTACAAACAGAACATATCTTAAGAACCTTAATGGTTCCCAGAAGGCAATGAACCGTGCGATGGAACGTGTAGAAACCGGAAGAGATTTTCAGAGGGTTTCAGACAATGTAACTAAAGCGACCAGAGCCATTTCAGTCAGAGAGAGATTATACCGTAATGAACAGATGACGGATAATGTGAATACTGCAATGGAACAGCTTAATATGGCTGAAAAAGCGTTAAAGCAGATGAATGATATCTGTTCCAATGTTCAGTCAGAAATGTTCAAATGTCTTAATACTCCAACACTTCAGGCAGGAAAAGATTCATTTTCTGCTTTCCTTGATGGAGCAAAAGATGAAATCATGCGTCTTGCCAATACTAAGTATAATGACAAATATGTTCTTGGAGGTCTTGGTATAGAAGTTGCTCCGTTTAAGCCGAATGAAGAAGGTAATATGGAGTTTAATGGTGTAGAACTTTCGGAAATGCAAGATAAAACTCAAATGATTAATTCGATAAAAAAGGACTATGGGACTAGTCATTTGTGTACAGCTTGTTGTAAAGATTGTATTAATGCAAGAACCAATGATGATATTGATTGTTTTACCCTTGATGAATTAAAGGATTTGTCTAAAGAAGCCATAAGATTAGTTCCGAAAGATTCAAGAAGGCCAGAAGTTAATGTTGCTGATACAAGTACTTATGACCGTTTTTTGCTTGGGCTAGAAAAAGATGTTGATGGCAATTATTATGATGAAAGTAAAAAAGATGATTATCATGTAGTATGGGATCGATCGAAATCAGGCCTTCATTTTACTATTCACTTAGGCGAACGTATGTCAGACACAGAAATTGCTAAAGAAGTAAGTGATATTCAAGCTGAAACTCAAAACTTTTATTATTCTAACGGTAAGCCGGTTAAATATTCCGGTGACAGTTATATGGATATCGGTTTAGATATGTCAGTTGCCGGAAACGGAAAGGTAGCTCCTAAAACTGCTTTCAGAACAACTGTAGATGGTATTGCAGCAATGGGCTATGGTACAACTGATGTTCCATATAATGAAATAAAAGGTCTTCAGGCATCTGCTGGATATCAAGGCTCTGGTTCTGGAAGCAACGATTCAGAAACAGTGTGCAATAATATTTACGATATGATGAATGAAATGCAGAAGGCGATTGACAGTCTTGATGAGGGTGCTGACATTAGCAATGTAATTGATAAGATAAGTGCCGTTATGGTTAATTTCAAAAAACAGACTGATAATATTATTGCAGCTGAATCAGAAATTGGTGTTCGTACTCAGTTTTTAGAAACAAATCTTGACAGACTGGAAGCAGAGAATACTTCATTAAAGAAGATGCAGAAGGACATTGAAACTGTCGATGATGCAACTGAAATAACCAATTTCCTTGGTTATCAGAATGCCTGGAACCTGGTGCTTCAGTTCGGTAAGAATATCGTTCCGAAATCACTTATGGATTATGTAAACTGATAATATTTCAGTTAATCATAATATAACTTAATTTCTGTAAAGACTTTCCGTAAAATCTTTACAGAGTAGTATGTCAAAATAAGAACAAGTGAATAGAAGTTTGTATATTAACAAGGAAAGTTTGATTATTCATTATTCAGGGAGGGATTTGAATGCAGCTTCTGAAAATAACTACAGTTCCGATTAAGTTTAAAGAACAGGAGAATATCACGGCTGATAATAATCCAGACTTTTCTCCTGAAAATGCTGAAGTGAATTCAGCGAATGTAAGAATTCCGGTTAAAAATACACATTCTTCAAAAAACAATCCGGAGATGTACGACGGTAATGTGGTCGGCAATAAAGCTGCCGGCGGCGTTCAGCAGAAATTCATAAACCGGCAGCCTGACAGTATGAGGCACGAAAGTGCTTCGGAAACTGAAGGCAGCGAGTACAGTGTGAATTACTGCTACGGAAAGAAAAACGTCAAGCCTGAGCCGAAACCGAACTGCGCGGAATATCTGCGTCAGAACATACAGTCTGCAGCCACTATAGATTCGGCAATTGACAGCCTTGATTCTGTAGTGCCGGACAAATCGTGGGAGCCGGAGCCGAAAGAAGCTCCGAAGGCGGTAAAGCTTCATGCACTGAAACCTCAGCCACGAAAGATAGTTGAAGAATATGCACATGTGGAATTTGAATATCTTGGCGGTTTCAATTACGTGCCAAAGAGTTCCGCACCTGATTATGAAGAACCGGAAGAATAGGAACATAACAGGGAATGTGCTTAAACGGCATATTCCCTGTTTTTTTTAACTGTACATGCACTTACAAAGTGCTTAAGTGCAGTACATAAACTACTGAATACTGTCTCCTGCGGCTCGGCCGGCGGGAAACAACGAATGCGGAGGTAATTATGAAAGTAAACACTAGAACTTTTGGCGAGATCGAGATCTCAGAGAATGACATTATTACATTTGAACAGCCGATCTTAGGATTTGAGGGAAACAAAAGATATGTATTCATGATCGATGAATCACTTAACGGCGAATTTATCTGGCTTCAGTGCCTTGATGATACAGATCTCTGCTTTGTGCTTGCAAATCCTAAAACACTGAATCAGGATTATACACCGACATTTGAGGAAGATATCGCAAAGGTGATCGGTAAGGGAACATATGAAATGTGGCTCGTAATGGTAGTTGCTGATAACTTCGGTGAATCTACTGTAAACCTTAAGAGTCCTATAGTTGTAAATCTCGATGAGAGAAGGGCTGCTCAGTTCATTGCTGAGGAGGACTACACGATCCGCTATAAGCTTTTTGAAAATGTTAAGGAGGACTAATAATGCTTATACTGTCAAGAAAAGTGGGGGAAACAGTTTACTTAAATGAAGATATAGAGATCAAGATCGTTGAAGTCAGCGGGGATAAGGTAAGACTCGGTATTGAGGCACCTAAGGATGTTAAGGTGTTAAGAAGCGAACTGCGTCAGACCATGGAGAGCAATAAAAAAGCATCAGACGCTGTTGCGCCTGACGCATTTAAGAATATGCTTGGTCAGATCAAAAAATAAGTTAAAACTTATGCAGAGAGTTTACGGGACATCCCGTACTCCTGCAGTGATCAGTTACTGAACAGTGTCTGCTCATCAACAAGCTCTATGCTGCCGAGCAGCGCCATGTTTGCATTGCGTATGAATGCACTGAGTTCAGATTCACATCGTTTATTGATTTTTCCGATCTTATATTTGTATTTGGTATGATTCCCAAACATGAGCCCTTTTTCTCCTGTGTGGAGATGAAGCTCCGTAGGCTTAGAAAATATAGGATCGGAAATTTTTATTGTGATCCTGTCAGCGAATTCACTGACGATCTCCGGACATTCTATTGCAGCTCCGCTCATTGATATGGCCTTGATACAGCATTCTTCCCATCTGTAGGTAAGCCGGTTTGCAAAAAGGCTGTGTCTGAATGCAGGAACGTACACCTGTGCTTCAAACGGTACGTGAGCAGCAAGCACTTTTTCAGCGCCCCTGATAAAGGCGCATTTAAGTGAGATGACGCGGAGGAGTTTTGGTGAAGAAAGATAAACTTCGCCAGTGAAAACGTGTGTGGTAACTCCGTTTTCAGTACATACTACGGTGACTTTTGAATTGATCTGAAGAATAGGCACAAACTGAGCTGTGAAGTCTAAGTGCTGGTCTTCAGCCGAGTACGAAGCAAAACCGTATTCCAGTATTTCACCGTTTTTCAGCTTGAGTATTGCTTTGCATTTTACAGGAAACACTGATCACACCCCCAAATAATCATATTATTTTATTATTATACCATAAAAACTGATGAATTGGAATATACCGCGAACGAAAAATTCGTATTTTTATTCAGGTGAGGAAGAAAAAAATGGAAAACAGTGAACGTACAGTACAAATTTGCAGCATTTTCGATGAGATCGTGGAAGTGCTGCTTGAAATGGAAAAGGAAATAGGTGAGCTTTACGTTTGTTCACCTGATGATGTTGACATTTCAGTGGAAAGAATAAACGAATACCGCGAGATCACCGACGAGCTTTTTGCCGGGATAAATTCATTATGTGCCGAAGAGGAGACCGGCGAACTGAAAAAGGCGACAGAACCGCTCACTGACAGAAAAGACGTGGCCGATGAATATGCCGAAGTATTTGAGAAAAGGCAGGAAGTAAACGCTGTTGCCTACAGGATAAGTGCAGCCATACCAATGGTTCAGGACAGACTGAAGAAATCCATGGACAGGGTTCTCGAAGAAATCAGAGAGAACAATTCCGGACAGAGTGCCAAGGCAGCAAGGTTCTACAGCGCAGTGAATGAGACTGAAGGACAGGGGTACAGAGCCTTTTCACAAAAAAGCAGAATTATATGAAAATTTCTTAAAAACTCTTTAAAAAAATGTAAAAATGCCGAATAATATAATAAGCAGATTAATCTAATACAAGTGCAAAACACTGGTCATCCATCAGTTCCGTTAAATCCGGATATACCGGAAGCGGAGTTTACAGGCAGATCCCTATATTCCTGTGCTGATGCCTTTAATCAGTGATTTCTTAAATTTTATGATCAGGGGGGATACATATGCAGGTAAGTTCAAGTTCAGAAAATACGTACACGAATGCATCCTACAGCAATAAGGGTATTTCAGGCATGAACTCAGGACTCGACACTGAAAGTCTTGTCAAGTCAATGATGAGCGACATGCAGACAAAAATAGACAAGCAGGAACAGCAGCAGAAAGTTCTTGAAATGAAGCAGGATCAGTATCGTGAGGTTATTGACAAGATCAATGATTTCCGGGGTAAATATTTTTCAGTTACCGGTGAGAAAACTCTCGCTCTTACATCAAGCTTCAAGAGTACAACTACTGAAAGTACATCATCTGCAGTAAAGGCTGTTTCAACAGCGGATGCAGTTGAAGGAAGCTTTGACGTTGAAGTTAAGGAACTTGCATCTGAAGCCAAGTTTACAAGCAGTGTGAGCGCAAGCAGTAAAATGAATGTAACCATCGGTGGAGGACTGAAAGCGAACACGTCAAAAACTGAAATGACTATCAATGTCGGCGGTACAGACATAAAGGTCGATATCAGCGGTGCTGCTTCTGCAAGTGACATGGCGGAAAAAATAAACAAGGGCATAACTACATACAACAGACAGAATTCAGGTTCTGCAGTTGATGTTACCGCATCAGTCGGCTCCGACGGTAAACTTAAGTTTTCCGGTACAGGTGCTTCAACAGACATTACAGTAAACGGCAGCAGTGCGACGGTCAAAAATGCTTCTGTTACTTCAGGTAAATTTGACAAGTCAAAGCTTTCCGCAGATGCGAAGGACTATACATTCAAATTAAACGGTAAAGATGTTACTGTTAATCTCAGCAAAAATGATTCTGATGAGGATATTCTTTCGAAGATCAATGCTCAGGTTTCAGGAAAAGGAATAACAGTATCGTATGACGGCACCGGCGATGACAAAAAGCTCAAGTTTACAGGTAATTCTGATGTTGAAAAGATCACCATTGAAGCTGCATCAGACTCAAATGATCTGAAGGCACTCGGATTCAGCGGCAAGCAGGAAGCTTCAAGAACATCTGAAGTTTCAGCTGATGTACCGGCGATCGAATCAAAGGGCAAGCTGAATATAACATTTAACGGTGTCACAAAGGATATTTCACTGACGTCAACAGATACAGCCGACAGCTTCAGTGAAAAGCTTTTCCAGGCCTTTGGCTCAGGTATCCATTTTAATGCGGAAAACGGCGAGATCACGGCCGGTACAGGCAAGAACATCAAGATAAAGGGCGACGAAAGTGCTCTTGAGTTCATCGGTATGGATTCGAAGGGTGCTACAAACCAGCTCGACACATCAATGACACTTAAAGATCTTTACGGATATAACGATTCTGATAAGATCGAGTTCAGTATAAACGGAACAAACTTCTCATTTACAGGCGATACAAAGCTTTCCGACATGATGACGGAAGTAAACGAGAGCCGTGCCGGTGTTACGATCACATACAACTCGTTAAACGACAAGTTCAGTATAAAGGGCCAGGAAACAGGTTCCGGTTCAGTGATCGAAGCAAGCGACAGTGATGAAAACGGCATTCTTAAGAAAATGTTCGGAACATCATCTATCAGCAGGCAGGGAACCGATGCTCACGCAGTCATTGACGGTGAAGATGTTTTCTACTCGGGTAATGAGCTTAAGTACAACGGAATCAATCTCACACTCAAGAATGTTACAAACGGTCCGGTAAACATCGAGACCACAAACGATAATGACAAGGTGCTTGATAACATAGTTTCATTTGTTGAAGACTACAACGCTCTTATCAAGGATCTCAATGACAGGACCCACGAAAAGGCTGAGTACAAGCAGTACATGCCTCTTACTGATGCACAGAAGGATGAAATGACTGAAAGTGAGATCAAGAAGTGGGAGGAAAAGACCAACAAGGGCCTTTTAAGCGGTGACAATGATATTTCAAGTTTCCTCAATGAAATGCGTACAGTGCTCTATACAAAGGTAGGAGACAAGAAGCTTCTTTCCGAGATAGGAATAGAATCAAGCAGTGACTGGAAAGACTACGGCAAGCTTACGATCAACAAGGACAAGCTCAAGGATGCTATCCAGAACGATGCCAAGGGCGTTGCTGATATATTCACAGGCTCAAACGGCATAGCTTCAAGACTTGACAGCGCATGCAAGAAGGCAGCCAATACTTCTTCCGGTTCGCCTGGTTCACTTGTATCACTTGCCGGACTCAAGGGCAAGGCTACTGAAAAGAACAATACTATAAGCAAGCGTATCGATACTATCAAGGAAACTATCAAAAAGCTCAAGGAACAGTATGACTCCAGAAAGGAAAGACTGTGGAAGCAGTTCAACTCGATGGAATCGGCTCTTGGAAATATGAATTCAACAGCTAATTACTTCGCATCAATGATAGGCGGAGGATTCTGATAACAACATCGGTGAATACCTGATGATCCATCCGGTATTCACAGTAACAACACTATTTAATCTACCCGAAAGGAGAAGTCTTCTATGGCTGCTTCAAATCCATATAACAATTACAAAGAACAGGCGATAATGACCATGACACCGGGAGAGCTTATAATAGTTCTTTACGAGGAATGCATAAAAATGCTCAATCACGCTGTCTTCTATATTGAAGAGAAGAACGACCCTGATGAAGCTGACAAGGCTATCAGAAAGGCGCAGAGAATAATCCACTACCTTGACGGCATTCTCGATTACAAGTACGAAATAGCGGCAAACCTTCACATGCTTTACGATTACTTTATCAGAACACTTGTTCAGGCGAATATCCGCAAGCGTGTCGAGGTATTAAAGCCGATCATCCCGATGCTTTCAGAACTTAAGGATTCATTCCAGCAGGCTGAAAAGAAAGTACACATGAAATAACCTGTTTCGCACCCTGGCCGAAAGGTCAGGGTGCTTTGTGTGAAATGCGTAAATACGGCGTCCGTGGGCTAAACTTGCATAAAATAAGTTTTTGTGGTAAAATAAGAAAGTATACAATTGACAGGAAGGATAATGGGTGTGACAAATAACCGTAATTCTCTGCTTGGAAGAGACGCTGATATTACTGTCGACAGGCAGCAGGGTATGAGAAACGTCGGACGCAAGAGCATGAGCTATCTTGTTAAGATGGGTTTCTTTACTGCTGAAAAGGATCTTCCCAGACAGGAAAGGCATATGATCTATATAATGGGTGCTGAAGATGTCTCCGACGACTTCAGGGGTAAGATACTTGCCACCATAAAGCGCCCTGCCGGAGAGCGTCTTCTTTTTGTTGCTGCGCCTGAGGGAAAACTTTACTGTGAACAGCAGATACGTGAATGTCTCGGATTCTACGAAAGACAGTATAAGTCTGATTTTGAATTTTTCATGACCATAGTCTGCGGAATGATACTTGTAAAGGATTACGGTGACAGGATCAGGTTTCTGCTTGCCGAGGACAAAAAAACGAAGAAAGTCAGTTTTATAAAAGATGTCATAAACTACGGCGAGTCTGAAAAGCAGGCTTCCGTACGTGTAGTGAATTACTTCACCGGAATAAAGCCGGACGTTGATGATTTCAAAACTGAGTACACCCTTGGAACTCCTGAAGGTAAAAAACAGAAGACGATTATGTATTTCGGAACATATACAGAAAGAAAACTCAGAATTCCGGAGGAATGCAGCTTCCGGACTGTTAATCTTGAATTTGATCAGGCTATAAGAAGCCTTGACGATCCGCAGGAGAGGATCCTGCTGATGGAGGCAAAAGAACATTATGACAAAAAAAGAAAAGGCAGTTCTGGTGTGTGAACGGCTTAAGGAGAAATATCCTGAAGCGGTCTGCTCGCTCGTCTACGACAAACCCTACGAACTGCTTATCGCAACCAGGCTGTCGGCACAGTGTACCGATGCCCGTGTAAATATAGTCACGAAAGATCTGTTTGCAAAATATCCTACGCTGCAGAGCTTTGCAGATGCTTCCTTAACTGACCTTGAGGAAATGGTAAAGCCGTGCGGTTTCTACCGGAACAAGGCGAAGAGCATAAAGGAAATGGCTGCAATGATCATTTCCTATCATAACGGTGAGGTACCGGACACAATGGAAAAACTCACTTCGCTTCCGGGCGTGGGACGCAAAACAGCAAATCTCATTCTCAAGGTCAGTTAAGGAAGCATCTGCAAAGCTCT
>Ga0255060_10000303_pt1 | contig 11256 bp, 3 predicted proteins | sample 172RNAGHGlowgp2_FD_183094 | JGI IMG/M metagenome (GOLD analysis project Ga0255060, IMG submission 183094) | Metatranscriptome of sheep rumen microbial communities from Palmerston North, Manawatu-Wanganui, New Zealand - 1728 RNA GHGlow gp2... | ecosystem: Host-associated > Mammals > Digestive... | reverse complement strand
GCTATTCCCCCATATGAAATAACACCGAGAGGAGAGTGCAGCTTTGAAAGATTTACAGAACAGGATACAGCAGATGCTGGCAGACAGAAAGAATCATATACGTGTTATATCGATGGTCACTGCACTGTCCTTGCTGGTAATGTTTATTGCTCCGATGCTGCTTGTCAGCCCCGGCATCAGCCTTACGAAGAATTCCTACAGCCCCGTTAAGCTGGGGAATACCATAGTAAGAGCTTATGACGGAACTATTCCGATAAATACTCGTATCTATAATTCTTATAAGCCGGATGGAGTAAGCACAGGTGCCAATGTGGTCAACGGTATAACTTACAGCCCGGATTCAGTTTCTCTGAAAACTTTACTTTTCGGAGACGGCACTGGAACCAATTGGCTCAAAGGTGATGAGACCCTTGATCAGGCTCTTGCTAAAGCAGAGGATGAATACTTCTTAGGTCTGGCAAGTGACTTCTGTGCATTTATCAAAGAAGATTTTACCGCATATGATGCTGATGCCGAAGGAAGAATGGCAGTCGGCGGTGATCTGAGTTTTAAAAACAACTGGAACTATCAGATAGGAAGCGGCGACTATGCAACAGTAACTCCTCTGACAGATACAGATGAATATAGTGGCGAATTTAACCAGAGATATGGATTTGCTCATGTTCTTTGCGGCGGGACACTGTATAGGGTCAATACCATCAGTACGGGTAATAAAGCATATAACCAGAACCATCCGGATTGGCATTATAAAAATGGTCAGTATGTAGATACTGTAGTTTATGATCCTGAACATGATATGTACAAAAAGCTGTTTGTTGATACAGTTACCGGATCGGTGTGTTACGATTCAGCAACAGGAAATAATAATAATATAGCTTACAGTGAATCTTTTAGTACAGAATATCCCGGTGACGATGATCCAGCCGGATGTTCAAAGCATGATTACCTCAGAAGCGTTAATCAGCTTGCACAGATCTATAATAGTGATACTATTAAAGTAAAGGACATAATCCAAAAGGTCTATACTGATATCAAAAAGCGTTCATCATTATTATCAAAAATCAAAGGCATCGAAGGTCATAGAAGTGGCAACACAGTGATATTTGACGGCGCAGGTGCTGAAGGCAACACGGTTTACTTCACTTTAGACGAGTGGGGTAAAGACTATAATGACCCGAATATCAATCGGGTCGAATTCAGAAACATTCCCGAAAATGCTAATATTGTTGTTAACGTCGGCGGAAACAATTTCAATATCTTTGGCATGAACGGCAATAACAGAATAGTAAAAACATTCATTAACGATAATGAAATATCGCAGAAAGGTGATATTTCAACCAATAACAACAGAGAATCAGGAAGGATACTTTATAACTTCTACGAAGCTACAGAAGGAAAGATACAGTGTAACTTCAACGGTACAGTTCTTTCACCTTTAGCAAATGTAACTTCTCCTGCTGCTCCTGGTAATCAAAAGTGCCCGGGACATCTCTCAGGTGCGCTGATAGCAAATTCGCATGATGGCTATATCGAATTCGGATACAGACCATATCGAGGCGGTAGCGAAATCCTCGGCCTTACATCAGGCTATGTTGTACCTGTGGATAAGTTCATAGAAGGTACAGATGATAATACTCACCTTCCGGGTGCAAGGTTCACTATCGAGAAGAAAGAGGGTAACGTTACTTCAACAGTCGGCGGATGGGTAAGCGGAGACAGTACAAAGTATGCTCCTCTCCCGTTTAAGGTCGATTTTTCAGGAGATACCGATTACTCAGCTGTCAAGACTTATCTTGAGACTCAGAACGAAAGCAATGATACACAGTCGAATAATGTCAATCGCTTCTCGAAAAAAGCTTTAGTGGACGCTCTTGGCGGCGGATTCAAAGCTGATGAGGATGATGATGCAGAAACAACTACAGTTGAAACAGAAGAAACAACTTCTGCTGATACTACTGCGATCGAGACTGAAACAACAGCTGCTGAGACAACTGCTGCTGAAGAAACAACTGCAATTACTTCTGCAGCCGATGAGACAACATCTTCTGAAACCGAAACTACTGAAGTTGCTGAAACAACTGTTTCAGAGGTAACAGAGCCTGTCACAGAAGCTGAAGTACAGGATGAAACAGATATCCCCGATGATGAGACAGAAGTTACTGACGAAGAACTTGCAGATGTTCAGAATATTCAGAATTTCGAGATACTCGCTGATGACGATCAGTCTGAAACTGATCCTTCTGAAACTCCGGCAACAACAACAACTACTACTCCTGCGAATGTATTCCAATCACAATTCATTATCAGGGAGAGCAATCCTCCGGAAGGATTCTTCGGAACTGATAAACGGTATACAGTTGACATTACCGAGACGATCAAAGGCATGATCGAAAAGGCTGGTAAGTATTATCCAAATAATGTTGATGTAGATGTTAATATCAGCGGCGTTAATTACAGCTATCAAAGTCGTTTCAATATCGCCGATACCAGAAACGCTTTGGACATGGTTGAAAACCGTGTTATTACAATTGACGGTGTAGAATTCACTCTTACAATCGCAGATCATAAGGCAACGGCTGTAAAGGTTGGAAGTATTGATGTTACTCCTACAGAAGGCAAAGTGTTTCCATACAACAACAAACACTATTACTTCGATCCCGAATACATGATGGTAATTCCTCTTCCGGAAAATAATCTGAAGTTTGAGAATGAACCGGGACTGTATTTCAAGAAAGTCGATGATAAAGGAAATCCTGTAACAGGTGCAGAGATTACACTTGACCCTCCTATATCAGGTTGGGCGCAAGGCGAGCTGATAAAGCTCAGTGCTATCGCTCCCGGAACTGAATACACATTCACTGAGACAAGAGCTCCTGACGGATATGAAAGAGCAGAACCGATACACTTCAAAAGGACCGGCGATTATACAATTAAGTATTGGACCGACCATGAAGAAGATAATCAAACTCTTGATCTTCAAGTTCCCGGTAAGCAGATCATAAAAATGGTCGATCAGCGCATCCTCGGAGCTAAGCTTAAGATTTTCAAGTATAGGCAAACTGCTGAAAATGAGCCAGAAGTGCAGCTTACAGGTGCAAAATTCAGCTTATACGCTGAAGACGGAACACTTCTCAAGCCCGATATCAACGCTGATGATGAACAGATCAATCTGACGGGAATAACAGATACCACATATGCTGAAAACGGTTATCTCAAACCCGGTACCTATTACCTGAAGGAAACCAAGACTCCGCAGGTGCAGTCGAATGAAGATCCATATGAATATCCTGGAAAGCTTTACTTCGTGGTAAATAATGATTTTACGGTGAAAGCTTATACTGCACCGATCGCTCTTGGAATTAAAAAATCGGAAAATAATTATTCAATATCGTTTACATTAACTGATAACAATGTAGTTAAGCATATTGTTAGTGACGAGGGTCAAACGGATAAAATAACAATAGAAAATGTTACAAGTATTAATGTTAAGTGTGACAAGACTATTGAACAGGCTTATGTAGGTGCGGTTGCAGGTGAAGGATTCGCGAAAAATCCATATGATAAAGATGAGTTGAATTTATCATTTAATCCACCTATAGAGGTCAATAATCTCAAGGTAATGGCAAATAATCTTAATGTTACTTATGCAGAAATCCAGACATCAGACGGAACAAGATATGTTTATCCAGCACCTGACCCCAATTCAGCAATAACCGCAAGTGATCTGCTGAGCGAAGGTCCTACAGATACAAACGGTGTTCAGACCCTGAAGGTAAAAAATGAAAAGCAGGGCGCAAACAAGGACGTTATCGTAACCAAGAAATGGAAAAATGACGAGGGCTTTGAAGGACTTCGCAGCGATGTAACAGTTCAGCTGTATCGTTCAACTGTAGAATTACGTTCAACTGAAGAATTATCAGAATCTCAATTAGCAGCAGAGTTAGCTAAGACAGATGGTTCTGAGTTTACACCTTATACGGCTGCTGAAAACGAGGGCACAGCAATTCTGAATTCAGCTAATAACTGGACTCATAAATGGGAAAATCTTCCGGCTTATTCAGGCGAAGGTGCTAGTAAAGAATTCTATTACTACTATGTAAAAGAGACATCCACTCATTCGGCTTACACCACGACCTATCAGGCAGAAGGCAACGATCTTACAGTAGTAAACACACTGAATACTATTAATATCAAAGCCGAAAAACAGTGGGATTATCTGGAGGGAACAATTGAACTTCCGCCAAGCATCACATTTATGCTTCAGATGAGTGACGATAATGGCAGCAATTGGGTAGATGTTCCCGGGAAGAAGATAACTCTTACAGCTAATGATAACTGGAATGGTGCTTTCAACAATCTTCCCGCTGGTAAAAAATACCGGATGAAGGAAGTTAATGTTCCGACAGGTTGGTACATTTCAGTTGATTCAAACGAAGTCAATCAGAACAACGCTACACTCAGTATAACAAATACAGCTGACCTCAGTAGCCTCAATCTTCATAAAGATTGGGATGAAGATGGCAGCGGTTCAGTTGACAGCGTTAAGGTAGAACTTTGGCGCAAGGAACAGTCTTTGTGGCCTGAGAATCAGACACCTGCTGAAGTGGCAGAGGATTACGCAAGACTGCTTCAGTACTCGCTTTACTTCTATGATGCGAATATGTGCGGCGATCAGGTAAATGAAAAAAGTAACTACAAATGGCGCTCAGATTGTCATACAGAAGATGAAGTTAAAGGCGGTTTCCACGATGCAGGCGACCACGTAATGTTCGGTTTGCCACAAGGATTCACAGCATCAACCCTTGGCTGGAGCTATTACGAATTCAAGAATTCATTTGATAGCCTCGGACAGACAGACCATTACAAGATAATAGCTAAGTATTTCGCAGATTTCTTCTATAATGCTGTAAAAACTGAGAATGACAGCAATGCGAGCAATGCAAATATTACATCTATACTTGTTCAGAAAGGTAATGCTCGAACAGATCATAATTACTGGGGCGCACCGGAGGCACAGGATAGCAGACAGAACGAGATGTACTGGGCTGATGATAAATGTGTAGATATTGCAGCAGAATATGCGGCAACACTCGCACAGTACGCATTGAACTTCCCAGATGATCCGGATTCCGAAAATTATCGTGAACGTGCCAAAAAGCTTTATGAATTTGCTCAAGCTAAATATACTCCAAATGATCCAAATAATCATGGTCAATACAATGTTGAGGATGTAAATTGTGAACCTAATGGAGGCGGTTATTATAGGTCAAGCGATTGTAGTGATGATCTTGCATGGGCGAAAGCGTGGTTATATCTTGCTACAAAAGATAATCAATATGATGTTAGCGGTACTTCAATATCTCTGAACAGTGAGTGGAATACACATTGTTGGGATAATGTAGGACTTGGAGCTGCGATACTCAAAGGAGAAATCACAGGTTCATGGGATACTGCAAGCGGTTGGCTTAATAATAATTGTAGTAATCCGAATGATTTCTTCTATGTTGCGAAGTGGGGCTCAAACCGCTACAACTGCGGTGCACAGCTTGCAGCACTTGTATATGCAAAACATAACGAGAACGAATCAGATAAATATAAGAACTGGGCGAAGTCACAGATGGATTATATACTTGGTGCAAAGGCTGTAAACAACAGCATACCTGCTAAGTGCTATGTTGTTGGATTCTCAGAAAATTCACCTATAAATCCACATCACAGAGCAGCATCGGCTGATTTGTCAGCTGAAGTCAAAGATGATCCGTACAATAATCAGTACGCAGTTATCGGAGCTTTAGTTGGAGGACCGTCAAATAAGAGCGATGCTAATAATGGTCATCCCGCATCATATTACGAAGATGTTCGTTCGGATTATACTGCTAACGAAGTATCTCTCGATTATAACGCAGTTCTCGTAGGCGCAGCAGCAGGACTCTACAGCTACTTTAAAACAGGTGCTACTTATGAGATACCCGGAGTAAAAAAACAGTATCTGCCTGCGGCAAGCACAAGTCAGGGAGATCAGACAGAGGGTACAGCAAATGCAGTAAACCCTGCTGTATCGATGGCAAATGCAGGCAAAGCAGTAGCGACAACAGTAAGAAAGCTTTATAAGACAGGAGTTGATACAAACATAGCAGCATCCACCGGTACAAAAACCAGAGCCCTCAGACTTGGTAAGGCCGAAAAGCTCGCAGGTTCACTTGATTCGATTGCGGGAGTGATCGGACCGAGGTTGATGGCGGCGGCGGATAGACCAACTTCAATTGATGGATATCCAGTAACATATGCTGATGATGACACTTATTTTGAAGTTGATTTGACAGGATATAATTATGGTGAACAATTATCTATAGTATCATGTTTAGGTCAACATACTGTTAGTAATGTTTTGATTGGTTTTGATTCAATTTCCAATAAAGATGGAAGTGGTGCATTTGTATATGATCCTGATAATCAGACGCCAGGAATCAGTTTTAAAGAAAAGGAAATGTCTTTATCGATTGATAATAAAGCAATAACATCATTCAAATTAGTTTCATATTATAATCCAGATAATATTAAGGTCGAAAAAGTACGGTTTTATTATTCAGGCTCAGGCGGTAATGATGAACCCGATGAGACCACAACAACTACAACCACAACAACTACAACAACTACCACTACAACAACTACCACCACAACAACGCAGCAGCAAGAGAATCAGAATTATATTGTAATAAATAGTAATGATATACAGTCACCAGAAGACTATCCTGATAATGCTCCTAATATGCACTGGTTAGAATATAATGTGACAGGCTTGAATTATTCAGGTGTGAAAAAGATAGTTTGTGAGTTCAATAAAGATTATGGTTACTCAGAAGGTCATGGTTCACAGTTTGCTTTAAATGGCAATTACGGTGATTGGTTAAGTCAAAATAATGCCAAAACATTAACATTATGGGAGTCTAATGAACCAATTGACTTGAAACAATTCAGTTTTAAAACAAAAATATTTAATTCAAGTCAAATAAGAGTGGATAAATTCTTGATTTACTTAGATGAAAATACTATCAGTCTTTCAGCTGACAAAACAGATGCTTTAACCGGAGATGCAGTCACACTTACACCGATAGGCAATATCGAAGGTCTTAAGTACACTATCACTAAAGATGGAGCACAATACAGCGATGATGACGTAAATGACGTAATAAGTGGTAATGTATTTACTCCGACAGAGCACGGTACATATGAAATTACTGCTAAAAATTCAGCCGATAAAACTTCAACGGCGGTAACTATCACCGTCACAGACTTCAAGCTTGGCAGCGATAACGTAAACGTCAAAGTAGGCAACACAGTAAACATTCCGATAACCTATAAAGGAACGGAACCCTTTACGATCACTTCTGCTGACAATGATTACCTTGATTACTTTACAGTAAGCGTTAATGGTAACGAGGTAGTTGTTGAAGGAGAACAGGCTACAGCTGAGCCGATCACAGTCACGATCTCAAGAAACGGTTATTCCGAAACAATTAATGTAAATGTTAACAACGGTATAAGCATTCACGGCGATAAGGATAAAATTGCTGTAAATGAAGCAATTCAACTCGTAGCTGAAAATGCGGTCGGCAGCGTGATCTGGACATCAAGTGACTCGGCTATCGCTACAGTTGACAACAACGGTAAGGTCATTGGTAAGGGATTCGGTACAGTAACGATCACTGCTACAGATGGCGACGGTACAGCTACATACCAGATCAGAGTTGAGCCGATACCGAATGGTGCAAAAAAAGTTGCTACGATAACCATCGAGAAAAGCAATTATTGGGAAGCTGAAGTAAACAACCTCCCTAAGGTAAGCCCGAATGGCATACCATATGTTTACTACATCAAGGAAGAAGTCAGCAACCAGTACATCCCGCTTTCGTATACCGGAAACGGAGCTAAGCTTGATGGTGACAACGTACCGATAATAAAGGTCACAAATAAGCTGACCAAGAATCTCCCCATAACAGGCGGCAGGGGAACTGAAAAAATCTATATGGCAGGAGGTGTTATGATGCTTCTTGCAGCCGCCGCATACGCAATGTTTAAGCGCCGAGAATTCGGCAAAGAAGAATAAGATCAAAGTTTAACGAAAAATGCTCTGCTGCCGCCTTAGGCAGCGGCGGCAGAGCGACTACTTAATGAAAAGGAGAATGATTATGAAAACTACTAAGAGATTTATCGCAATGGCAGCCGCTTTAACACTTACTGCTTGTGCAGCTATGCCGATGGCTTCGTTTGCTGAAGATCCGCCAGCAACACCTACAACATATACAGTTACTATTAATGGTAATACCGCTGATAAGGGAACACATACTTATGGTGCTTATCAGATATTCACTGGTGATTTAGCAGAAGATGGCACACTTTCTAACATTCAGTGGGGTTCTGGTATTTCTGCAGCAGGACAGTCAACGCTCGGTAATGCAGCAGAATATGCAGCAGCTCTGACAGATTCTAACGCTGCAACTAAGGCGGCAGAGTTAGCACGGTATCTTACAACTGCGGAAAAAACAGGTTCAACAAGCATTGCTGGACTCACAGGTGGTTATTACTTGATTCAGGATACAGTAGATCCATCCGGAGAGAAACCTTCATCAAAGACTAGGTACATACTTAAAGTTGTTAAGAATACAGAAGTCAATGTTAAATCTTCAGTTCCGTCAGTAGTTAAGAAGGTTCAGGATATCAATGATTCAGATGCTACACCTACTCTTTCTGGATTACAGGATTCTGCTGACTACGATATCGGCGACAGCATTCCTTATACAATCACAGCTACAATAGGTGATGGTATTAACAATTTTGATTCGTATAGCTTTGAGTTCCATGATGAAATGTCTGCTGGTTTGTCAATGGATGATGACGTAGCTTGGAAAATTGAGATTGGCGATAAAGATGTTACTGGCAATTTTACGATAACAAATACGGGTAACACATATACATGGGCTGTAACAGATAAAGATTTGAAAACTTACACTTATACAGAAGAAGGAGTGGAAAAAACAGGAACACTTACAGCAGGAGATACAGTAGTTCTTACTTACAATGCTATACTTAATAAAAATGCTGTAGTAGGCTCAACTGGTAACCCTAACGAAGTATGGCTTAAGTTTGATAATAATCCTAACAGTTCCGGTCAGGGTAATCCAGCTGGTGAGACACCTAAGGATAAGAATATAGTGTTCACCTATAAGACCGTGTTCAATAAAGTTAATGAAAATAATCAGCCTCTCGTAGGTGCAGACTTTAAACTTGAAAAGAAAGTAAATGGTGGATGGGTTGATGTAACAAACCTTGGAGCTGGTGAAAATAAACCTTCAAAAACAGGTGATTCAACAGGTTCAACATTTACATTCAGCGGACTTGATGATGGTGATTATAAGCTGACTGAGGTTACTACTCCTGAGGGCTATAACACAATTTCTCCTATCGAATTTAAAATTACAGCTACTCACGATTTAATATCTGATAATCCGACGTTAACAGCGTTAACAGGTACTGACGGTGATGAGTTTACAATGACAGCTAATATTCCATCTGGCAGCCTTACCGCAGCTATTCAGAACGAGAAGGGTTCCAACCTCCCCGCAACCGGTGGCATAGGCACAACACTCTTCATCCTGGGCGGCGGATGTGCAGCAGGAATCGCTGGTATCTACCTCATTTCCAAGAAGAAGACACGTGAGGAAGAATAATCAAGTTCATGATCATTCATTGACCTTTTAACCTGATAACCGCCCCTCCCCACTTCGGGGAGGGGATCAGGGAGAGATCCACAAGGAGAACATTATGAAAATTAAACCGAAAAAGCTTATCCCACTGTTGTTTGTTTTCATTTTCTTTGCGGGCCTCTCCGTGATGCTTTATCCGACTTTCAGCAACTGGTGGAACAGGAACATGGCTTCACACGCCGTTTCCTCCTATAAAGAAGCCGTTGCCGAACTTGACACAGGCGATACGGAAAGGCTATGGGAAGAAGCCCATGAATATAACAGACAACTTGCGGAGCTATATGCTCCCTTTACTAATTTTGCGGATATAAAGGGCTATGACGACATCCTCAATATCTCGGGTACGGGCGTTATGGGGTATATCTCCATTCCGAGCATACGTGTTGAGCTGCCGATCTATCACGGCACTTCCGAGGGTGTGCTCCAGATAGCCGCAGGCCATATCCAGGGATCATCTCTCCCCGTAGGCGGAGCCGATACTCATGCCGTTATCTCGGGACACCGTGGACTGCCCTCCGCAAAGCTTTTCACTGACCTTGACCAGATGGTTGAGGGCGATGTTTTTACCGTGAACATTCTTGACGATATCCTGACCTATGAGGTGGAGAAGATACTCATCATCCTCCCCGACGAGACTGACAAGCTGGCTATAATACCGGATCAGGATTATGTTACACTGATGACCTGCACTCCATATGGAGTAAATTCACATCGTCTGCTGATACGTGCACACAGAATAGACACCATTTACGACAGACGCATAAAAGTTCCTGCTGATGCTTTGCAGGTGGACAGAATGACTGTGCTTCCGGTAATGATCGGTATTCTTATCGTTCTTACGGCGATGATCGGAGCGATCACAGGCAGAAACAAACACAACATACGAATCGACAAATACATAGTTTCCAAGCTGCCGTCGGGAGAGGACGGCGGACCTTAATGGAGGAAATATGCGAAAATATCTATCATTTATCACAGCTTTTGCTTTTGTAACGGCACTGCTTACCGGCTGCGGAAACAGATCGGAGAAGGCAGTAAAGCCACTTCTGGGACTTGAATGGTTCGCCGGCTATGACGAAGTTCTCGCTGAAATGAGTGGGAATAATCTTATCGCCGAGCGTGAAACGGAGGACAAGACGAAGCAGCGTATGCAGGACTACGAAGCGGTGAAGCTTTATGGTACAGACTGCGACCTGACGCTTTGCTTTACTGATTCGGGCCTGGTGGGCTTCAACTATCACGATGTGAAGCGGAATCAGAGCTATCGTCAGTGGTTCAGCGAAATCGAAAAAGAATACGGTATCCCGACTGAGGAGGGCAGCGGTATTGCATCGTGGTATGACGATCCGCTGGGCAAGAATACGGCGGTTTACCTGTTCAACCTTGAGGAAGGGGTCCAGGTTTCGTTCTATGCGACTTCCGATTCTCCCGATCAGTCCTATGAAAAGCAGAAGGAGCGATACATTCCTACTCCCGAATTACGTTCGCCTGT
>Ga0255060_10000294_pt1 | contig 11407 bp, 22 predicted proteins | sample 172RNAGHGlowgp2_FD_183094 | JGI IMG/M metagenome (GOLD analysis project Ga0255060, IMG submission 183094) | Metatranscriptome of sheep rumen microbial communities from Palmerston North, Manawatu-Wanganui, New Zealand - 1728 RNA GHGlow gp2... | ecosystem: Host-associated > Mammals > Digestive... | reverse complement strand
TGGGGCAAATCTACTCCAACAATTCTTATTGCCATTTTGTTTTGAAATAATTAAAAATGTTACTTTTACTTTGGGCTTGCACCCGTTGCACTAACCCTGACGAAGCTTATACTTCGGGTTCTTCTTGTTGATGACAAAAAGACGTCCTTTCCTCCGTACAATCTTGCAGTCGGGAGTGCGCTTCTTCAATGATGCTCTTGTCTTCATAAAAAATGTTATTTGTATCTAAACACTATTCTTCCCTTTGTGAGGTCATAAGGACTCATCTCGACCTTTACCTTGTCGCCAGGCAAGATCTTGATGTAATGCATTCTCATCTTGCCCGAGATGTGGGCGGTGATGGGACAACCGTTTTCCAATTCCACACGGAACATCGCGTTCGACAATGCCTCTACAATCGTTCCGTCCTGCTCAATAGCAGCTTGCTTTGCCATAAACTAAATGATTTTTCCTGATAATGATTCTATTTCGTCGAAAGATGACAGTATCTCGGCTTTGCCACGGCGGATGGCGATGGTGTGCTCATAATGAGCAGCCGGCTTGCCGTCCTTGGTGCGTACCGACCAGCGGTCGGGCATAAGGTAGATATCCTTCTTGCCCATCGTGATCATCGGCTCTATAGCGATGCACATGCCGGCCTTGAGCATCGTGCCGTTGCCGCGGCGCCCGTAGTTGGGCACCATCGGGTCCTCGTGCATCTTGCGGCCGATACCATGGCCAGTGAGCTCCCTCACCACGCCGTAGCCCTCGGCCTCGCAATAGTCCTGCACAGTGCTTCCTATGTCGCCAATATGATTGCCGGCCACGGCCACCTCGATTGCCCTGTAGAGGGCCTCGCGTGTTGTGACGAGCAACTTTCTCACCTCAGGCTCCACCTCGCCCACACAGAATGTGTAGCAGGAATCGCCATTGAAGCCGTCGAGCAGAGCACCACAGTCTATCGAGATGATGTCGCCATCACGCAGGATAGTCTTGGCGTCGGGCACCCCATGCACCACCACATCATTCACCGAAGTGCATATATTGGCAGGAAAGGGATTGCCATAAGGATTGGGGAAGTTCTTGAATGTGGGTATTCCACCATTGTCCCTGATATACTCGCCAGCAATATCATCGAGCTGCTTGGTGCTCACTCCTGGCTTCACGTGCTTCGCCAATTCGGCGAGCGTGCCGGCCACAAGGCCGTTGGCCCGCCGCATCAGCGAAATCTCATCTTCCGTCTTCAGAAATATGCTCATCCGTAGGCTTAGTAAGCTGACCCGGTGCTGCGGGTGTGACCAACGTTGAGCAGACCGTCATAATGACGCATCATCAGATGGCTCTGTATCTGCTGGATGGTGTCGATAACAACACCAACAAGAATCAAGAGCGATGTGCCACCGAAGAACTGTCCGAACTCCTGGGGTACACCCAGCAGGCTTGCGAAAGCCGGCATCACGGCGATGAAGGCAATGAAGATTGAAGCGGGGAATGTGATGCGCGACATGATGGTGTCGATATAATCGGCTGTCGGCTTGCCTGGCTTCACACCTGGTATGAAACCGTTGTTGCGCTTCATGTCCTCTGCCATCTGGGTGGGATTCAGAGTAATGGCCGTGTAGAAATAGGTGAATGCTATGATGAGAAATGCAAACACCACATTATACCAGAAGCTGGTGTGGTCGAGCAGCGACTGCACCACTGAGTTGGTACCGGTGGAGTTGTACTGCACCAAAGCGAGAGGGATAAACATCAGAGCCTGAGCAAAGATGATAGGCATCACATTGGCGGCAAAAAGCTTCAGGGGGATATACTGGCGGGCACCACCGTAGGTCTTGTTGCCCTGCACTCGGCGGGCATACTCCACAGGCACCTTGCGGACAGCCTGTGTGAGAAGAATGGCGGCGCACACCACGGCAAAGAGTATGAGAAGCTCGATGATGAGCATCACAATACCACCACCCTTGGCTTGCACAATCCTATTGACAACCTCCTGGAAAAACGCATTCGGCAGACGGGCTATAATGCCGATCATGATTATCAGCGAAACACCATTGCCTACACCCCTGTCGGTGATACGCTCACCCAACCAAAGGATGAACATGCTACCTGCTGCCAAGATGATCAGGCCGGTCCACATGAACCAACCCCAACCGATGGCAGGATTTAGAGCTGCGGCAGACTGCATCTTCAAGTTGATCAGATAGGAGGGAGCCTGGAATATCAAGATGGCAACAGTCAGAAGACGGGTATACCACATGATTTTCTTACGGCCACTCTCACCTTCACGCTGCATCTTCTGGAAATAAGGCACGGCGACAGCCAACAGCTGCATCACGATCGACGCAGAGATGTAGGGCATAATGCCAAGCGCAAATATTGACGCATGCGAGAATGCACCACCTGAGAACATGTCGAGCAATGACATAAGGCCACTGTCGGTCTGCTCTCTCATTTTATCCAACTTGTCCGGGTCAATGCCTGGCAGTACGACAAACGAACCGAAGCGGTAGATTGCCGTGAACAGGATGGTGATGAGGATACGCTGACGCAAATCCTCCACCTTCCAAATGTTCTTCAGTGTTTCGATAAACTTTTTCATTTACTTAGATTATAGTTGCGTTACCACCAACTGCCTTGATAGCCTCTTCGGCAGTCTTTGAGAAAGCGTTCGCCTCAACGTCAATCTTGGCCTTGAGCTCACCGTTGCCGAGAATCTTCACAAGCTCCTTGCCATTGGTAAGGCCGGCAGCCTTGAGCTCCTCGATTCCGATCTTGGCCAAGCCCTTCTCCTCAGCGAGTTTCTGAAGAGTCGACAGGTTGACAGCGAAATACTCCTTATGGTTGATGTTCTTGAATCCGGCCTTCGGCACACGTCTCTGAAGTGGCATCTGGCCACCCTCAAAGCCAATCTTCCTCTTGTAACCGGAACGGGCCTTGGCACCCTTGTGTCCACGGGTCGACGTGCCACCCAGACCTGAACCTGGGCCACGGCCGATGCGGCGGCGTGAGTGTGTGGAGCCTTTGGCGGGTTTTAATGTATGAAGTTTCATAAGTGTATGCTTTAAAAAGATTACTGTTTGATTATTCAACGACGGTTACCAGATGATGGACCTTGCGGATCATGCCACGCAAAGCGGGGCTGTCCTCCTTCTCCACAACCTGCGAAATCCTGTGAAGGCCAAGGGCCTCAAGGGTGCGCTTCTGGTCGGCTGGGTAACCTATTTTGCTCTTAATCTGTTTGATCTTGATTGTTGCCATGTCTAAGTTCTCCTTATCCTCTAAATACTTTCTGCATGGAAATTCCGCGCTCACCGGCTACTGTATAGGCGTCGCGCATCTCGCACAATGCCTTGATAGTGGCCTTCACAAGGTTGTGGGGGTTGGAAGAGCCTTTCGACTTGCAAAGGATGTCGTTCACACCGGCACTCTCAAGAACGGCACGCATAGCACCACCGGCCACCATTCCGGTACCGGGAGCGGCGGGCTTCATGAATACACGGGCGCCACCAAAAGAAACCTCCATCTCATGAGGGATGGTGCCGTTGAGAACAGGCACCTTAACAAGGTTCTTCTTGGCTGACTCCACACCTTTTGCTATGGCAGCAGTTACCTCGCCGGCCTTGCCAAGTCCCCATCCGATGACACCATTGCCGTCGCCTACAACGACAATTGCAGCGAATGTGAATGTGCGACCGCCCTTTGTCACCTTTGTAACACGGTTTATAGCCACGAGGCGGTCCTTCAACTCTGCGTCACTATTTACTTTTACTCTGTTGATTGCCATAATCGCTTAAAAATTAAGTCCACCTTTACGGGCTGCGTCAGCCAGTTGCTTCACTCTGCCGTGATAGAGATAACCGTTGCGGTCGAATACCACTGCTGTGATGCCTGCGGCCTTCGCCTTCTCTGCAATCATCTCACCCACTTTCTCGGCCTGCTGGCCCTTGGGCATCTTCTCAAGTCCTGCTGAAGATGCCGACACCAAGGTGCGGCCCTTCGGGAAATTCTGCACCTCAATCTTGCGCTTGGGATGCTTCTTGTTCACCAATGTGGTGAATGGCTTCTCTGTGTTGGTCCAGCTGTCGTCGATAATCTGAACGTAGATTCCCTTGTTGCTGCGGAATACAGTCATGCGGGGACGCTCAGGAGTGCCGTTGACCTTCTTGCGAATTCTGTACTTTATCTTAATCCGTCTTTCTTCTTTTTTCGTTGTCATAGTCGTAAAATGTTAAAGTTACTTAGCTGAGGCCGACTTACCCGACTTCCTACGGATAACCTCACCCTTGAACAATATACCCTTGCCCTTGTATGGCTCAGGCTTGCGGAAAGAGCGGATTTTTGCACAGATAAGACCGAGCAACTGCTTGTCGCACGACTCCAAGTTGATGATGGGGTTCTGGTTTCTTTCCGACTTGGTCTCCACTTTCACCACATCAGGAAGCATCAGGAAGATGGGATGCGTATAGCCGAGAGCAAACTCGAGAAGATTGCCCTGGTTGGACACACGGTAACCCACACCGACGAGCTCGAGGGTCTGCTTGAATCCCTCGCTCACACCAACAACCATGTTGTTGACCAAAGCGCGGTAAAGACCATGGAACGCTTGCTTCTGCTTGTAGTTGACGGGGCTGTCCTCATTGATGGTGAAAACCATCTCGCCGTTCTCAACGGACACATTGATGGAGGGGTCTACCTTCTGCGACAGCTCACCCTTTGGACCCTTGACGGTAATCACACCGTCGGCCTGCTTCACTTCCACTCCGGCAGGGATGGATATTGGCAATTTACCTATTCTTGACATATTGCGTTCCTCCCATTAATAGACGTAGCAAAGCACCTCGCCGCCTATCTTCAGCTCAGTGGCTTCCTTGTCTGTCATTACACCCTTGGATGTGGAAAGTATTGCTATTCCCAATCCGTTGATAACTCTCGGCATATCCTTGTATCCGGTGTACTTCCGGAGACCTGGAGTGGAAACTCTCTTGAGTTTCTTGATGGCGCTGGCCTTCGTCGAAGGGTCATACTTCAGCGCTACTTTGATGGTGCCCTGAGGGCCATCCTCAATGAACTTGTAATTGAGAATGTAGCCTTTCTCGAAAAGGATCTTGGTAATCTCCTTCTTGAGATTTGAGGCGGGCACTTCTACAACACGGTGATGAGCCATGATTGCATTTCTGAGCCTCGTCAGATAATCTGCTATTGGATCTGTCATAAATTAAAATGTTTAATTGATCGGGACTACCCCGACAATATTAAAAAAAATCTTTTTTCTCTTACCAGCTTGCCTTTTTCACTCCAGGGATGAGTCCGGCTGATGCCATCTCACGGAACTGGATCCTGGAGAGTCCGAACTGCCTGATGTAACCCTTTGGCCTGCCCGTGATCTTGCAACGGTTGTGCAGACGGATGGGGTTGGCGTTGCGTGGAATGCTCTGCAGTTTGCGTGCTGCCTCATAAGCCTCTGCCGGGTCCTCTGTGGTGGCGATGATCTTCTTGAGAGCAGCTCTCTTCTCAGCATACTTGGCCACGAGTCTTGCTCTTTTCACCTCGCGGGCCTTCATTGATTCCTTTGCCATGTGTTATGCGTTTTTAGCGTTTTTGAATGGAAGTCCGAAAGCTTTGAGCAGGGCAAAACCCTCCTCGTCGGTTTTTGCGCTTGTCACGAATGTGATGTTCATACCCTGGATGCGCTCGATGGTGTCGAGGTTGATCTCAGGGAAGATGATCTGCTCGTCGATACCCAATGTGTAGTTGCCACGTCCGTCGAGCTTGGTCTCGATACCCTTGAAGTCGCGGATACGGGGAAGGGCCACACGCACCAACTTCTCGAGGAACTCATACATACGCTCACGGCGCAAAGTCACCATCACGCCGATGGGCATCTTCTTACGAAGCTTGAAGTTGGCGATATCCTTCTTCGAATAAGTGGCCACGGCTTTCTGACCGGTGATGACAGTCAGCTCGTTCACTGCCACGTCGATGAGCTTCTTCTCCTGGGTGGCGTCGCCGATACCCTGGTTGATCACTATCTTCTTGAGCGAGGGGATTTGCATCGGCGAAGAGTAGTTGAACTGCTTCATCAAAGCCGGAGCAATCACGTCACTGTATTGTTTCTTTAACTGTGCTGTATTCATTATTTAATCTCCTCCCCAGATTTTTTTGCTACACGAACTTTCGTGCCGTCGTCTTTGATTTTGATGGCGATGCGGGTCGGTTTGCCGCTCTTAGGGTCGATAAGGCTCAGGTTGGAGATATGGATCGGGGCCTCAACCTTGACAAAACCGCCCTGTGGGTTCTTTGCTGAAGGCTTGGAGCTCTTCGTAACGATGTTGACACCCTCAACGATGGCACGCTGCTTGTCAAGTATCATTTTGAGCACCTTGCCCGTCTTTCCCTTATCCTCTCCGGACAAGACTACCACGGTGTCGCCTTTTTTGATATGAAACTTTGTCATTAGTGTACTCTATTTTAATTATTAAAGAACCTCGGGTGCCAATGACACCACCTTCATGTTTACTGCACGAAGCTCACGAGCCACAGGGCCGAAGATACGGCTGCCACGAAGCTCACCGGCATTGTTGAGCAGCACACAAGCATTGTCGTCGAAACGGATGTATGAACCGTCGGCACGGCGTATCTCCTTCTTAGTGCGTACGATAAGGGCCTTCGAGACAGTTCCCTTCTTCAAGTCGCTCGACGGGATCACGTTCTTTACAGCAACGACGATAACGTCGCCTACGCTGGCATAACGGCGCCTTGTACCGCCGAGAACCCTGATGCAAAGGGCCTCGCGGGCACCGCTGTTGTCACAAACTGTAAGTCTTGTTTCTGCCTGTATCATGATTACTTAGCTTTTTCGATTATTTGAACTAATCTCCATCTCTTGGTTTTGCTCAAGGGACGGGTTTCCATAATGAGCACTGTATCACCTACATTTGCCTCATTGTTCTCGTCGTGTGCGTGATATTTCTTTGTCTTCTGCACAAACTTTCCGTAGATGGGGTGCATTTCCTTGAACTTGGCAGCAATAACAATGGTTTTATCCATCTTGTTGCTGATAACCACACCCGCTCTGGTTTCTCTTAATTTTCTTGTTTCCATCTGGACCATTGATCATCGTAACGTTCTCTCTGGCGAAGTTCTGTTTTCATACGAGCGATATCGCGACGCACCAACTTAATCTGTGATGGATTCTCCAGTGGGGAGATGGAATGATTGAGTTTCATCTGCTGCAAGTTAGCCACAGCGCCCTCAAGCCTCTCTACCAAATCCTGTGTGGCGAGCTCTTTTATTTCATTCATTTTCATAGTCATGCGTTTTTATCGAAATCACGTCTTACAACAAACTTAGTTTTCACTGGTAGTTTCTGTGCTGCAAGCCTCAAGGCTTCCTTGGCTATGTCGAAACTAACACCTTCTACTTCAAACAGGATGCGGCCGGGCTGTACCGGGGCCACCCATCCTGCAGGGTCACCCTTACCCTTACCCATACGCACGTCGGCTGGCTTGCGGGTAATGGGTTTGTCGGGGAAAATGCGTATCCAGACCTGGCCTTCACGCTGCATGTACCTATTCACTGCAACACGAGCGGCTTCTATCTGACGGCTGTCGATCCACTTGTGCTCAAGTGTCTTGATGCCGAATGAGCCGAATGCCAGTTGGGTGCCTCGCTGGGAGTTGCCTTTCTTGCCACGTCCGTCCTGAGGTCTTCTATATTTTACTCTTTTTGGCTGTAACATTGTAGCTTACTTTTAACGGTTATTGTTTCTCTTGCGGCCACCACGTCCCTGGCGTCCGCTGTTGCCCTGACGGCCACCCTGCTTCTCCTGTGAGAAATTGGGTGCGAGGTCAACCTTGCCGTAGACTTCTCCGCGGCAAATCCATACCTTGATGCCAAGGATACCCACCTTGGTGAGGGCCTCTGCCTGGCAGTAGTCCACATCGGCACGGAAAGTGTGAAGCGGAGTACGGCCTTCCTTGTACATCTCCTTACGGGCCATTTCAGCACCGTTCAGACGGCCTGTAATCTGCACCTTGATGCCCTCAGCACCGGCACGCATCGCATTCTGGATGGCCTGCTTGATGGCACGGCGGTAAGCTATCTTCCCCTCCACCTGGCGAGCGATGTTGTAGGCAACAATCGTGGCGTCGAGGTCGGGCTTCTTCACCTCATAGATGTTTATCTGGATTTCCTTGTTGGAGAGTTTCTTCAACTCCTCCTTGAGCTTGTCAACATCCTGACCACCTTTTCCGATAACGATACCGGGCCTGGCGGTGCATACGGTGATGGTGACGAGCTTCAGAGTGCGCTCAATGACGATTTTCGAGACACTGGCCTTTGCCAAACGCTCGTTGAGGTATTTTCTGATCTTCTGGTCTTCAACCAAGTTGTCGCCGAAGTATTTTCCGCCGAACCAGTTGGAGTCCCATCCTCTGATAATGCCCAGACGGTTGCTTATTGGATTAACTTTCTGTCCCATTCTGATTATTCTTTATCGTCATTAGTTTTTGAATCCACAAAAAGAGTCACATGGTTGCTGCGCTTGCGAATGCGATAACCACGTCCCTGAGGCGCCGGCCTCATCCTCTTCCAAGTAACACCTTCATCGACAAACACGCGTGACACGTAAAGTTCACCGTCTTCTGCCTTGCGGTCATTCTTGGCTTCCCAGTTGGCTACTGCTGAGCGCAGAAGCTTCTCCACATCGACGGCTGCCTTCTTGTTGGAGAACTTGAGCACACCAAGTGCCTTGTTAACCTCCATGCCGCGGATCATGTCTACTACATATCTCATTTTGCGCGGTGATGAGGGCACCCCTACCAATTTAGCGAAGTAGAGGCTTTTAGCGGCTTCCTTCCTTTTCTCAGCCGCGAGTTTCTTTCTTGCTCCCATTATAGTTTTCTTTTGTTTTCAATGGTTTGCCTGATTACTTCTTGTTGCCGGCATGGCCGCCAAACCTTCTGGTGGGAGAGAACTCACCGAGCTTGTGGCCCACCATGTTTTCGGTAATGTAAACAGGGATAAATTTGTTTCCGTTATGAACTGCAACAGTGTGCCCCACGAAGTCGGGGGAGATCATTGATGCTCTGGCCCAAGTTTTCACAACTGTCTTCTTTCCACTCTCATTCATGGCGAGAATCTTCTTCTCAAGCGACACGTTGATGTATGGACCTTTCTTAAGTGAACGACTCATAATTTCCTCTTGTTAACTATTTTTTCTTGTTAGCTCTCTCAATAATATACTTGTTGGAATGCTTCTTGGGAGCTCTTGTCTTGAGACCCTTAGCATAGAGGCCCGTGCGTGAGCGTGGGTGTCCGCCTGACTGGCGACCCTCGCCACCACCCATCGGGTGATCGTGCGGGTTCATCACCACACCACGGTTGTGAGGACGTCTTCCAAGCCAGCGTGAGCGGCCAGCCTTACCCGACTGCTCGAGAGCGTGGTCGGAGTTGCCTACACTGCCTACAGTGGCTTTACAAGCACTTAAGATCTTACGGATTTCACCCGAGGGGAGCTTTATTACACAGTAATTGCCCTCGCGTGATGTCAACTGAGCGAAATTACCTGCCGAACGAACTAACTTGGCACCCTGTCCGGGACGCAACTCAATGTTGTGTATCACCGTACCTACAGGGATGTTGGCAAGGGGAAGGCAGTTGCCTACCTCTGGTGCTGCCTCAGCACCTGAGAGGAGCGTTGTGCCCACCTGCAGTCCGATAGGAGCAATAATGTAACGTTTTTCACCATCTGCATAGAAGAGAAGAGCGATACGAGCTGAGCGGTTGGGATCATACTCGATTGTCTTCACCACAGCTGGCACACCATCCTTCTCTCGTTTGAAGTCGATCACACGATACTTTCTCTTATGACCACCGCCTCTGTAGCGGACAGTCATCTTTCCGGTATTGTTGCGTCCACCGGTGGAGCGGAGTCCACGGACGAGAGACTTCTCTGGTACGGATGCAGTAATATCCTCGAACGTACCAATAATCTTGTGTCTTTGACCCGGGGTTACGGGTTTTAATTTACGTACTGCCATTTCTTATTTATATATTGCTGTAAAAATCGATTGTCTCGCCCTCCTTGAGGGTGACGATTGCTTTCTTGAACGCGCTTTTCTTACCTTTGATCATACCAGCCTTGGTATATCTCTGTGAGCGTTTGCCGGCATAAAGCAGCGTGTTGACTCCAGTTACAGTTACATTGTAGAGTTTCTCAACTTCTTCCTTTATCTGGAGCTTGTTGGCCTCCGTGCTTACTATAAAGCCGTAACGGTTGGGCCGCTTTTCTGTTATCTGGTTCATCTTCTCAGTGACCAGCGGTTTCAATATGAATGCCATGTTTAGTCTCCTTGATTATTTTGTTAAGATACCGTCGATGGTCTGCACTGAGTTTTCGGTCACGACAATAACATCAGCATTCAATACTTTGTAAGCGTTGAGTGATGATGCAAGTATAACCTCGTTACGTTGCAGGTTACGAGCCGACAAATATACGTTTTTATTTGATTCCGGCAAAACGAGAAGCACTTTCTTGCTGTCAACTTTAAGATTTTTAACAATATTTATGTAATCTTTAGTCTTTGGAGCGTCAAAAGTGAAATCTTCAATCACGATGATTGCATCTTCCTGTGCCTTGTATGAGAGGGCGCTCTTGCGGGCGAGTACCTTCACCTTCTTGTTGAGTTTGAAGCGGTAATCGCGGGGTTTCGGGCCAAACACACGGCCACCACCACGGAGAAGCGGAGAGTTGATGTCGCCATGACGGGCGCCGCCGCCACCTTTCTGTCTTCCGAGCTTGCGGGTGCTGCCAGCGTGCTCGCTTCTTTCCTTTGCCTTGTGTGTGCCCTGTCTTTGGTTGGCCAGATATTGCTTCACGTCAAGATAAAGCACGTGGTCATTGGGTGTGATGCCGTAGATGTCGTCGTTGAGGGTCACCTTACGGCCGGTCTCCTGGCCTTTTATGTTTAATACGTTGAGTTCCATTATTTATTTATTAAGACGGTTGAGCCAATACTTCCAGCCACAGACCCCTTAACGAGTATGAGGTTGTGCTCCGGTAAAACTTTTAACACTCTGAGGTTTTTCGTTGTCACCCTGTCGCATCCCATGTGGCCGGCCATTCTCATGCCTTTGAACACCTTTGCGGGATATGAGCAAGCACCGATCGAACCCGGCTTGCGGGCGCGGTCGTCCTGACCGTGTGTCTGCTGTCCGACTCCACCGAAACCATGGCGCTTCATGACGCCCTGGAAACCCTTACCCTTTGAGGTGCCTGTGACGTCAACGAATGTGGCGTCGTTGAAAATCTCAACGGTAATGGTGTCACCGAGGTTGTACTCATCGTCGAATTTGAACTCGGCCAAGTGCTTTTTGGGTGTTGTCCCTGCTTTCTTGTAAATACCCATGAGAGCCTTGGAGGTGT
>Ga0255060_10000288_pt1 | contig 11455 bp, 6 predicted proteins | sample 172RNAGHGlowgp2_FD_183094 | JGI IMG/M metagenome (GOLD analysis project Ga0255060, IMG submission 183094) | Metatranscriptome of sheep rumen microbial communities from Palmerston North, Manawatu-Wanganui, New Zealand - 1728 RNA GHGlow gp2... | ecosystem: Host-associated > Mammals > Digestive... | reverse complement strand
TTGAAAAGCGCTTCAGGTATCTTCGATTTAAGTGGTGTAGAATTAAAGAACACTTCATTTAATTTAGCTATTGATGAAACCTAAGAATGGCAAGATGTTAACTTTAGATTCTTTCTTTTCGTCAATAGCTAAATTAAATGAAGTGTTCTTTAATTCTACACCACTTAAATCGAAGATACCTGAAGCGCTTTTCAATTCAAAGTTACCGGTGTTAATATTAGTGTATTTTTTACTTTCTCCTGTTCCCATTATTGTAAATGTTGGTTCAACTCCATTTTGTAATTGGAATACAACTGGTGCATTATGACTATTAGCGAAATATAATAACCATGTTTTTCCATCAACTGCACTATAATTGACTTCATTATTCTCTCCAATTTCTTGAGTTCCATCTTTAAAGTAACAGTAATATGAAACCATATCACTTCCATTAGGTCCTACTCCTGGTTTAGTACATTGGAATACAATTCCACAACAATTATACAATTCTTCAGTGTTATCAGAATCTCCTCCTCCTAAACATGCTTTAAACATGCTAATAATATTACTTGTAGATGTTGCAGTTGCTTTAAATACATAACCTTCATTTTCAATTGAAATGTATTTGTTTATCTTCTCCAATATTTCGGCTGATGTCATTGAATAATTAAAAGCATCATTCATTGTGTAAATCTGATTGTAAATGTTAATTCCTACTGTAGCTGAACCAAATGTACCGTTTCCGTGACTGTTAAAGTTGATGTGAGCAGTTATTGACATGTTTTATAAATTAATAGTTTTATTGCGCTTTTTTATATTAAATCGTTCTTTTATAATCTTTAGATCGTGACCCGTAGAGATTTCACCTTTAAGTGTAACAGGGAAAATGCTGATATCTACTTCAACTAGACTTAAAAACACAGAATCAATTTAAATGGCTAGATTGTTTAGAAGAAGAAGAAGATCTGTTTACAGAAAGAGATTTGGAAGAAGAGCTAGATTGTTGAGGAGAAGAATGTTAATTAGAAAAAGAATCAAAAGATTCGTCAGTAAAATGGGATACCCTAGTTACGTCAAGATGATTGGAATGACTGAATCCAAGCGACTTTTACTTAGAAAGACATTATCATTGGCAGCAGTTTCATCCACTACAGGTGCATATGGTACAAACGGTAATAACGGAACCAGTTCTAACACTCCTGCAACGAATGCATTCCAAATAGTATTAAATCCGTTAGAATGTCCTAATATAAACAAAGTGTTTACTAACACTTCATTTAATGTTTCTTACAGAGTAACAGATCAAAATGGTAAACCAACCAGTGAAATAAAAAATGAATTACGAGCATTCAAGTATTTATTCAAGTATGATTATTTGAGAATTAAAAGCATTTTCATTTCAATTAAACCTGCACAAAATGTTAGTGCCAATTCAGGTGGTGCTAATTTAGGTACATTATATCCAACTGAAGGTGATTCTCCAATAAGCAATGTTTACGCTTACTTCACTTACAGATATCCAATGTTAGCACCTGATGATATTCAAACCACAATTGAAGATATGTACGGAACCAATCCAAAGATTGACAGAATAATCAAGGAAGGACAACTAAAGAACACTTATTCATGGCCATCTAACAAGTCAATGACAATCAGTATTAACAAGTTAATGTACAGAGTTAACAGCGATCCATATCGTATCTATCCAAATGCACCATTCGATATTCAATTCTTGGGTTCGTTATGTAACAAGAATATCGGAATTTACGATCCTTTCCAATTCAAAGAGAAAGACGATTACGCTGTGTTTCAAAATAGAATGGGAGAGAATGAAAGTGTTTCAAGTGAAAGTGATGATGATGACGATAACGATCATAACGATTTTACAGCTTATTATCCAGATCCGAAATTACATCATGACATAAGTGTACCAGATTTACAACAAGCTGATTACAATATATTCTTTGGAAGGTTAGTCATAGTCTCTCCAAAACAACTAAGATTTACTGCTGAAATTTGCTATGACTGCGTATTGTTTAGATAAAAAAAATTAAATTATTTTTTTAATCCACTTCATACATTCCTGTACCTTTGCAATCTTGTATAATACTTGATAAAGTTTCACCACTATCCCTTCTCTTAAGGAAATCCATCAATCCTATAGTGTCGTCAATGAGATCCTTGTAAGCATAGTATTCCTTTCTAAATCGCAACAATAGTTTATATTTCCATGCCATATTGTCGTAATCTTTCGAGTTAAATACATTTGGAAATACAGTTGAAACTTCAGGTTTGTAATAAACGTTATTTATTAACGACTTGCAAGCGCCCTTTTTATAAGTCCTCACAGGTTTATAAATCTTGTATTTAACAGGTTCAACTACATTATCATCTACTGACACCTTAATTGAATTACCATTGCCATAAGTTGGAAGATGTGTTGAACTGACTTGTTTACTGAAATCAGTCTTAACAGGTTGATACACTTTATATTCGACTTTAGGTGGTAATTCCTCTTTGACGTAACCACTTTTGTTGCATCCCTTATAACCGCACACTTTATTGTAAGTTCTAACCGGTTGATACACTTTATATTCAACTTTGGGTATTACCTGTTTGACGTACTTAACACTCTTCGAACGATCAACCGAAATATCATAAATTTCCATTTTGTTCAATCTCGATATATATTCCATTGTAACAGTCTTTCCATTTTCCTGGAAGTTAAGAGAGTTGTTAAGGAAACCGACGAAGCCACTTATGTATCCAATTGAATTGGAGAAGACTGAGTATATCAGTGGGTATATGATGTACAAATCCAATTTGAAATTAAATTTGAATCTACTTAAAGCCTGAATTCCGTTAATGTATTTATAAATTATTTGCTTTTCATTTTCATTTCTGGTACTGATGTAATATCTCAAGTCAGATGTCATGTTAAGTTCAGAGTTGTTTGAAAATGACATGAATTCATTTAATCCCTGTTCATCAAACAATGAATATATTCTATTGAAATCGACCGTCGAATCCACAGTGAACATGTTATACTTTCCTGCAGCTGGATTAGATATTTGATAACTGACTAAAGCATCATTGTTGGAATCTTTGGTAGTGGTGATTCGTAAATTCTGTAATACCCATGTTCGATCAGTGTAACTGTACTTAAAGTAACCTAATATGTACATCCAATAACAATAAGCTATGGTATTACTATCAATGACTGTACCATAAGGAGTTTTAATGCCTAAAAGGTTACACGGACGGTTAAGATAACTACCTTTCCTTTCTACATTGTTTATCATGGTGTCATAGTCTAACAACCTTCCAAATTGATCAAAGTAATCAAAAACGTCATTGACAAGTCTATTAAGAGCCAATATCACGTAATTGTCAGTACTTATTATGTAATTTCTATTAACAGCGATCAAGTGGGTGTTTTCAAGTAAAAACAATGAAAAGTTTGTACGGTTCTCGTCATCTTGGAAGGACTGTCTCAACTTCAATCTCATTGTAACTCTATCTGTACATTTACTTATGTAATAATACTTTCCATTGCATTGTTTAGTAACATTATAAGAGATTAAATTTTTAACAAAAATTTCATTGTTGGAATTATCCTCGTCATCACCTAAAATACAATAAAACATTGGTGATTTCGAACCCAGATTTCCAGTTACACCAACAGGTACAACTCTTTCCAATCCAATCAAATTTAGAGACTTGTATGACGACTTTTCAATATTCGGGTGAACCGGAGAAAGTGCTGCTATGTTAATCAATCCTCTGGTTATTTGATCAGGTTGAATACTTTTATTAAAGTCGACTATAGCATCAGTATCATCGAAATCCAATGGATCAGTCACGGTTGGTTTATATTGCTTTCCGAATAACGTCATAAAAATGTAATACCCTTCAATGCTATTTACCAAAAAATTGTTAATTTTAGTTTGAACTTTCTCAAATTCTTTACTTAAATCGTAATCATTTCTCTTCGGCACGTAAACACTCTTGTTGAAGTTCTTGTTTTTCATTTCAGCTGCTATTTTATTAAAAGTGTTCTCAGATAAATCACCATTGGAACCATCTTCCGTTTTATCTTTTTCGACACTCGCATCACTCAACAGTCCATCTAAACTTAAAGTTGAAATGTCTTGATTATCTGAATTTGATTGACTATAGTTGTTTGTAGTTTGTACCGGAACTTTTCTTGGATATTTCATCGGGACACTTGCCGGAACTTTACGTGGCATTTCTTTCACCTTTTTACTTGGATATAAATCCGGGAATTTACTTGGAATGGTAAACACTGTACTAGATTGAGAACTCGAATTCTCCTTATCCATTTCATCTTCGTTGCTTTCATCGGTAAAGTTACTAACTGACTGATTGTTATCAATTTGTTCTTCTGAACTAACCAAGTTAATGGGATTTAAAACGTCGTTACCTTGATTTATTAAGTGTGAAGGATCTTCCGTTTCGTTCGGTTCGTTAAGTTGATTGACGTTGTTAACTTCAGTTGGAACATTTAGTATGTTGTTCTCTCGGTTATTGTTCGGATCGTTGTTCTGATATTGTCTTCTCGATCTTCTGTTGAAATCCTTGAGAGCATTAAAGAATTCGGACATGATTGAATTTATAAGTTTTGCAAATTTTTAATTTGGAGAAGTGGCTGACTGTGATCTATAACGAATGTTTACATCGATGAACACTTCAAATGTTAAGCATCAGATGGAATGAATCGTTAATGGTGTTCACGAGACTGTTTACATCTAAATTGTAACTTTAAATCACTTTGAAACTGTTTGGTGTGTACAATTAAGTGATACCAGTTATAACACTGTTTACAGTTCGAACATCAACCACTCTTCCGTTTTAGTCGGTACTAATTACAACAACGTTTAATACCCGGTAAATTGGAGAGTTTACACTTAATAATGTCAACAATGTGAGTGTTAATCACTTTCAAGATTCGGTTTTAATTAAAGACTATTAAATAAATGCAATATGTCAGAACCCGACATTGACGAATCTAAAATGGTTGGCAATCAAATTTCCGAACCCATCATTATAAAAAAGTCTGATTTCGGAGGCATTGAAAAAGATGGCACAAATAAACCATGGCAATTGACGGTAGATTTCATTATGATAGTTGGAAAGTACCTAATAACGAATAAAGACTATATTAACCTGATGAAAGTTACGTATAAATACGAGGAGTTGGTATCCATGTACAAGTTCAATCCTATTTCAGATACCACTTTATTCGAGAACATTCAGACGCAGCATTTCTACAACAAGTGTGATGTCAAAAAGAAGAAGAAAGGAATGTTTCGATACATTCATTGGTATAAAGTTAGTTACGAAAAAGTCAAAAATGAGAAACCGAATGAAATATTCAGGAGAATCGAACTCAATCAAAAGGTTAGTAACGGTGGAGGATGGCCAGTTCCTCACGATAATCAACCACCAATTAAAATTGAGAATCACTCGTGTACTATTCCTGAAGTAATAACCAGTATTGGAAATAGATGCTTTTATCATATAAAGGATTTAACCAGTGTACAGTTATCTTCGAATTTAAAGGAAATTGGAGAGAATGCATTCTGTTCGACCAGATTAGTTTCAATTACAATACCTTGGGGTGTAACATCAATTGGACCATCGTGTTTCAGTGATTGTAGTAATTTAACGAGTATAGAATTACCTGAAGGTTTGGAAAGGATAGAAGATTTCGCGTTCCATAGCAGTTCAATCACTTCAATAACCATACCTGAATCGGTAACAATGATAGGTAGAAGTTGTTTCGACAGTATTAAAAGTCTCGTTAATATAAATTTCCCCGAAAGAATTAAATTAAAAAAGCTTGTCGATTTACTGAGCAGTGCTAATTCAGTTACAGTGATTAATTTACCTGAAGGACTGACAAAGATAAGTTGCTTTTCCGATTCGTACAGTTTAAGAACTGTCACTTTCCCTTCGACTTTAAAAGTTATTGGAAAACGTTGTTTCACTTCAACCATGGCCAACATTAATATACCTGAAGGTGTCACTAAAATAGGAGATTTCGCTTTCAGTTTTTGCAGGTTGAATTACATAGAGTTGCCAAAGTCGGTCATTAAGATAGGTGAAGGCGCTTTTAGGGACTCGAATATATCCGAAATTACCATTCCTGAAAACGTCACGTACGTAGGTGATTATTGTTTCAATAACTGTAGTCAGTTAACGAAGATTACTATATTAACACCACATATAGAACGCTTGAATTCCACGTGTTTTCCGAAAGGCACCTTTGATAAGATATACATTGCAGGAGGAATTCAGTACCTGAAGAATTTCGGTTAATTTAATTGTTTCATTTAAATTTTTAAATTGAACTCAATAAACTAAAATGGAAGAAGTTGATACCCGTCGATGGATTATAACTATAGATTATCTCATGATCATAGCAAAGTATTTCATCTCTCCAATCGACTTTATTAATGCGATGAAAGTATGTAAAAAGTACAAGGAACTCGTGTTGATGTACAAATTCAATCCTATATCAAATGCCGACTTGTTTCCTTTCATTGAAACACAGCACTTTTACGAGTACAGAGACGTGTTTTATCGTAAGAGAGACATGTTCAAGTACGTTTACTGGATTAAACCTTATCTATTGGAAGAGTATATGAAACTTATTGATGATAGTAGATGTGTGGTTAAAGACGTATTCATTAACAAAGCCATTAATCACTGCACTTCAATGGGTTTCCAAGTTGGAAAGGTCTACAAGAGTAATGTCTTGGGTAGATTCATTCATATGAAAAATGGTCACTTAGTGATGAACTATCACGGTACTTACTTTATTGTTACACTCAAAGATGCTAAAGCCAGTTACAAGTTCGGTAAAGACATTACAGTCGATAACATTTATATAGGCGGCAGTGTTAGATTCCCCAGCAGGAGAATATACTTGAGAACATCAGTCTATAGTAACAACTTGATCACGATTAACGAAAAGTCTAATGTACTGGAATTGGAATTGGAAGAGAATGTCAGTAATTTAAATGATAGACTACCGAATTTATGCTTGATCACTGATTACGTTTTAATCGAAAATTGATTTTTTTAAAAATTAAATTATTTCCTCAATTGTCGGATTTTATTCCAACTGAAATTAATTCTGATGCAACTGCATATTGTGCAACCATTGGACCTATAATCTTGTTTGTATCAACGAATACAGCGCTATCTGGTTTAGCAATTTTAAAGATTTTATCGCATTTGGTTTGCATATCAACATAAACGAACAAGTTGTTTGGTACTTCTCCTGCTGTCTTAAATGTTTCCATAAATGCACCCTTCTTTCCAAATCTTTCCAATTTCTCTTCTGGTGTTAACCAACCGATTGGAAGAGGTTTACAAGCTTTGGACTTTTCAACCATTTCTGGTGTAAGTTCACTGATTGAAACACCTTCGTGATTAAATGATTTCAACATGAAAATCAAGACGTCACATAAGATAATGTCTGTGCATACTTTTCTTCCATTTTTATCTTTAATCTTGTCTAAACCGAAAATGCAGTCTCTAAGATCCATTGCTGATGCTTTTGTATCAGATTCCAATTGTTTAGTTACGAATTTACCTGAAGCATCATAAACGTTGTACATCTTAAGTATCTTGTAAGAACCTGTTGAAATTTGAAGGTTGATGTGCTTTTCAATCTTAAGATTGGATGAAACGACGTATAATGAATTATCACCTCTTTGAATGACTCTTGATGAATTAATGAATTTGTGTTCTTCTTTTCTGTTTCCTTCTTCAATTACATGAGTTTCGAATTCAAGACCGTTTCCATCTTGTGTGATTACAGCTGAGTATGGATCGTAAGTGTAGAAAATACCGTTTTTAATTGCACCGTCACTTGTAATTTGAGTGAAAGCATCTTGAATCTTAACGGTCAAGTTTTGGAAGTACATGTCGGTTACATCTGGTAAGTGATTTGGTAACATCAAGTCTTTAACTGAGAATCTGTAGTCGAAGCAAGCATTCATGTTTACACATGTTGGGAATAAAATCTTTTTTGCACCTGTTAATGTTTTGTCATAAAGGTTTTGACCGTTAGTTGTTCTTGAAATTCTTTGGTATGAGTCTCTGATTGTCATTTGTGTTCCTGTTGGAGTGTCAACTGTTGTTAATGATGGATCGAATTCTTCTGACATTTGTTGTATGGATTTTAGAGTTAATTTTTGTAGCTTTTAATATATCCCGACAAAAGATAACACACTTAAACATTTAACCTTATCGTTTATTATTTCACTATAGTTTAATTTATTAAAAACCGCTTTTAATAGTTTTCCACTTAACCCTGTGCATTGAAATGTTTAGGAGTTACCACTTACATGTAACCACTTAATGTACATTAAACCACAACTGGGACACTCTTCCAACTTGGTAAAACGGAAAGGTATGCCAATAATAAATTAATTAGAGTTAACTGTATGTCCATTCGAATCTACACGACACCTGCAGTCACTTTTATCATTAACCACTTTAGAGTTGATACTGTTCTGATACTCGACGAGCTTTGAATTGAATAGATGATTGAATGAATAAATTAATTCGGAAAGGAATTTGAATGGGGTTTTAATTGGGATAATTCCTTTGTCATTCTTTACAGACTGTTTAGTGTAACGTTTGAAAACATTAATAATCGGATCAATACCTTCAACCTTGAGATTACTTACATTCTTAAATAATTCAGCTATACTGTTTATAGCATTTATCACATCTTTATCATCTCTATTTGAAACGCCGAATTCATATATTATCTTGTCAAACTTAGACTTTAGAGCAATCAGTCCATCGTTGAATTCTTTATCATTAACTGTAACATAACCCGAACCTTTATAAGTCGTGATGAATTCTTTAATTAAAGAATCTAGAAGTGCATTAAATTTATCTATTAAATCATTTACGTTGGATTCATTTCCATTTAACAAGTCATTACAGTTACTAACCAGTGATTTAATATCTTCTTCAAATTTTAAACTGATGTTATACTTGTTCAACTCTTCGACAACTTGGAGAATGTATTCAGCTATGTAAAGTGACTTGTTTTGAACATAATCAGTGCCGTTAATTTCAATCTTGTTACATTTGTGAATCTCTTCCAATTCACTCCTTCTCAATCTAATGTATTCATCAAGACTGATGTTTTCAGTCAGAATATTATCTATCCATTTCTTATAAATTCCATCATCGTAATCATTCTTAATTATCATGTCCGCACTTACAACTTTACCTTCAATGTCGACACCGCACAGTTTAATTTCATTAGAATAGTCTTGTATAATGGACTTCTTTCCAATCGACATTTTAATGCGGTTTATAAACTCATCTTTACCGTTGTAATATCTTCTAAGTCTAATCGTCATGTGACTGTCTTCAGTATCTCTTTTAAGTCCATTTCTCGTTAACTCTTCCTGCAATTTGTTCAATAAACCTTGAATCTCTTCCATTTTGGTTTCAAGCTTTTTAACCTTGTTCGAAAGTTGTGTTTTATCGTTTTGGAGAGACTCTACATCCGTCTTCAATTGATTGTTACTCTCCTGTAGCAAACTGACATTATTGTTCTTTAAAGTATCGATGTCGCTTTCAATTGAGGTTAACTTGGTCAAGATGTCATCGAGTTGCGATATTTTAGCTATTTTATTATCAATGGCAGACATCTTATCTTTTATAACACTGTTCTTTGCATAGTCTTTTAACATTGCTTCAAATTGGAGAACGACACACTGGTCAAATCTTTGTAAATTCGATACTATCAATTGTTGCGTTGAACCATAAATTTGTTGTAATTGTTTACTTGAAATGTTATTAGTCGGATTAGTAATCATTTCTCCAAGTTTCATTAACGATTCTTGAGCTTGTTTAAAATCACTAGTTCTAGCAATTATACTCAGTAAATTACCAACTCTATCTAAACAAACGCGATTCGAATTAATCATGTCCCTGTTCTCTTGAATGGTACCTCTTAGAAGTGAAGATTCGTTCTCAATTGTGGTCTTTACTTCTTTTATCTGCTCGTAAATGTCATTGATGTTTTCATTTTTTATATTATTACCGTTAATCACCTCATCAATTTTACCTTTTAAAGCTATCCACTTTTTAATTAACTCTCTATTGACAGCGTGTTGATCGAATATGTAATGAATCAATTTATCCAAGTTGTAAAGGTTGTTAGTGAGGCTGTTAATGGTGTTTAAATAATGATAATTGATTTTTTTCATCACTCTGAAATTCTCTTTTATTTCATCGATTGCATTATCCTTCTCCAATTCGAATCTAATGTAAAAATTGAAGTAGTTAACAGTTCTGTCGTACAACATCTTATAAAAGGATTCGAACGATATATCATTTACATGCATGTTAACCATATCGTACCTATATAAAAGTAAAAGATCTTCAATGTTATCCAAATTTAAATAACCGTATTTCGTTTTAATTCCGGTTATAGAAGATATTCTTCCGTCTTTCGGATTTTCAAGATGCTTTGTCATGAACTTTAAATATGCATGAAATAACGTATTCAAATCTCTGTCATCAAAACTGTGCTCTTTATCCAGTTTCTTAAATGCGTGTTTATAGTTTTTTAATCTGTTATATAATTTACTACGACCTTCCAAGTAGTTATCTATATCAAGTTTAGATTCCATCTTATCTAGATTATTGTTCGTTCTTAGAATTTGTATCAAATTCTTTATTCCATTCTCACAACCCAACACTTCGACTGGTACATCTCTTTCCAATAGGTTCATTTCGTTACTTGTTAATTCCAACGGTTCAATTCCTAAATGATTTAAATTCAGGCTATTTCCGATCTCTGTCATCTCTCCCAATTTGGAAGGTAGATCAATGTCCCCATCGTAATTCTTGTCGAAAGTGGTAATGTTTTCCATCCTGTACATTGACGAACCGTTATAAGAGAACCTGTTTGAGTCGTTGAATAATTTATCATTCTTGCTGTGGATTTCATCGTTGTTCCTGTTTACAGTGTTCATTATATTCATTTCCATTGCCAAATTATTCACATTACGTGAATTGTTGTACATCGACACTTCCTGAGAACGTGATTGATTGAACGGTTGAATTTCTTGCCCATAAAACATTGGATTTAACGGCTGTAATGAAGTGTTCATTGAATTGTGTATCAATGACTGTGGTGTAATTCGATTCAATGTCTGAGATGTTCTGTTATCGGATTGTAACTCTTGTTGTATTGTTATCGGCTGTTCGTTGATTTCAATCTTTGGAACTTTGGACTTGGTAATTACAATTTCAGGCTCATCCGATTCGTTTGATTTGGGAGAATCCTTGTGTTGTTCCATCAATTTAGAGACGTCAATGTTTTCACTGTCATCATCTTCATTATAGTCATCTAATGACCTTTTGGTGCTTTTAGTAATACCGGTAGTGCTAACTTCGTCTTCTACTG
>Ga0255060_10000287_pt1 | contig 11460 bp, 8 predicted proteins | sample 172RNAGHGlowgp2_FD_183094 | JGI IMG/M metagenome (GOLD analysis project Ga0255060, IMG submission 183094) | Metatranscriptome of sheep rumen microbial communities from Palmerston North, Manawatu-Wanganui, New Zealand - 1728 RNA GHGlow gp2... | ecosystem: Host-associated > Mammals > Digestive... | reverse complement strand
GCGATGCGCTTGACAAGTGCCAGGATAAGATAGAATTCTATCTTATCCTGGCACTTGTCAAGCGCATCGCCTTCGTGGATAATGCCCATTCTTACCATACGAGCAAGCTCCTGGTCGAGACACATCATGCCGAACTGCTTACCTGTCTGGATAGCAGACTGGATGAGATGAACCTTGTTGTCACGGATCATAGCTGATACGGCGTCAGTAACGTTGAGGATCTCCATTGCAGCTATACGGCCCTTGCCGTCAGCCTTAGGAATAAGTGTCTGAGCCATGATACCAACGAGAACGTTAGCAAGCTGTGTTCTGATCTGACTCTGCTGGTATTCAGGATAAACGTCGATGATACGGTTGATAGTATCAGCGGCAGATGTTGTATGAAGTGTTGAAAGAACCAGGTGACCAGTTTCGGCCGCTGTTACGGCAGCTGTAACTGTTTCCAGGTCACGCATTTCACCTACGAGGATGATATCAGGGTCTTCACGGAGAGCTGAACGGAGTGCGCCTGCGAAGTCAGGTACGTCAGGACCGATCTCACGCTGGTTTACCATACATCTCTTGTGTTCGTGAACGTATTCGATAGGGTCTTCGATTGTGATGATGTGCGCGCTCTTGTTGAGGTTAGCGTAGTCAAGCATAGCTGCAAGAGATGTTGACTTACCTGAACCTGTAGGACCTGTGATGAGCACGAGACCTCTTGGTCTCATTGCGAAATCTGCAAGGATCGGAGGAAGTCCGAGGTCCTCGAGAGTAGGAATGTCGTTTCTGAGAAGACGAAGAGCGATAGCAGTATGGTATCTCTGACGGAATACGTTAACTCTGTGACGGTAACCTCTCTTTGTTACGTATGAGAAGTCACAGTCAAGGTGCTTGTTAAGTCTGTCGCGAAGTTCTTCAGGACAGATCTTGTGAGCGATATCAGAAATAGCTTCCTCGTCCATAAGATCATATGAACTGAGCTTTCTGAGATTACCGTTAAGTCTTACAACCGGCGCCATGCCGAATGTGAAATGTAAGTCAGAGCAGCCAAGTACTCTGGCTTCATCAAGTATCTTATCAATATCTATTAGCATTTTCTACAAACCTCCGTTTGATATTATACAGAATAAGTAACACGAACAAGTTCGTCGATAGTAGTTCTACCCTGCTGTACGAGTTCTGCAACGTTATCACGGAGAAGTTTTGTACCGTTTCTCTTGGCAGCTTCTTCGAGCTGTTCCTTGCCGGCACTTTCAGCGATAAGTGTTGAAATACCTGATGTACAGTGAATAATTTCATGAATAGCAGTTCTTCCCTTGTAACCAGTGTTGTTACATTCAGGGCAGCCGACTGCATCATAGATCTGAACAGACTGATTAATGTGCATGAGCTGATTTTCTTCGTCTGTTGACATTCTTGGACGACGGCACTTAGGACAAATACACTTAACAAGTCGCTGAGCAACAACACCGATGAGTGATGTAGCAACCATGTACGGTGCAACACCCATATCGATAAGACGTACGATTGTTGAAGCAGCGTCGTTTGTATGAAGTGTTGAAAGAACCAAGTGACCTGTGATAGCAGCTCTGATCGCGATATCCGCAGTCTCAGAGTCACGCATTTCACCGATCATTACGATATCAGGGTCCTGACGGAGGATAGAACGGAGGGCTGCTGAGAATGTCATACCAGCCTTTGCGTTTACCTGACACTGGTTAATACCTTCGATGTTCTTTTCGACCGGGTCTTCAACTGTTACAACGTTTACGTGCGGCTTAGCTATTTCACCGAGGGCAGCGTAAAGAGTTGTTGTTTTACCTGAACCGGTAGGTCCTGTAACGAGCATAACGCCATGAGGGCACTTGAGCATGCTTTCGAACATCTTATAGTTATAATCGTTCATACCGAGGTCTGTGATCTTACGAAGTGCGATCTGACCGGTTGAAAGAATTCGGATAACTATCTTTTCACCGTTTACTGTAGGAAGAGAAGATACACGGACATCAAGTTCAGTACCGTCAACAACCTGTGAGAAACGACCATCCTGAGGTACACGCTTTTCAGCGATGTTCATACCGGAAATGAGCTTGATACGTGTTGCAAGAGCACTCTGTACTGCACTTGAAACGCTCATGAGTTCGATAAGGTCACCGTTTACACGGATACGGATTCTTGTAAATGTCTTGAATGGTTCGATATGAATATCGGTAGCTTCTGCTCGGAATGAGTTTTCTACGATTGTAGTAGCAAGCTTAACGATAGGAGCACTTTCAACTCTTTCCTTCGACTCTTCGTCATTGAGCTGCTCAGTACCGAACTGGCTGAGGCTCTCATTAACGCTGTCGATGTTTGCCATTGTGTACTTTTCACCAATAGCCTTGTTGATGGAAGAACGTGTAGCAAGTACTGGGATAGTATCCATACCAGTGATAACCTTAATATCTTCGAGAATATTAAAGTTGATAGGATCGTCTGTTGCTACAGTAAGTCTCTTACCTACGATGTCAATAGCGATAACAGTATGCTTCTTCGCAAGTGATTCCGGAATCTTGCTAACTGCTTCATCATCGATCTTGAATGTTGCAAGGTCAACGTAAGGTACCTTAAGTTTTCCTGCAAGTGCCTGTGCAAATTTGATTTCGGACATATAGCCCATGTCAACGATAACTTCACCGAAACGCTTTGATCCCTGTGATTCACGCTGTGCGAAAAGAACTCTTTCAAGCTGCTCGTTTGAAATCATGTTCTGTTCAACAAGATACTGACCTATTGGTATGTTTCTCATAACCGGCCTTCAACTCCTTAAAAAAATTTCTTGAATAATGTAGTCTTTTATGTTAGAATGATGATATAAAAATTTATAATATAGGAGGATAGATCATGATCTATTTTCGATTTCTTGATATACCCGCTTACTTTATAGCGTATATCATCATTTCATTTTTTGGACTGTGTATTGGCAGTTTCCTAAACGTCTGTATTTACCGTCTCCCACTTGAGGATCCGGCTGAACGTTCTCTTGTAAAGAGGAGTTCCCACTGTCCTAAATGCGGCGCTAAGATCCGCTTTTATGATAACGTTCCGGTCTTCAGCTGGCTTATTCTCAAAGGTAAATGCAGAAACTGCAAGGAACCTATTTCGAAGCGTTATCCGCTTGTAGAAAGTCTGAACTGGTTTTTATATATGTTAGCTCTGACATTTATTGATGTCATGAACTACCCGGTTCATGCGATTCTTATAGCACTTTTCTTTTCCGTTCTTATCGTCATCGGTTTTATCGACTACGATACAATGGAAATCTACCCGAGTCAGCTTGGACTCATTGTTATTTTAGCTGTTCTTGATGTGATTTTCGGTCACACTATCACCATTCCTCAGAGAATAATCGGTGCACTTGCAATAAGCGTTCCCTTCTTTATTATCGGTGAAGTTTCACGAATTTTCATAAAAAAGAAATACGGTGAAGACTTCAGAGGAATTGAACTTGGTGATACTTTTCTAATGCTCGTTTCGGGACTTCTTATCGGTCCTAAATGTATTTGTGCATCAGCTCTGATCGGTATCTTTACTGCAGCCATCGTTGGTATTATCAGCAAGGCTAAAGGCAAAGAATCCAAACTTGCTTTTGGTCCATATTTAGCAATAGGACTTGTATTCGGTTCCCTGTTCGGCAATCAGATGATCGACTGGTACTTAAATCTTTTGAAAGCACCTGACGTTTATTCAATGCTTATTTTTTAAAATAGCATTAAAATTTAAGGCAGTCTTTGCAGTGCAAAGACTGCCTTGTTGTTTATCAGCTGATTGTCTCGATATATGGAACTTTAGTAAAGATAAAATATATATCCTTGGATACTGAAACACCAGCTCCTCCAGCACCAGCACCTGTTACGGTCTGAGCACTTGGAGCTTTTGTATTGTCAAACCATGAGAATCTTACCACTTTATCCATTCCAAATTTATCATTCTGGAATTCAATAAGTTCGTCCGAAAGTGCCAGTTTGTTTGAGACCATATTTTTCAGTTTAAAAGTAATCGTTCTGTTTGTAAATGAATCACTTACCTGCGCATTTGTCAGATTACCCTTTATAGGTGTCTTTTTATACATTTTTATACCCATTGCAAGGTTATTAGGATTGATCTTACTCGTAGCCGGATCAGCAGTCAGGTCAATATCAACGAACTTATATTCATCAGTACCACCAGAACTAACTTTTACCGCACTCTGAAGAGAAATATCAAACGCATAATCATCGTAGTAATCAGTATTATCTGACCATACACGTGTATCAGGCTGTTTAACGCCGCCCTTATATGAAGTAAGAGATATCTGTCCTAATCTGCTGGACACTGGAAGTGTAAGCGTATCAGATGTAAAATCGATAGATGGATCCGGGTTTTCAATATGCAAAACAAAGATCTCGTCATTACCTTCAAAAGAAGAATACGGATAAATACGCTTTTTTTCTACCTCAACCGTCTCTCCTGTCGGAATACCTTTACCAGGAATAAAATAAAATTTCTTTCTGAAACTATCCACCTGAGCATTAAGGGTCGCATCATCCATAGTCAAATTAGTATAAACAAACATTCTGTCGGCATACTGAATCTGGTCTCCTACATATCTGCGCATATTTTCACTTATAGCCTGAGTATCAGCTTCATTATATGCATTCTTATACACTTTTCTTACTGGATCAAGCAAACTTACTACTACCGCCATGATCACACCAAAAATCGCAACAACGATAATCATTTCAATAAGGGTAAAGCCTTTGAGTTTTCTATTATGTTTCATTTTTCGCTCCCCCTGATCATGTCGGTGATGTTGTTGGCGAAATTGTTGGTGAAGTAGTTGGTGATGCCGTAGGTGTAGGATGAACTACAAAATATCTGTAATTACCTACTCTGTCTCCAGTAGTTTCTGCCTGTTTTACTTCATAAGTGTCAACTGTAATCTTACCATCGCCTGCTTTATCAGATTTAAGATCGATAGTCATTTCTCCTTTTTTTTCAGAGTTCAGTTTAGCTGAAGCAAAAGGAGACTGTGCTGCATTTTTTTCAGATACATTATGAGCAATTCTCATATTATGAACAGCACTAACGCCTGCCATTACGACTATCATTGAAATGATAGCCATAACAGCAATAGCGATAATTATTTCCATAAGTGTCATACCCTTAAGGGATAATTTCTTCTTTTCAATCATAATTTACCCCTCCTTAGTATGTTGAATAACCATCAATTGTAGTCCACTTGAATCCTGCAGCAATTACAGGAGGTGTTTTACCTGTCGGCGGATCATCTACGTAAAGATAACCAAACAGGTTAGTAACATCGATTTCTCCAACTTCAAGAGAACCTATAAAACTAAGATTGTTGACCTTACGATTAACGTTTATTGGATTCTTCATTTCATCTGCATCTATTACACCGTTACTATTAGTATCACCTACATAATTATAATATGTGTAATCAACCTGCTTATTGACATTACTGTTTGATTTTCCAACAAATTTAGCCTTAGGAGCAATAAGATCTCCTGTAAACATGTAATCACCATTACTCATTGTTATGTCAACATATGTAGAATCAGATGCATACATATAAATCTGCGGAACAAGTCTTGCGTCAGGATATGAAGATAATGTAAGATTTCCTGCACTATACAGTAAATCATAATACTTCTTCGTTACGATCTTTGTTTTTGTAAGATCAAGTGTCTGTCTATTATCTTCTGAATTACCTGCTTTCTTTTGAATAAAGAAACGAACTGAACCACCTTGCGAATCATCCACGATTATCGTTTTCTGATTAATACAAGTTAATGATGGATCAATATCTATCCAGATTTCACCAGTGCCTGGATTAATATTAATTGTTCCATCTACTCCGTCGCTAAGCTTTTTATTAGTATCTCCATTAAGGCATGTTGTGCTATTCCAAATACACGAAGCTGTAATTGGTCCTGTACCATTCCATGCACCACCAGTATTTTTGGATGTATTTACAACACCATTATATACAGGGTTTAAAGGATCAGTCTTATCTTTCAGCTGATTCTGAACATTCGCCAGTGTCTGAACATATGATGTCGCTGTGGATCCTGAACCATTAGAAAGTTTGTATGCCTCCTCAAATCTGGAAGCGGCCGCTGCTGCATCCGGATATGTTTTTGTTGTGCCGTCACTTTCCTTTACTTTATCAAGATCCTTTAAGTTCTGGAGAAATGTAGCTGTAGTTTTGCCAAGATTGTCTTTAACCTTAGGAGAACCTTTAATCGCTGACGGATTATCAATTGTACCACCAACATAAACATTACCATTGTTTACTGTAATATCTCCGGATATCTTTAAGTCACCAACGACGCAAAGATCTCCGTTTATAGTATATGCATTACCGCTTTTATTAAAATTTCCTTTACAATAAAAGTTACCACTCTCAAGTGTGCCCTTATTTGTAACACCGGAAATTGTTGCGGATGCCCAGTCTGTTAATGTTGAAGTTTCAAGCTTTAAAGTATTATCTATATTTTCTCCCATTGTCATAATGTTCATATTGCCATACAATTTGGAGTTATTTGTAAAATTAAAATGATCACAATAAATATTCAGTAATTTATTTGAATCAACACATTTTTCATCGGAATCATCGGAATCATCTACACCATCAGAACCGATATTATATGTCATTAATCCAATTCCACTGCTCTGACACTGTAATTCTCCATCAACGTAAAGATAAGGAATGTTATAGAATTTTTCACCTGATAAATCACTCATACCAGTTGGTGGATACTGAGATTCAATCAATAATCCATTTTCAAGTATCAGATCACCTGTTACACGCATTCCTCCATAATAACCGCTTGTCGGATCATTTCTGCCTAAAACAACAGCAGTTTTCTTAGTACCTGCGTTAAAGGTAAATTTCTTTGAATTAATAAAAATATCACCAGCCATTAAAGTCTGGTTTGCTCCAGTTGTAGAATCAATCTGCTTATCGATACCAGAATAGAATCTACCGATTGTATAAGGTGCGTCGTTTGAACCTGAGCCACCTTTAAGGTCTGAAAGAGCAATATAACCACCGCCATTTGAAGATGATTTATTGTTCAGCGCTTCACCTACAACGTACGTTGAATATGTCGATGTTTCACCACCCATATTTACAACCGCTGAAACCTTTATAATAGCCTCATTATCATGACCAGAAAGACCGGAAATAGTAAAGTTTCCTTTATTGGTTCCGGCATTTTCAAAAGTCAATGACTGAACTTCACCATAGCCAGCTATATAATTATCACCGCCTACAGTAACATTTACAGTAACCTTATCGCCCTTATTCTGCAACTGAGATACAATATTACCGCCAAGTGCAGCATTAGCTTTACCAGGACCAAGAGTATCAATTACATTATCAACTAAATCCTGGGCTGTATACTTTGTCTGATTATCATACCAAGTGGAATATGCCTTTTTGCTTGCCGCACCTGCTAATCCGATCGCAGCCAGCATGATGAGGAGTATGAGGATCATAACAACAAGTGTTGTAAACAACACAGAACCTTTTAATCGCCTTATTTTACGGCTTTTTGCGTCTGTGCTCATAATTAGCTCCACCTTTCTTCAAAATTTACATTTATAGGGAGACTGTTTTCAGACAATCTCCCTGGTGTATTTTATTTACTGAAATCAGGCTTTTCTATTCTCTGCATTGTATAGAATTCAAATGTAACAGTTCCTGTAGAATATCCTTTATCCTCTGGAATCTCTGTTATGTAATTGAATGTATAGTCATCAATGTTTACAGCTGAAATACGAATACCTGTTTCGTTCTTTGCAAGCTCATCTTCAAGTGCAAGAAGAGCATCTTTCTTAAACTTCATCGGAACTGTTACTGTTCTAACTTCAACAGTCTGGTTCTCCAGTTCACTCATAGCCAATGCATTCTGAGTCTTCTCGTAAAGAGCCTTGTCATTAGTTTCAAGAAGATTTCCGTTAGTATCAGCTGCCTGAAGAATAGGATATGTAATTACGTCTGGTTTGTAGTAATAGAATGGAATTTCACCAGTTCCTGCATCAGATACTGTTAGACCACCTTTCACTTCAAGATCATTCTTACCGGATTTCTTGTAAGGTTCCTTGTTAAGAAGATTTTCGAAGTAATGGATCACTTCAATGTTATCCATGTGTTCAACAAACTTGTCTGATAAACCTTTTGAGCTTTCATACACTGCATTGATATTTCCTTCAATAACAGGAATTTCTGCAATCTTTCTCTGAGTTTCATCATACTCAGCCTGAACAGCAATCTGCTCTTCCTTGTGATTTTTTATATTTGCCTTTATTGTTTTAATAGGCCATGCTACAAACACTATTATAACAGCAAGAACTACTACTATTAAAAGACCTACTTTTTCTCTGTAACTAAGCTTCATTAGTTTGTACCCTCCGTTTCTTCAGCTACCGGTGTGTATGAACCAAGATCCTTAAGTTCAACCGGGCTCTTGAGTTTCATAGTAATAGTTGCTGAAACACCCTTCTGATCCTTGCCAATCGCTGAAGTATCTATCTGACCGCCTTCGCCAGGATTCTGATCTTCACCTTCAAAAATATCGAAGCCACTAAAATCGACTTTCTCAAAATAATCTTTCTTTTCAAGATTATCTGCAAGAAGTGTTGCAAAAGTTATAACCGGATCAGACTTGTCAGCAAGCGCTTTGAAATCAAAAGTTACTGTACCTTCTGAATAGTTAAGGTTTGTAATTTTAAATTTGTCCTTACCATTATCCTTAGGGTTGAATGAAAGTCCAGAAACCTTAGCCTGAGAAATTGTTTCCTCAACTGTCTTTTCAATAGTATCGTAAACTTCTTTCTTAATGTATGGCTGTGTAGCAAGAGCATCAGAAGCGAGTGTAGCTGCTCTCTTGTATTCCTTTACCTGTTCCTGAGTAGCGAGTCTGTTTTCACGCTTTAAAAGATCAGCTGCTGTCTGAGGGTCATTAAGATAATCATTCATCTCTTTGATGTTATGCTTGATTGTTGCATCCTTTATCGCAAGAACGCCTGTGATACCGCCCATGAGAACGAGTGAAGCAAGAAATGCTCCGGCAAAGATAAGGTTGAAAGTACTGTCTGACTTTACCTTATCCATAACCATTGCTGAAGAGCCGCCGAATTCGAGAAGGTTGATCTTTTCTGTAGCACGGTTACGTGGGAACATAGCACCGATAGCGTTTGCATAGAGTGCAAAGTCGAGGTTCTGATAACCCTTAACGTTCTTAGGAACAGAAATTACTGTTGTATTGATGTCCATCTGTTCGAGATCCTTGGAAATACGCATGTATTCCTTGGTATCACCGTAGAGAACAACGTTTCTGATTGGATCTCCTGCATTTCTGCTTCTGTGGAACTGAAGCATACGGAAGATATTTTCATTAACTGCTTCGTAAACGTAGTCAGCACTGTTGTCATAGTCAGCTGCATCGATCGATGCAAAACGTGAGAATGAAAGCTGATTGTTTTCATAGATGTTGAGCGAAATAAAGCTTCCGTCTATCTGTACTGCAAGAAGAGGCATCTTGGAACGGTTCTTTTCATCAGAAAGAAGAACCTTTGTGATACAGTTACAACCAATGATAACTGAACGGAGTGTGATGCCGAGCATTGAGAATACTCTCTTGTATGAGTCGATAACTTCTGTCGGGCAGGCTGTAGCAAGTACTGTTACTTCTTCGCCAACCTCACCTGAACCAACTATTGAATAAGAAATAGCATAGGAATCATCAATACCAACCTTAGCCTGCATTTCAGACTTTACCATCTTGGTGAATTCTGCTTCCTTCTGAGCTCTTCTTAATGTGAGTTCCTTGAAGATCGTCATATTGGAAGAAATGCTGACGATTGCTTCCTTGTCCATCATTCTGTTCTGCTTGATTTTCTGGTTCATTATAGTAGCAAGTCTTGGAACGTCCTTTACGTGACCGTTTACTATGATGTCCTCATCAATGTTGAGGGTTGCTGCAGAACTGATGCTTATCTTGTTCTTGTTTTCAGCGCCTCTGATAATACGTATGTTTCTATCTGTTATATCAAACGATAGCATTAAATTTCCACCTCTCTGTGTATAATACTTATGCGAATTTTAAAACTGACTTATGCGTTTTCGAGACCGCTGAGTGATTCATAAATAGCCGGATAAACACCTGCAAGAAGAAGACCAACTACAACGCCAAGGAAAATGATCATAACAGGTTCAAGGAGAGAAACGAGTCTCTGAACAGCTGAGTCAGCTTCTTCATCGTAGTAGTCAGCTGACTTTTCGAGGATGTCATCAAGAGCACCGGCTTCTTCACCGACGAAGATGATAGAACAGAACATTGATTCAAAGATCTCAGTTCTTGTGATAGCTGCTGAAAGCGGTTCACCCTGTTTAACTTCATCGATAACCTGTTTGAACTTATCGCTTATGTATACATTATTAAGTACGTCTGAAGAACGCTGGAGACATTCAACCATTGGAATACCACTTGAGTAAAGTGATGAAAGAGTTCTTGCAAAACGCGCTGTGTAGATCTTGACCATAAGAGGGCCGATCTTAGGAGCCGTGATCTTGTACATGTCTATTTTATATCTAATAGACGGTACCTTGAGCGCATAAATTATACCCGCAACTACTATCACAACAATGGTAATTATCAAGTACCAGTACTTCAGGAATATCTCATTACCTTTAAGAAGAAACTGAGCAATGATGTTGAGGTTTTTAGGATCATCACCGAACAATGGTCTGAGAACAGGAATGATTACTGTAAAGATGAGGATACATACACCAATACAGAGCACAAGAAGAATAATAGGATAGATAAGCGCGCCTCTGATAGTGTTGTTCATCTTGTTTTCCTTATCATAATGAGCCTCAAGTCTCTTCATGATAACGTCCATCTGACCGGAACTTTCGCCGGCATTGACCATGCTCTTCATGAACTGAGGGAAAGCATCTCCCTGGGCTTCAAGTGAGCTCGAAAACGATTCACCTTTCTGAACGTTTTCGTAGATCTCCTGCCAGATCTTTCTGGCCTTTTCCGTTTCCTGCTCTTTGCTGAGGATATCAAGGGCTTTGACCAGTGTTAAGCCGGAAGAAAGCATCGCACTGAGCTGACGACAGTTAAACGAGATTTCTTTGGTTTTGAACTTGTAAACCGACTTGTTTTCCTCTGAAGTATTCATTCCGCCTGACTTAGATGTGTTTAAGCCTGCGTTTGAAATCATACTCATTAAACCACCTCCGAATTAATTTATAGTTTATAGTTTTTTCAAACTAAAGAGCACAAATAGACACACTACTCTAATAATATTATTATATCATTATGAGGTCTCAATTTCAATTGTGTATTTCATATAAATACATGGTACAGATTTATAAAAATGCACCAATACAAATTATATAGGCACAGGCACGACAAAATGACG
>Ga0255060_10000280_pt1 | contig 11586 bp, 9 predicted proteins | sample 172RNAGHGlowgp2_FD_183094 | JGI IMG/M metagenome (GOLD analysis project Ga0255060, IMG submission 183094) | Metatranscriptome of sheep rumen microbial communities from Palmerston North, Manawatu-Wanganui, New Zealand - 1728 RNA GHGlow gp2... | ecosystem: Host-associated > Mammals > Digestive... | reverse complement strand
GTGAGATTTCCTGCAAGTCGTTGACCAGTTGGAGCGTTTCAATGATGACCTTGGTGTCGTTGCGGTCGTGGACGCGTACTTCAATGGAACCGTCGAAGACACCGTTGTTGCTGGTGATGGTAATCTTGTGGATATTGATGTCGAGCTGGTCTGCCAGCACGTCGGCAACATCGCGCAGGAGTCCCTTGCGGTCGATGCCTCGAATGCGTATGGTGGCATCGAAGAACATCTTGCGGTGCATGTCCCATTTGGCATCGAGGATGCGGTTGCCGAAACTTGCTTTGAGCTTGTTGGCTACCGGACAGGCACGTTTGTGTATCTCTATGTGACCTTTGTTGTCGATATAACCGAGGATGTCGTCACCAGGGATGGGGTGGCAGCAGAGTGGGTTGACATACTTGCTGATATTCTCCTCGGAGACGAAGATGGGTTTCTTCTTGTTGAAGTCCTTGCCTACGATGATATAGGGTTCGTCGGTGAGTTCTTCCTGTTGCTGCTTGGTGCTTTGTGGCGACGGATTGCCTTTCAGGAAGGGCACGAACTTGCGCCATGACGACTTCTTCTGTTTGTTTTTGCCGTGCAGCTCGTCGAGGTCTCTGTCACCCAGGATGATGTTCTTCTCGCCGAGGGCTTGCAAGAAGGCATCGTGCTTACGAATCTCGTGCAGGTCGCAGAGTTTGTCCAGATAGGAGGTCTTCATCTCCAACTGGTTATGCTTGAGCCATTTCTCCAGTATCTCTTCGCCCTTCTTCTGTATCTCGCGGTTGTCGCGTCGCAGGATGGCTTGTATCTTTCCCTTTGCCTTTGCCGTGCTCACGAAGTTGATCCATGAGGGTTGTACGTGTTGTGAGTTGGAGGTGAGAATCTCTACTTGGTCGCCACTCTGCAACTTGTGGCTCAGGGGTACGAGTTTGTGGTTGACCTTGGCACCGATGCAGTGGCTACCGAGGAAAGTATGAATCTGGAAGGCGAAGTCGAGGGCAGTACAGCCTGCCGGCATGGTTTTGATTTCGCCTTTCGGCGTGAAGACGAAGATCTCCGATGCAAAGAGGTTCAGTTTGATGGCATCGAGGAAGTCCATGGCATCGGGCTGCGGGTCGTCGAGAATCTCCTTGATGGTGCGCAGCCAGTCGTTCAGTTCGCCTTCATCCTCCGTGATTTCCTGTAGCATCTTCTGTTCGGTGCCGTCCTTGTATTTCCAGTGGGCGGCAAAACCATGTTCGGCTATCTCATCCATGCGGTTGGACCGGATCTGCACCTCTATCCACTGTCCTTGCTTCGACATGAGGGTGACATGCAGTGCCTGGTATCCGTTGGCTTTGGGGTGGCTCACCCAGTCGCGCAGGCGGTCGGGATGGCTCTTGTATATCTTGCTTAGTGCCAGGTAGATGTTAAAGCAGTCGTTGGCTTCGGCATCCATCGCCGTCGGCGTAAAGATGATGCGTACGGCAAGGATGTCGTAGATTTCGTCGAAGGTGACATGCTTGTTCTGCATCTTGTTCCAGATGGAGTAGGGACTTTTGATGCGCGCCTTGATTTCATACTGCAATCCCATCTTGTCCAACTGTTCGCGGATGGGTGCCGTGAAATCGGTGAAGAGCTTGTCGCGCTTCTTCTCTGTCAGTTCGAGTTTCTTCTGAATGGCACGATAGGTGTCGGGATGTTCGTATTGGAAGCTGAGGTCTTCCAGTTCTGTCTTGATTTTGTTCAGTCCGAGGCGGTTTGCCAGCGGTGCATAGATGTAGAGTGTTTCACCGGCAATCTTGTACTGTTTGTTGGCAGGCTGCGACTGCAGGGTGCGCATGTTGTGCAGACGGTCGCAGATTTTGATGAGGATGACGCGGATGTCATCGCTCATGGTGAGTAGCAGTTTCTTGAAGTTCTCTGCCTGTGCCGATGCCTGTTCGCCGAAGATGCCTCCACTGATTTTGGTCAGACCTTCCACTATCTGTGCTATCTTCGGTCCGAAGATGTTCTCAATGTCCTCGGTGGTGTAGTCGGTGTCTTCCACCACGTCGTGGAGCAATGCCGAACAGATGCTCGTCGAACCGAGACCTATCTCCTCCGCTGCAATCTGTGCCACGGAGATGGGGTGCATGATATATGGTTCGCCCGACAAGCGACGCACACCCTTATGTGCCTGTCGTGCAAAGTTGAATGCTTTGGTGATGATATCTACCTTCTTGCGGTGGCGCGAGTTCAGGTAGGTGTTCAGTAAGTGTTCGAACGCTTCGTCAACTTTCTTCTCCCAGTCAATCTCATTTACCATGACTTCTTCTCCTGTTGTTTTTAGGTGTATTCTGGTATTCTTTCTTATGTCTTGTCTTTCCCTTGCTGCCGTAAGTGTCTTGTTGGTTCACGGATGGCGCCTCTGACTTCTGGTCGGGTTCACTGCGTCGCGGACGATGGGCATGACCGCTTGGGGCTTCGTTGATAGCTACCTGCGGACGCTTCTTGTGATAGCTGCTGCGCTGGTAGTTATAGATAGAGTCCTGCAGGTCGATGAATTTCATGATATACGGCAAGGGCATCCTGATGCTTGCCGTGCCGCTGCTTCCGTTTACGATGTTACGGCGATATTGCGGGTTCAGTTCTTTCAGTTGGTTGACATCAATACCGATGACGGCTGCTATCTGGTTGAAATGCAGGTCGCGGTCAACATGTATGGTGTCGGTGTGTAGCGGCAGGCGGGTGTCCATCGGACAGATGTTATGCTCGCAATAGTAGTTCATGATGTAGTTGGCAGCGATGAAGGCAGGCACATAGCCGCGCGTCTCCCTGGGCAGGTGGGGATAGATTTTCCAGTAGTCGGTCTCTCCGCCTGCACGGTGAATGGCTTTGTTGACATTGCCTGGTCCGCAGTTGTAGGCAGCAATGACGAGGTTCCAGTCGCCGAAAATCTTATAGAGGTCGCTCAGCATGTGGGCAGCAGCATAGGAACCTTTGATGGGGTCGCGCCGTTCGTCAACGAGTGAGTTGATGCGCAAGTCGTATTGCTTGGCTGCCGACGGCATGAACTGCCATAGTCCTCCTGCACCGGCATGAGAGGTGGCATTAGGGTTCAGTCCCGATTCGATGATGGGCAGGTATTTCAGTTCGAGCGGCAACCCGTAGCTTTCCAATGCCTGTTCGAAGATAGGCATGTAGAAATTGGCGATGCCCAGCAGGGCGCTGACCTGTCGGCGTCCGCGTTTGGTATAGCGGTCTATGAACTTGCGCACAGGTTCGTTGTAGGTCATCTCCATCATTGTCGGCATGCGTTGCAGTCGGTCGATGATGGTTTCTGTGCTGGTTTCAGGGTCGTAGTTCGGCAGGTTGCATTCTTCTCTGAGCAACGTCTTGGCATGATACATCTCCAGTCGCTTATCGACATCAAAGGTGAACGAGGCAGGCACTCCTATCTCCTCGCGGTTGCCCTGTTCGTCGGTGACAACCACATATTCTTCGCTTTGCGCCAGGACTGTTCCTGATGCTATGGCAGCGATGGTGAGGGTCAATATCTGTCGTTTGATGTTCATGCTGAAGTGGTTAGAATTTCAAACTGCATCCTATGCCGATACCCGATGGCTTCATCGGGTTGCGCGAGTTCTTGTCGCTGATGATGGTTGGTGCCACCCGCAGGCTGAGGTCATCGGAGATGTCGAACTCCGAGAGGGAGGCGTCCACATAAGCATCGATGACCGAAAGGGCATAAATGCCTATCAGGGCAAAGATGCTGAGGTCGCGGTAGCGGCGGTAACGGTCTTTACGCTTTCGGAACAGGTCTTGGTAATAGTCCTTATTGCTGTCGTCGATGACTTTGCCGAGATGCAGGAACTGGCTGTAGCTTTGGGTGTTCGGATCGTTGTCCGAAATGTCGATGTAGGCCTGCGAATAGTCGTGGTACATCTGGTTGTTCCAGGTCAGGGCATAGATGCATCCTACAACTCCGCCGTAGAAGATGGGCAGTTTCCAGTATTTTCGGTTGTAGATTTGTCCGCCGCCTGGAATGACCAATGCCAGCCACAGGGCACGTTTGGCATCCGGTCGCCATTTCGACCAGTCTTTTTTGCTGTTTTGTTTCTTCTGGAGAGTCGTGTCGGCCATAGCGACAATCATGGCACTGTCTTCTCCTGGAATGAGGAGGGGCTTGGCAATGAACAGCGAGTCGTCCTCGACAAACTCCTGTGCCGTGGCGCATCCTGTTCCTGCCAGCAACAGTGCTGCCGTCATGATGAGGTTTCTGACGATATGTCTGATTGGTCTCTTCACTGCCGTCTTATGATTTCAGTCGGTCGAAAACGTTCATGATATGTTCCAGTTCTTCTTCCGAAGCAAAAGGAATACTGATTTTTCCTTTTCCTTGTGCGTTGCAACTCATCTGAACCTTTGTGTCGAAGAATTTCGACAACTGGTTTTTCAGCAGGTTGAACTCTTCGGGCAGCTTTGCCTTTGTAGCAATGACCTTCTTGGCTGTCTGGATGTCCTCGCCGTTGTTCAGCTGGTGGCAGAGTTCTTCCACCTTGCGCACGGAATAGCCGTTCTTGTAGATTTCCTTGAACAGTTTCAACTGAAGGGAGGGACTGGCAAGGGATAGGAGCGCACGGGCATGTCCCATGTCGATTTCCTTCTTCTGTAATGCCATCTGCACCTGAGCCGGCAGCTTCAGCAGTCGCAGGTAGTTGGCAATGGCAGCGCGGCTCTTGCCTACGCGCTCACTTACCTTCTCCTGCGTCATGCCGCTCTTCTCCAACAAGTGTTCGTAAGCCAAGGCTATCTCTATGGCATTCAGGTCTTCACGCTGGATGTTCTCCACGAGAGCCATTTCCATGACATTCTCGTCGTTGATGGTGCGGATGTAGGCAGGGATAGCAGTCAGACCTGCCAACTGTGATGCGCGCCAGCGGCGTTCGCCGGCAATAATCTGGTATTTTCCGTCCTCCATCTGGCGGAGGGTGATGGGTTGTACGATACCCAACTGTTGGATGCTGTGTGCCAGTTCCTCTAATGCCGCCTGGTCAAACTCGCGTCGCGGCTGGTTGGGGTTGGCTTCTATCTGACTGAGGGGTATCTCGTTGATGGTGGAGCTACCCTGTGTGCTGACGTCATCGGTGGAAATCAATGCGTCGAGTCCACGACCTAATGCCGTCGTCTTCGTACTTTTGCTATATTTCTTTTTTACGGCCATTGTTTAAGCTTTCTTTTCCTTATTAATAATCTCCTTAGCCAACGCCAGGTGGTTCTGTGCTCCTCTGGAGTCGGCATCGTAAAGGATGACGGGCAGTCCGTGGCTCGGACTTTCGCTGAGTTTCACGTTGCGCTGGATGACGGTCTTGAACACCAGTTCCTGGAAGTGGCGCTTCACCTCGTCGTAAATCTGGTTGGCAAGGCGCAGGCGTGAGTCATACATCGTCAGCAGGAAACCTTCAATCTCCAGCTTCGGATTCAGTTTGCTCTTGATGATTTTGATGGTGTTCAACAGTTTGCTGATTCCTTCCAATGCAAAGTACTCACATTGCACAGGAATGATGACCGAGTCGGCAGCCGTCAGTGCGTTGACGGTAATCAGACCGAGCGACGGAGAACAGTCGATGAGGATGTAGTCGTATTCGTCACGGATAGGAGCCAGCAGTTTATCTACTATCTTTTCGCGGTTTCGAAGGTTCAGCATCTCAATTTCGGCACCCACCAAGTCGATGTGGCTGGGTATGATGTCAAGTCCGTCTATGTCCGTGGTATAGATGGCGTCACGCACATCGGCGTGGTTGATGATGCATTCGTAGAGCGAGCAGTCCACCTCCTTGATGTTTACCCCCAGTCCGCTCGAGGCGTTTGCCTGTGGGTCGGCATCGATTACCAACACGGTTTTCTCCAGCGTTGCCAGCGATGCTGCGAGGTTGATAGAGGTTGTCGTCTTTCCAACACCGCCTTTTTGGTTCGCTAATGCGATGATTTTTCCCATTTTAGTCTTACTTATTAAAGAATATTAGGGGACAAAATTACGAATTTTATTTGAGATGACGTGCATTTAAACCTTTTTTCGTATTTTTGTGGGCAAATTTGTATGAACTTATGAATGACGAAAAGAAAAAACCATTGATATTGATTTCCAACGATGACGGCTACCATTCCGGCGGTCTTCGTTACCTTTGCGAATTTCTCAGCGACATGGCAGACATCCTTGTCGTTGCTCCAGAGGCAGCCCGTTCAGGCTTCGCCTGTGCCTTCTCGGCAACGACACCACTATATCTGAAGCGTCGGAAAGACATTGCCGGTGCCGAGGTGTGGTCGTGTACGGGTACGCCTGTCGATTGCGTGAAGATAGCCCTCGACCAACTGATGGCAGATCGGTGGCCCGACCTGATTATCGGTGGCATCAACCACGGCGACAACTCCACGGTGAACACGCACTACAGCGGTACGATGGGTGTGGCAATGGAGGGCTGCCTGAAGTACATCCCGTCGATAGCCTTCTCGTCGTGCGACTATAATCCCGATGCCAACCTGTCGTATCTGCGCCGCTATGTGCGCAAGATTGTAGCCCGCGTGTTGGAAGAGGGACTGCCGAAAGGTGTCTGCCTGAACGTGAACTTCCCGAAGGTGACGAATTTCGCAGGACTGAAGGTGTGCCGAATGGGCTATGGCAGCTGGATCAACGAGGTGGTGAAAGAGCGTCATCCGCACGGCTATGATTACTATTGGATGACGGGCAAGTATCGGAACGATGAACCTGATGCCACTGACAACGACCGTTGGGCATTGGCTAACGGCTACGTTTGTGTCACTCCGACACAGATGGACGTCACCTCGTACAAGACATTGGAACAGATGAAAGGGTGGGAAGAGTGAGTTGAAGATTTGTCTATAGCATGAAATATTACATCATAGTAGGAGAGGCGAGTGGCGACCTGCATGCGTCAAGACTGATGCAGGCGCTGAAAGTCTATGATGCCTCGGCTGACTTTCGTTTCTTTGGCGGCGATGCCATGAAGGCTGTCGGTGGTGTGTGTGTGAAGCATTACAAGGATTTGGCGTATATGGGTTTCGTGCCGGTGTTGTTGCACTTGAACACGATTTTCAAGAATATGAAGATGTGCAAGGAAGACATCATGAAGTGGAACCCCGATGTGGTCATCCTGGTGGATTATCCGGGCTTCAACCTGAAGATAGCGAAATTCCTGGGCAAGCAGGTCAAGCGTATTCCCGTCTATTACTATATCTCCCCCAAGATATGGGCATGGAAGGAGTGGCGCATCAAGAACATCAAGCGCGACGTGAAGGAGATGTTCTCCATTCTCCCGTTTGAAAAAGATTTCTATGAGAAGAGGCACCGCTATCCCATACACTATGTCGGCAATCCTACGGTAGAAGAGGTGGCATCGTTCCAGGCTTCCTATCAGGAGTCGTTCGGTGATTTTGTCTCGCGGCTGCATGTCGGCAGCACGTTGGACCGTCGTCCCATTATCGCCTTGTTGGCGGGTAGCCGCAAGCAGGAAATCAGAGATAACTTGCCGGCAATGATAGAAGCCGCGAAGCGTTTCAAAGACTACCAGCTGGTGTTGGCAGGAGCCCCGTCGATAGACGATGCCTATTATGAGAAGTTCATCAAGGGAACGCGCGTAAAACTGGTGAAAGACCAGACCTACGCTTTGTTGTCGAACGCTACGGCGGCATTGGTGACCAGTGGTACGGCAACCTTGGAAACGGCTTTGTTCAATGTTCCGCAGGTGGTCTGCTACGAAACACCGTTGCCCAAGTTATGTCGCTTGGGTTTCAATCATATTCTGAAGGTGGATTATATTTCGCTGGTCAACCTGATTGGCAACAAGGAGATTGTGCCGGAACTGTTTGCCGACCGCTTCAGTGTCTATGCTATTGCCAATGCGCTCTACCAGATTCTGCCCGGACAACCAGGCAGAGAAAAGATGCTCAGCAACTATGCTTCTGTCCGCGAACGATTAGGCCATGCGCTAGCTCCTGACAATGCTGCCCGCATCATGATACAACTGCTCAACCCTCAGACAGCCGCCAACGTATAGAGGTAGATGACGGCAGCGGGAATCGCCATCAGCGACGAGTCGAAGCGGTCGAGCATACCCCCGTGACCAGGCAGGATGTTACCGCTGTCCTTGATGCCGAGGGTGCGCTTGAACAGACTTTCTACCAAGTCGCCCAAGGTTCCGAACACCACCACCACGAGTCCCAGGCCCATCCATTCGGCAATACTCTGTGTGGCAGAAAACAGTGTCGGTTGGTTTTCTGCATCATAAAGTGTCATGTTGTTGATATATCCGATGGCATAAGCTACAATCATCACGAGAACAGCTCCGCCGATGCTGCCTTCCCAACTCTTTCCCGGACTGACGCGCGGGAACAGTTTGTGTCTGCCCAAGAGGGAACCGATGCAATAGGCACCGGTGTCGTTAGCCCAGAGAAAGATGAAGATGCTCAGCGGCAGCAACCAGTTATAGGCTGGATTTGTTTCGCTGGTGACACTGAATGCCAGTAGGTTGATGAGTGAGAAGGGTAGGGTGATATACATCTGTCCCAACATGGTGTAAGCCCAGTTGTTGATAGGGTTCTCTTGTTTGAGAAACAGTTCGCTGATGATGAGGTAGAGCATCGTGAGGATATAAGGCACGAAAGCAATGAAACCTTCGGCGATGCCCGTACACCAAGCAGCTACGGCAAAGAAGAAATAGACACCTGCCACCGTGGAGATGAAACGGTTGATCTGCACACCTTTGATGTCGTTGACCAATCCTGTATATTCCCACAAGGCAAGCCCTGTGATGATGGCAAACAACAGGATAAAGGAATCGGGACGCCAGATGATGCCACCCACCATGATGATGACAAACAAGATTCCAAAGATGGTGCGTGTGATGAAGTTCTTCATTTTCTCACTCATTGGGCTTTCTGATTTTTTTTCTGATTACTCTGAATAATCCGATTACTCCGATTACTCCGAATACTCTGATTACTCCGATTACTCCGAATTCTCTGATTACTCTGATTTCTCTGCTTCTTCTGTTTTTTCCGATTGGTTACCTTTCTCAAACTCCGCCTGAGCCTTTCGTACCTCTTCCGGCATATCCTCCAGCTTCGGCTCTTCAGCCTTCTCAGCCTCGGCGTTAGCCTCCATGATTTCCTGCGAACGGCTTACCCACGGGCGTTTGCCGAAGATGCGTTCAACATCCTCTGCGAAGATGACCTCGCGCGAGATGAGCAGCTCTGCCAGTTCGTTGTGACCTTCTTTGTGTTCGGTCAGGATTTCCTTGGCGCGGGCATATTGTTCGTTGATCATCTTCAGCACCTCATCGTCGATGAGCTTTGCCGTAGTCTCTGAATACGGACGCTGGAACTGGTATTCCTGGTTGTTGTAGTAGCAGATGTTAGGCAGCTTGTCGCTCATGCCGGCGTAGGCTATCATGCCGAACGCACTCTTCGTGGCACGCTCCAGGTCGTTCATGGCACCAGTAGAGATATGTCCGGTGAAGAGTTCCTCGGCAGCACGGCCACCCAAGAGTGAGCACATCTCGTCAAGCATCTGCTCCTTGGTCGTGATCTGGCGTTCTTCCGGCAGATACCAGGCGGCACCCAACGCCTGTCCGCGCGGTACGATGGTGACCTTGATGAGCGGGTTGGCATAGCGGCAGAACCATGAGATGGTGGCATGACCGGCTTCGTGAAGGGCTATCGAGCGCTTCTCCTCTGCCGTCATCACCTTCGTCTTCTTCTCCAGTCCGCCGATGATGCGGTCAACGGCATCGAGGAAATCTTGCTTGCCGATGGCTTTGCTGTCGTGACGGGCAGCGATGAGGGCTGCCTCGTTGCAGACATTGGCGATGTCGGCACCGGAGAATCCTGGGGTCTGGCGCGACAGAAGGTCAACATCTACCGTGTCGTCGATCTTCTTACCTTGCAGGTGTACGTTGAAGATGGCTTTGCGCTCGCTCAGGTCGGGCAAATCGACGTGAATCTGACGGTCGAAACGTCCAGCACGCAGCAAGGCGGAGTCGAGCATGTCCACACGGTTGGTGGCTGCCAAGACGATGACACCGCTGTTGGTGCCGAAGCCGTCCATCTCTGTCAAAAGGGCGTTCAGCGTGTTCTCGCGCTCGTCGTTGCCGCCCATAGCAGGGTTCTTTGAACGGGCTCGTCCCACGGCGTCAATCTCGTCGATGAAGATGATACACGGCGACTTGGCTTTTGCCTGGTGGAAGACGTCGCGCACGCGGCTGGCACCGACTCCCACGAACATCTCCACGAAGTCGCTGCCGCTCATCGAGAAGAAGGGTACACCGGCTTCGCCGGCAACAGCCTTTGCCAACAGTGTCTTACCCGTTCCCGGAGGACCGACGAGCAAAGCGCCCTTGGGTATCTTTCCTCCCAGGTCGGTATATTTCTGAGGATGCTTCAAGAATTCAACAATCTCCTGCACCTCCTGCTTGGCACCCGCCTGACCGGCTACGTCCTTGAAGGTGATGCCCATGTCGGACGACTTCTCATAGAGCTTTGCCTTCGACTTGCCAACGTTGAAGATGCCGCCGCCACCGCCGGCGCCGCCACCCATCCTGTTCATCAGCCAGAACCAGATGACGATGAAGATAATCCACGGCAGGAAGCTCAGCACAATGTCCATGAAGCCGTCTTCGCTACGGTTGTCGTAACTGTAGCTGCCTATCTTCTTCTCCTTCATGGCTTGGTTCAGGAAATTCTCCAGATTGTCCACCGAACCAATCTCCACATTGATGAAGGGTTCGGTGCCTACCTGCTTTGCACTTGCCTTGAAGACGTCGCGGATGAACTCTGGTTTCACGTACATCTTGGCGGTGCTTGCCTTCTTGTTGACGACGACGCGGGCGGCATAGCCCTTGTTCACGTAGTCAACAAAGGTGGTATAGTCCTTCTTGACACTTGCCGACGAGTTCGTCAGACTGTCGTTGCCGGCAAAGAACATCACCGCCAGCGAAATCAACACAAGGATATAAAGCCAGTTCATGTTGAACTTCGGCATCCTTGGATTGTTGTTGTTTTGAGGTTGATTATTCATTTATTTGTATTCTTTCAAGTTTCTTGCTCAGCAGGCGCTTCGCGATTACGACCTTAGACCTTCTTAATCCAAATTGGGTATGATTTCCATCTTGGCATCCTGCCACAGCGTCTCCAGGTCGTAGTAGCTGCGAAGCTCAGGGATGAAGATGTGGACCATCACATCGACATAGTCCAACGCCACCCACTGGGCATTCTCCAGTCCTACCACATGAACGGGCTTCTCGCCCTCCTTCTCGCGGGCATAGTCGCCTACGCTCTCGGCAATGGCTTCCACCTGCATGGGCGAGTTGCCCTGACAGATGACAAAATAGCGGCAGATGGTGCCGTCTATGCCATCAAGGTCAGCCACCACGATGTCTGAACCTTTCTTTTCCTGTATGCCCTCAATAATTGTATCTACTAATCTTCTTACTTCTTCCATTCAATATATATAAAAAGGTAATCAATGCCTGTGCGACATTATGCCGCAAAGTTACGCCAAACCTCGCGAAGTACAAAATAAAAAACCTAAAACGGTCTTTTATTTGAGTTTTTTTATAAAAAAGTCGC
>Ga0255060_10000275_pt1 | contig 11614 bp, 2 predicted proteins | sample 172RNAGHGlowgp2_FD_183094 | JGI IMG/M metagenome (GOLD analysis project Ga0255060, IMG submission 183094) | Metatranscriptome of sheep rumen microbial communities from Palmerston North, Manawatu-Wanganui, New Zealand - 1728 RNA GHGlow gp2... | ecosystem: Host-associated > Mammals > Digestive... | reverse complement strand
GGCACGGTAACGTTCGACGCGCTGTACTTCGCGATCAACGCGACCAGCGAACAGCTGGAGGCGGGGTACTACGACGTGCCGGAAGGCAAGAACGTATATACCCTGACCATCGCGGAAGATACGGATCATATGCCCACGGGCGTAACGCCGGTGGACGCCGGCCCGAAGACGGTAACGATCACGGTAGCCAACGACGGCAAGGGCAACCTGACGATCGATCCTGCAACGATCAACGCAAGCGATTTCACCTTCGAGAACGAATACAGCGCTGTTGGTACAGCGGTGCTCAGCGCCAAGAAGGCGGGTAACGCGCTACTGGGCGACAAGGAATTCAAGTTTGAACTGCTGGATGCGGAAGGCAATGTGATCCAGACCAGCCTGGGCGTGAAGCAGGGCGAAACCGCGGTCTTCAATGAGATCGGGTACGACCTGGACGATGACGGCAAGGAGTTCACCTACAAGATCCGCGAGCAGATCCCCGACGACGCGAAAACCGTAAACGGGAAGAAGGTCAAGGATGGCGTCACCTACGACGAAACGGTCGTGACGGTGAAGGTGCTGGTGACGGACAACAACGAAGGCGAATTGATCCTGAAGTATAACGGTGAGGATACCTTCGCAACGCCTGAATTCACCAATACCTACGATTCCGAAGGCTCCATCGTGCTCAGAGGCAACAAGTTCATCGATACCCGCGATTTTAAGGACGGCGACAGCGCTACCTTCAAGATCGAGGCCGTTACCGATGGCGCGCCGCTGCCGGAGGAGACCGAGGTGACCGTGTATCCCAAGGCCGGCAGAAGCATCGACTATGCCTTCGATGCAATCACTTACAAACTGGATGACCTGAAGAAGAGCGACGGCACCTACGAAGAAAACAAGACCTACGAATACAAGGTAACCGAGTCTGCGTTCAGCATGGACGGCGTAATCAAGGACTTCACCGAGTACACGGTGAAGATCACCGTGGACGACAAGGCGCAGAATGGTATCCTGAATGTGACGCCCGATGTGCTTGCGGATCAGCTGAACTTCACCAACCACGAAACCAGCGTGAAGGTGAGCAAGGTAGACGTGACAAACGATGCCGAGCTGCCCGGCGCGACCATCCAGATCATTGACAAGGATGGCAAGGTGGTGGATGAATGGCTGTCCACGGATGAGCCGCATGAAACCACCGGCCTCAAGACCGGCGACGAATACACGCTGCGTGAGACGGTTGGGCCCGACGGCTACTCCACCACTACCGACAGCACCTTCATCATTGATGAAGAAGGCAACGTAACCACCACGGGCTATATGAGCGAGGACGGCGTGCTGCTGGTGAAGGACAGCCAGGTCGTGTACCTGTCCGTGACCAAGCAATGGAACGACGACGGCAACCGCGACGGCATCCGCCCGACGAGCCTGGAGATCACCCTGTATGTGGATGGCGAAGCCGCCGACAAGGTGATCCTCAACGCCCAGAACAACTGGACCAGCCCCGTGATCTGCAAGGATCGCTACCGCATCGACGAGACCACCGGCAAGGCCGTGATGATCAAGTACGAGTGGAAAGAACAGCAGGCCGCTGCCTACGAGCTGACGGAGACCACGGTTTCCCAGAGCGCGGCGCTGGACGGCGGCTGGACCATGGCCACCAAGCTGACCAACACCTACGGCCCGGGCAAGACTGAAGTGCCCGTGACCAAGGTTTGGGTGGATGACGGCAACAAGTTCAACAAACGGCCCGACAGCGTGAAGGTGCAGCTGTATGCCGACGGCATTGCCTGCGGCGATCCTGTGACCCTGAACGCGGGCAACAACTGGAGCTACAAGTGGACCGGCCTGGATCGCTGCACCAATCCTACCGGCAGGACCGGCGCCCAGACCGAAATCAAGTACACCATTGAAGAAATCGACGCACCGGCGGATTACGTAAGCGTGATCACCGGGACGCAGACGGCAGGCTTCACCCTCACCAACACCCTCAAGCAGAGCAAGCTGGTGATCGAGAAAGCGTTCGATATCCTTCCCAAGGAGCCTGTGCCCGGAGAACCGACGCCCACGCCCACGCCCAATGTGGAAACGGTGAATGTACCCGTGACCAAGACCTGGCAGGACGATGACAACGCCGACGGTATCAGGCCGGCCAACGTGACCGTGAGGCTGTACGCCGACGGCAGGGAAATCGACCGCGCAGTGCTGACCGAAGCCGGCGCTTGGGCGCATACCTTCACCAACCTGCCCAAGTACGATGGCGAAGCGGAAATCAACTACACCGTAACCGAAGATCAGGTGGAAGGCTACGATACCGAAATCAACGGGTATAACGTGATCAACACCCGGTCCTCCGACTGGACCAGCCTGACGGTCATGAAGGTGTGGGACGATGACAACGACAAGCTTCGTATCCGGCCCAAGAGCATCCGCATGACGCTGTCCAACGGCACTTCCGTGGTGCTGAACAAGGACAACAACTGGACGGCCACCGTGGATCACCTGCCCACCAAGGAAAATGGCAAGACCATTGAATACACCTGGAAGGAGCAGGAGGTGCTGGGCTACAAGCTGACAAGCGTCAATACCACGGGCACGGTGACGGTATTCACCAATAAGCCTTACAAGAAGCCCGGCGGGCCTGGCGAGCCTTACATGATCATCGAGGAATACGGCACGCCGCTGGGAATCGAAGTCATCATCAATCATGTGGGCGATTGCTTCGATTAATCAATACGTACTTGATGGAACCGTAAAAATAACAAAGAAAGGTCCTGATATCTGTGAGCAAGAAACTGAAAGTCCTGTGCGCGCTTCTCTCCCTCGTACTGCTCCTGACGCAGGCGCCCATCATCTCCCTGGCCGAGTCCATCTCGGCCGGGGATGAGGCGGCGGAGGAAGAAGTTCTGGAAGATGCCGCTGTAGCTGAAGGGGAAGAGGAGATCGAATTCCCGGATGAACTGATCGTGGGCCATCCCACCATCACCAAGGGCGACTTCTTCACTGAGATGTTTGGCAACGACACCGCCGACATCGACGTGCGCGCCCTGATCCACGGCTACAACCTGGTCAACTGGGATCAGAACCAGGGCGTATACGTGATTGACCCCACCGTGGTGGTGAACTATCTGATCGCGGATGACGAGGTAGGGAACAGGACGTACTACCTGGCTCTGGCCGAGGACCTGTACTATTCCGATGGTACGCCCATCACCGCATGGGACTATGCCTTCTCTTTGCTGCTGATGATGAGCCCCGAGATCGAGCAGATCGGCGGCAAGATCTACCGTGCGCAGCACATCCTGGGCTACGATAACTACATCACCAAGCGGACCAAGTGGCTCAGCGGCGTGCAGGTAATCGACGATTATCAGCTGGCTATCACCCTGGATCATGAATTCCTGCCCTACTTCTTCGAGACCGGCCTTTTGCTGTGCGTGCCGTACCCCATTTCCGTGCTGGCTCCCGGCTGCAAGGTATACATGTACGAGGATGAAGAAAACAGCGGCATTTACATCGGCAATGAGGATGAGACGATCACCGAACCGCTCTACACCGCCGAATTGCTGAAAAAGACCATTCTGGACCCCGAAACGGGCTACAATTCCCGTCCTTCCGTGGTGTCCGGCCCCTACAAGATGGTGAGCTACGACGGTGTGACCGCGCACTTTGAAATCAACGAGTATTTCAAGGGCGCCTGGTTCCACAACACCCTGCCCGGCGGCGACGGCCCGGTGACCTACATCCCCATGGAGGATGAAGACGGCAACCAGATGTTCGACCTGCAGGGCAACGCCATGTACCTGGTGAAGCCCACCATCAAAAAGATCGCCTTCACCGAGGCGGACAACGACACCCTGATCCAGAAGCTGCGGGACGGCGAGCTCCACCTGGTCAACAAGGTGGTGTACGGCCCCACCATTCTGGAGGGCATGCAGTCCGGCGGTGACGGCATCCGCTTCCAGAACTATCCCCGCATCGGCCTGGCGTTCCTCACCTTCACCTTCGATTGGCCCACCGTGCATGAAAAAGAAGTGCGTCAGGCCATCGCCTGGTGCATGGACCGCGAACAGCTGATGCAGGACTACACCCAGGGCTTCGGCCTGCTGGTGAACGGCTACTATGGCTGGGAGCAGTGGGAATACCTGCTGGTGACCCATCAGCTGGACTATCCCGTGAACTTCGTCAGCGACTATCTGCATCAGGGCGAAGCCACCACCGGCGCCCGCTCCGGCGAAGGGGAAACAACCACCACCCGGATCGAAACCACCTACGATGAAAACGGCGAAATGCAAGAACAAAAGCTTTTGCAGTACAAGAACCGTTTCGTGAGCACCGAGGAAGAATACAAATCCGCCATCGCCGCCTGGGAAGCCCTTTCCCTGGACAAGCTGACGGTGTACACCGTGGACACGGATAAGGCCAACGCCCTGCTCAACAGCGCCCAGTGGACGCTGAACGAAAACGGCGATCCCTATCGGCCCGGCGAGGACAAGGTGCGCTACAAGATGATCGACGGCAAGCTGGTTGGGCTGGATCTGAAAATGATGTATCCAGAAGGCAATCACATCGTGGACACGCTGCAGGAAAACTTCATCGACAACCTGAACGCCTGCGGCATCCAATTGACCCTGGTGCCCACGCCCATGCAGGAGCTGCTCAAGTCTTACTACCGTGAGACCGAGCGCACTACCGACATGATCTACCTGGCCACCAACTTCCACGTGATCGTGGACCCGTCCATCACCTACAGCACTGACACCACCCTGAACCACCAAATCTGGAACAACACCTACTCCGACGACCAGGATCTGTACTGGCGCGCCGTGAATATGCGCAAGACCGACCCCATGGACGTGTTTGACTACGTGACCAAGTGGGTGTCCTTCCAGGAGCGGTACAACGAAGTGCTGCCCACCATCCCGATCTATTCCAACATCTACTTCGACTTCTTTACCGACAAGCTGCAAAACTATTTCATCACGTCCCAGGTAACCTGGTCTCAGGCGATTTTACAATCTTACTTCGGGCTGCCGTCTGAAGGCGAGGATGAAGAATTGCTGGATGATGAAGACAGCGGAGATTTAGCAGTCTTTGACGATTGATCTTCGACCGCATCATGAACCGGTTTTCCTGATAAGGGGGAATTAGACCAATGAAAGAAAGACTGCGCAAACTGCTGTCCGTTCTGTGCGCGGCGGCGATGCTGTGCGGCTGCCTCGCCTTGAGCGCGGCAGCCGACGGCGCCGGATCGTCCACCATCACCGTGGTATGGAACGATGAAAACCAGGCCAGCCTGCGCACGAGCCTGGAAGCGACGCTGACCGTGGGGGACAGCCAACATACCGTTACCCTGAATGCTGACAACAGCTGGACGGCCACCCTGTCCGGCCTGAAGGCGGCGGGCACGTGGGCGGTGGAAGCGCCGGCAGGCTATACGAAGAGCGTTTCCGAAAAGGACAGCCTCACCGTGGTGACCCTGACCTACCGGGAGGAAGAAAAGGTATCCGTCCAGGTGTCTCAGCGCTGGGAGGATCAGGAAAACGCCAAGGGCGTCCGGCCGCAAAGCGTCAGCGTGCGTTTGCTGGCGGACGGCGCGCCCTATCAGGCAGCCGTACCCCTCAACAGCGGCAACGGCTGGACGGCCACCTTCAAGGATCTGCCCAAATACCGCAAGGGCACGGAAGAAGCGGTGAACTACACCGTGCAGCCGGCGGCAAAGACCGCTTACTATGATACCGCGGTCACCGGCAGCCAGGAAGCTGGCTATGCGCTGGTGAGCACGCTGCAGACCGGCACCCTGAAAGTGAAAGTTTCCTTCTCCGGCGCGCCGGAGAAGGAAACTTTCACTTTCAGGGTGCCGGTCTGCAGCGTGCTCACCAGCGCATAGCCAGCTTCCTGGCTGCCGGTGACCGCGGTATCATAGTAAGCGGTCTTTGCCGCCGGCTGCACGGTGTAGTTCACCGCTTCTTCCGTGCCCTTGCGGTATTTGGGCAGATCCTTGAAGGTGGCCGTCCAGCCGTTGCCGCTGTTGAGGGGTACGGCTGCCTGATAGGGCGCGCCGTCCGCCAGCAAACGCACGCTGACGCTTTGCGGCCGGACGCCCTTGGCGTTTTCCTGATCCTCCCAGCGCTGAGACACCTGGACGGATACCTTTTCTTCCTCCCGGTAGGTCAGGGTCACCACGGTGAGGCTGTCCTTTTCGGAAACGCTCTTCGTATAGCCTGCCGGCGCTTCCACCGCCCACGTGCCCGCCGCCTTCAGGCCGGACAGGGTGGCCGTCCAGCTGTTGTCAGCATTCAGGGTAACGGTATGTTGGCTGTCCCCCACGGTCAGCGTCGCTTCCAGGCTCGTGCGCAGGCTGGCCTGGTTTTCATCGTTCCATACCACGGTGATGGTGGACGATCCGGCGCCGTCGGCTGCCGCGCTCAAGGCGAGGCAGCCGCACAGCATCGCCGCCGCGCACAGAACGGACAGCAGTTTGCGCAGTCTTTCTTTCATTGGTCTAATTCCCCCTTATCAGGAAAACCGGTTCATGATGCGGTCGAAGATCAATCGTCAAAGACTGCTAAATCTCCGCTGTCTTCATCATCCAGCAATTCTTCATCCTCGCCTTCAGACGGCAGCCCGAAGTAAGATTGTAAAATCGCCTGAGACCAGGTTACCTGGGACGTGATGAAATAGTTTTGCAGCTTGTCGGTAAAGAAGTCGAAGTAGATGTTGGAATAGATCGGGATGGTGGGCAGCACTTCGTTGTACCGCTCCTGGAAGGACACCCACTTGGTCACGTAGTCAAACACGTCCATGGGGTCGGTCTTGCGCATATTCACGGCGCGCCAGTACAGATCCTGGTCGTCGGAGTAGGTGTTGTTCCAGATTTGGTGGTTCAGGGTGGTGTCAGTGCTGTAGGTGATGGACGGGTCCACGATCACGTGGAAGTTGGTGGCCAGGTAGATCATGTCGGTAGTGCGCTCGGTCTCACGGTAGTAAGACTTGAGCAGCTCCTGCATGGGCGTGGGCACCAGGGTCAATTGGATGCCGCAGGCGTTCAGGTTGTCGATGAAGTTTTCCTGCAGCGTGTCCACGATGTGATTGCCTTCTGGATACATCATTTTCAGATCCAGCCCAACCAGCTTGCCGTCGATCATCTTGTAGCGCACCTTGTCCTCGCCGGGCCGATAGGGATCGCCGTTTTCGTTCAGCGTCCACTGGGCGCTGTTGAGCAGGGCGTTGGCCTTATCCGTGTCCACGGTGTACACCGTCAGCTTGTCCAGGGAAAGGGCTTCCCAGGCGGCGATGGCGGATTTGTATTCTTCCTCGGTGCTCACGAAACGGTTCTTGTACTGCAAAAGCTTTTGTTCTTGCATTTCGCCGTTTTCATCGTAGGTGGTTTCGATCCGGGTGGTGGTTGTTTCCCCTTCGCCGGAGCGGGCGCCGGTGGTGGCTTCGCCCTGATGCAGATAGTCGCTGACGAAGTTCACGGGATAGTCCAGCTGATGGGTCACCAGCAGGTATTCCCACTGCTCCCAGCCATAGTAGCCGTTCACCAGCAGGCCGAAGCCCTGGGTGTAGTCCTGCATCAGCTGTTCGCGGTCCATGCACCAGGCGATGGCCTGACGCACTTCTTTTTCATGCACGGTGGGCCAATCGAAGGTGAAGGTGAGGAACGCCAGGCCGATGCGGGGATAGTTCTGGAAGCGGATGCCGTCACCGCCGGACTGCATGCCCTCCAGAATGGTGGGGCCGTACACCACCTTGTTGACCAGGTGGAGCTCGCCGTCCCGCAGCTTCTGGATCAGGGTGTCGTTGTCCGCCTCGGTGAAGGCGATCTTTTTGATGGTGGGCTTCACCAGGTACATGGCGTTGCCCTGCAGGTCGAACATCTGGTTGCCGTCTTCATCCTCCATGGGGATGTAGGTCACCGGGCCGTCGCCGCCGGGCAGGGTGTTGTGGAACCAGGCGCCCTTGAAATACTCGTTGATTTCAAAGTGCGCGGTCACACCGTCGTAGCTCACCATCTTGTAGGGGCCGGACACCACGGAAGGACGGGAATTGTAGCCCGTTTCGGGGTCCAGAATGGTCTTTTTCAGCAATTCGGCGGTGTAGAGCGGTTCGGTGATCGTCTCATCCTCATTGCCGATGTAAATGCCGCTGTTTTCTTCATCCTCGTACATGTATACCTTGCAGCCGGGAGCCAGCACGGAAATGGGGTACGGCACGCACAGCAAAAGGCCGGTCTCGAAGAAGTAGGGCAGGAATTCATGATCCAGGGTGATAGCCAGCTGATAATCGTCGATTACCTGCACGCCGCTGAGCCACTTGGTCCGCTTGGTGATGTAGTTATCGTAGCCCAGGATGTGCTGCGCACGGTAGATCTTGCCGCCGATCTGCTCGATCTCGGGGCTCATCATCAGCAGCAAAGAGAAGGCATAGTCCCATGCGGTGATGGGCGTACCATCGGAATAGTACAGGTCCTCGGCCAGAGCCAGGTAGTACGTCCTGTTCCCTACCTCGTCATCCGCGATCAGATAGTTCACCACCACGGTGGGGTCAATCACGTATACGCCCTGGTTCTGATCCCAGTTGACCAGGTTGTAGCCGTGGATCAGGGCGCGCACGTCGATGTCGGCGGTGTCGTTGCCAAACATCTCAGTGAAGAAGTCGCCCTTGGTGATGGTGGGATGGCCCACGATCAGTTCATCCGGGAATTCGATCTCCTCTTCCCCTTCAGCTACAGCGGCATCTTCCAGAACTTCTTCCTCCGCCGCCTCATCCCCGGCCGAGATGGACTCGGCCAGGGAGATGATGGGCGCCTGCGTCAGGAGCAGTACGAGGGAGAGAAGCGCGCACAGGACTTTCAGTTTCTTGCTCACAGATATCAGGACCTTTCTTTGTTATTTTTACGGTTCCATCAAGTACGTATTGATTAATCGAAGCAATCGCCCACATGATTGATGATGACTTCGATTCCCAGCGGCGTGCCGTATTCCTCGATGATCATGTAAGGCTCGCCAGGCCCGCCGGGCTTCTTGTAAGGCTTATTGGTGAATACCGTCACCGTGCCCGTGGTATTGACGCTTGTCAGCTTGTAGCCCAGCACCTCCTGCTCCTTCCAGGTGTATTCAATGGTCTTGCCATTTTCCTTGGTGGGCAGGTGATCCACGGTGGCCGTCCAGTTGTTGTCCTTGTTCAGCACCACGGAAGTGCCGTTGGACAGCGTCATGCGGATGCTCTTGGGCCGGATACGAAGCTTGTCGTTGTCATCGTCCCACACCTTCATGACCGTCAGGCTGGTCCAGTCGGAGGACCGGGTGTTGATCACGTTATACCCGTTGATTTCGGTATCGTAGCCTTCCACCTGATCTTCGGTTACGGTGTAGTTGATTTCCGCTTCGCCATCGTACTTGGGCAGGTTGGTGAAGGTATGCGCCCAAGCGCCGGCTTCGGTCAGCACTGCGCGGTCGATTTCCCTGCCGTCGGCGTACAGCCTCACGGTCACGTTGGCCGGCCTGATACCGTCGGCGTTGTCATCGTCCTGCCAGGTCTTGGTCACGGGTACATTCACCGTTTCCACATTGGGCGTGGGCGTGGGCGTCGGTTCTCCGGGCACAGGCTCCTTGGGAAGGATATCGAACGCTTTCTCGATCACCAGCTTGCTCTGCTTGAGGGTGTTGGTGAGGGTGAAGCCTGCCGTCTGCGTCCCGGTGATCACGCTTACGTAATCCGCCGGTGCGTCGATTTCTTCAATGGTGTACTTGATTTCGGTCTGGGCGCCGGTCCTGCCGGTAGGATTGGTGCAGCGATCCAGGCCGGTCCACTTGTAGCTCCAGTTGTTGCCCGCGTTCAGGGTCACAGGATCGCCGCAGGCAATGCCGTCGGCATACAGCTGCACCTTCACGCTGTCGGGCCGTTTGTTGAACTTGTTGCCGTCATCCACCCAAACCTTGGTCACGGGCACTTCAGTCTTGCCCGGGCCGTAGGTGTTGGTCAGCTTGGTGGCCATGGTCCAGCCGCCGTCCAGCGCCGCGCTCTGGGAAACCGTGGTCTCCGTCAGCTCGTAGGCAGCGGCCTGCTGTTCTTTCCACTCGTACTTGATCATCACGGCCTTGCCGGTGGTCTCGTCGATGCGGTAGCGATCCTTGCAGATCACGGGGCTGGTCCAGTTGTTCTGGGCGTTGAGGATCACCTTGTCGGCGGCTTCGCCATCCACATACAGGGTGATCTCCAGGCTCGTCGGGCGGATGCCGTCGCGGTTGCCGTCGTCGTTCCATTGCTTGGTCACGGACAGGTACACGACCTGGCTGTCCTTCACCAGCAGCACGCCGTCCTCGCTCATATAGCCCGTGGTGGTTACGTTGCCTTCTTCATCAATGATGAAGGTGCTGTCGGTAGTGGTGGAGTAGCCGTCGGGCCCAACCGTCTCACGCAGCGTGTATTCGTCGCCGGTCTTGAGGCCGGTGGTTTCATGCGGCTCATCCGTGGACAGCCATTCATCCACCACCTTGCCATCCTTGTCAATGATCTGGATGGTCGCGCCGGGCAGCTCGGCATCGTTTGTCACGTCTACCTTGCTCACCTTCACGCTGGTTTCGTGGTTGGTGAAGTTCAGCTGATCCGCAAGCACATCGGGCGTCACATTCAGGATACCATTCTGCGCCTTGTCGTCCACGGTGATCTTCACCGTGTACTCGGTGAAGTCCTTGATTACGCCGTCCATGCTGAACGCAGACTCGGTTACCTTGTATTCGTAGGTCTTGTTTTCTTCGTAGGTGCCGTCGCTCTTCTTCAGGTCATCCAGTTTGTAAGTGATTGCATCGAAGGCATAGTCGATGCTTCTGCCGGCCTTGGGATACACGGTCACCTCGGTCTCCTCCGGCAGCGGCGCGCCATCGGTAACGGCCTCGATCTTGAAGGTAGCGCTGTCGCCGTCCTTAAAATCGCGGGTATCGATGAACTTGTTGCCTCTGAGCACGATGGAGCCTTCGGAATCGTAGGTATTGGTGAATTCAGGCGTTGCGAAGGTATCCTCACCGTTATACTTCAGGATCAATTCGCCTTCGTTGTTGTCCGTCACCAGCACCTTCACCGTCACGACCGTTTCGTCGTAGGTGACGCCATCCTTGACCTTCTTCCCGTTTACGGTTTTCGCGTCGTCGGGGATCTGCTCGCGGATCTTGTAGGTGAACTCCTTGCCGTCATCGTCCAGGTCGTACCCGATCTCATTGAAGACCGCGGTTTCGCCCTGCTTCACGCCCAGGCTGGTCTGGATCACATTGCCTTCCGCATCCAGCAGTTCAAACTTGAATTCCTTGTCGCCCAGTAGCGCGTTACCCGCCTTCTTGGCGCTGAGCACCGCTGTACCAACAGCGCTGTATTCGTTCTCGAAGGTGAAATCGCTTGCGTTGATCGTTGCAGGATCGATCGTCAGGTTGCCCTTGCCGTCGTTGGCTACCGTGATCGTTACCGTCTTCGGGCCGGCGTCCACCGGCGTTACGCCCGTGGGCATATGATCCGTATCTTCCGCGATGGTCAGGGTATATACGTTCTTGCCTTCCGGCACGTCGTAGTACCCCGCCTCCAGCTGTTCGCTGGTCGCGTTGATCGCGAAGTACAGCGCGTCGAACGTTACCGTGCC
>Ga0255060_10000265_pt1 | contig 11726 bp, 1 predicted proteins | sample 172RNAGHGlowgp2_FD_183094 | JGI IMG/M metagenome (GOLD analysis project Ga0255060, IMG submission 183094) | Metatranscriptome of sheep rumen microbial communities from Palmerston North, Manawatu-Wanganui, New Zealand - 1728 RNA GHGlow gp2... | ecosystem: Host-associated > Mammals > Digestive... | reverse complement strand
TTAGCGGACCACGAGGACGCGCTTGGCGGGGGCATTGCCTACCTTGACCAGGTAGACGCCCGTGGCGCTCATGCGGAACTCGACGGTCTCACCGGCGTTGAGGGTGCTGCTGATAGTGCGGCCGTTGATGTCGTAGACATTGACGTCCTTACCCTCGGCACCACGCACGTAGATGGTGCTCTCGGCGCTGTAGATGGTCACGTTGTCCATATCGCTCTCGTCGATGCCGGTGGCGGGCTGCTGAGCCTGGAAGATGGCGGTCAGCGTGATGTCGCCGGTGACGGTGAAGGTGATGGTGGGTTCGGCGTGGCCGTTGCTCCAACGGACGAACTCGTAGCCAGTGTTGGCCTGAGCAGTGAGGGTGGCGGTGGCGCCAGCCTCGTACTCGCCGCTGCCGAGGACATAACCCATAACTTCGTCGTTTGCGATACCGGTGACGGTGTAGTAGACCGGCAGGGCCTCGAAGACGGCGGTGACGGTGGTGTCGCTCGTCAGGGTGAAGGTGTACTCATTGACAGTGGCCACCTCAGCGCCGTTGATGGTCCAAGCCACGAAGCGGAATCCGTCGTTAGGTGTGGCGGTCAGGGTGACGATGGTGCCTTCGGCATAGGTGCCGGCGCCGGTCAGAGTACCCATACCCGGGTTGTCGGTGAGGATGGTAACGGTGTAGTAGTTGGTGTCGGGGATAACCTCGTGGTTGATGGTGAGCACCAGTGTGACGATGCTGTCGCAGCCGTTGGCGGCAGTGCCGTTCCAGGTGTAGGTGCCACTCTCAGTGTAGGTCATGCCGTTCCAGGTGTAGCTCTCGTCAGCGGTCTCAGCGATGGTGGTGCTGGTCGACTGGTTGACGGTGAGTGTCAGGGTGACGGTGCTGTCGCAGCCGCTGGCGGTGGTACCGCTCCAGGTGTAGGTGCCGCTCTCGGTGTAGACGGTGCCGTTCCAGCTGTAGCTGTCGCAGGCCTCGGCGGTCTCGGTGGCGGTGGCGCCAGTGTTGACGGTCAGGTTGAGGGTGACGATGCTGTCGCAGCCGTTGGCGGCGCCGCCGCTGATGGTGGCGATGTAGCTGCCGCTCTCAGTGTAGGTCTGACCGTTGGTGGCCCAGACGTAGCTGTCGCAGGCGGTCTGGTTGACCGTGTTATAGACAGGCTGGTTGATGGTCAGAGCCAGGGTGACGATGCTGTCGCAACCGGCGGCATTGACGAGGGTGTCGGTGTAGATGCCACTGGCGGTGTAGGTCTCGTTGTTCCAGGTGTGGCTGCCGCAGGCCGAGACGGTCACGGTGTTGGCAGTGGGCTGGTTGATGGTGAGGACCAGAGTGTCGACCACAGTGCAGCCGTTGTTGTCGGTGTAGCTGTAGTTGTAGGTGCCGCTGGTGGTGTAGTCGGTGCCGTTCCAGGTGTAGCTGCCGCACTCGGTGGCAGTGGTGCTGGTGCCGACGGGGTTGTTGATAGTCAGGTTGAGAGTGATGATGCTGTCACATCCGCTGGCGGCGGTGGTGGTGTAGGTGGCAGTGTTGTTGCTCTCGGTGTAGGTGATGCCGTCAATCCATGTGAAGTCGCCGCAGGAGGTCTGCACGTCGGTGCTGGTCATAGCCTCGCTGATGGTGAGGTGCAGGGTGGCGGTGCTGTCGCAACCGGCAGCACTGCTGAGGTTGGCGGTGTAGTCGCCGCTGGTGGTGTAGGTGTTGCCGTTCCAGTCGTAGCTGGTGCAGCTAGCCACAGTCTCCTCAGAGCTGTAGGTGACAGGATCGCTGTAGGTGGCATCGAGGGTGATGTCGCCGGTGACGACGAAGGTGTACTGGTTGCCGCTGGCCACGGTCTCGGTGCCGCTCACCCAGCCGTTGAAGGTGCGGCAGGCGCTGTCGGCAGCGATGGCGGTGTAGCTGACGCCGTACTTGACGCTCTCGGTCACGCCGTTGACGGTGACGTTGAAGGCCACGGTGTCGTACTCAGCGATGTAGTCGGCATTGGCGGTGACGGTGACGCTGCGCGGGTTGTCGGTGTTGCCGTCGTTCCACTGAGTGAAGTAGTAGTTCGGGAACTCAACAGCGGTGAGGGTGACGGTGGTACCGGCCATGTAGGTGCCGGCGCCGGTCACCTGGCCGTGGGCGGCGTCGTCCGGGGCGGCGGTGATGGTGTACTCAGAGCCGTCGGCGAAGTTGGCGGTGTAGGTCACATTGGCCTCGACGATGAAGCGTGCCGAAGCCTGGTCGCTGACCACGGAGCCGTTGTTGTCGGTCCAGTTGACGAAGTAGTAGCCGTCGGCAGCGGTGGCGCTGACGTTGACGGTGTCGCCATAGGGGAAGTTGCCGGTCAGGACGGTGGCGTCATTGTTGAGGGCCACGGTGCCCCAAGCGGCGTCGTTGGCCTGGACGGTGACATCGAAGTAGTCATAGTTGAAGTTGGCGAAGAGGCTGTCCACGGTGACGTCGGTCAGAGTGAAGGCAGCGTCGGTGCTGAGTTCAGCGCCGTTCTTGTCGGTCCAGTTGACGAACACATAGCCATACTTCGGAGTAGCGGTGAAGAGGGCGCCCTGCTCGACGGTGAGGTTGGCGGAGGCGGGCTCGACGGTACCCTTGACGGGGTCGGTGGTCTCAGCATAGACGGTGTAGACCTCGGTGCTGAAGTAGGCGGTGATGGTGGTGTCGCTGACGATCTCGATGATGACGGGGTTGGCGCTGCTGACGATGTTGCCCTCGGCGTCGGTCCAGTTGACGAACTCGTAGCCGGCGTCAGGAGTGGCGGTGAAGGTCAGGTTGGTGTGAGGATCAACCGGAGTGGTGCCCTCGGCGACGACCTCGGTCATAGCGGGAGTGCCTGCGGCAATGGTGTAGACAACCTGTCCGTCGGACAGTGAGGAACCGTCGGAGATGTTGGCAACCTCGACACCATCAACGGTGATGGTGAACGAAGTTTCATAGTCATAATCACCAGACGACCATACGAAGTCGATAGGCGCATCGGCAGTCAGAGTGGTGCTGTAGCTGTCGCTGTTACCGTTAGTCATGGTATAGGCATATACAGTAGCACCATTCTTGACAATATTCAGGTAGGAGTTCAGATTGTTCGGATATCCTCCAGCCCAACCATCGCCGTAGCTGTCCTGAGCGTTGATGGTGATGTTGGTGGTCGGGTAGGCGTAGTCGTAGCCGGCCCAAACGGCGGTGCCGTTGGTGGCGTTGGTGGCGATATTGTACTGGTTGAGGCCGAAGTTGGCGGTGAGGGTCACGTCGCCTTCAACGGTGAAGGGGTACTCGAGTTCGGTCGAGACCTCGGCGTCGGTGGCGTCGGTCCAGTTGACGAAGTGATAGTCAGCGCCAGCGACCTGGGCAACGGCGGTGAGCTCGGTGCCGTAGGTGTACTGGCCACTGAGGTCTTCGGCGAGCGAGCCCATGGCGGGATCGTTGACGGCGAGGGTGACGGTGAAGGTGTCGATATCGAACACACCGGTCAGGGTGACATCGTCAAGCACGATGAAGGTGTAGGGGTTGTCGGTGCTGACCACGTTACCTTCGGCGTCCTTCCAACCCTTCCAGTTGCTGTAGTTGGCGTTGGCGACAGCCTCGACGGTGAGCTGGGTGCCGAAGAAAATCTCGCGGGTGTCGATTTCCTCAGCAAGCTCGCCGTTCTCGACAGCGAGGGTCACATCGTAGGTCTTGAAGTTGAAGATAGCCTTGTAGGTGTTCTCGGCATCGGTACCGGCGACGGTAACGGTGCGGGGGTTCTCGGTGTAGCCGTCTTCCCACTTGGCAAACTCATAGCCGGTGGCGGCGACAGCCTCGAAGGAGACAGTGTCATTGAACTCGCCGGTGGCGGGACCGTTGACCGAGCCGCGGACGGCGCTGTTGACCTGATAGGTCATGGGCATCTGGTCGCCGTCGAAGAGGGCGACGATGGTGCTGTCACCAAGGACTTGGATGGTCGTGGTGGCGTTGTCAGAGAGACTGGTGATGGTGTCGCCATCAGCAGTGGCCCAACCCACGAAGTGGTAGTGCTCGGCGTGAGTGGCAGTGACGTTGACATTAGTGAGATAGTCGACATCGACGTAGCTGGTAGCCAGCGAAGGCACAGCGCCAGGAACATCAGTGGTGGTAAAGGTTATATCGTCAAGACCAACGCCATAGCCATAATTGTCATACATCTCGAAGGCTACCTGATAGGTTGCCGAGAGGTTGGGCAGTTCGTGAACGGCTTCGGTCCAAGAAGAATGAGCACTGCTGTTGGTAGCAAGTGAATGCCACGTGTCAGTTGCAGAAGTGCGATAATATACATTGAATTCGTCGACATCGCCACCCCAACTACGGTTGATAAACCAATAGTTAAGTGAAACATTGCTATAGGTAGAGAGATTCATCACAGGCGAAACCAACTTGGTGGTGTTGTCACTAGAGGAATGCGTTATCTTAGCATTGTAGTTACCACCGTGAGCGCCAGTACCACTTGAGTAATCACCTGTTCCGACAGTCCAAGCAGCATCGCCCTCATTTACCCAACCGGTGGGCAAGGCGTTGCTTTCGAAGTCGATATTGATAGGCAATGCAGTGCCTACAGCATTGGGATCTTCGGCGTAGACGCCGCCCATCTGGTAGTCCTCGGTATTGGCGGTGAGAGTGTAGACCTGATAACCGAAGACGGCGGTGATAGTGCTGTCGCGCTCGGCGATGATGGTGAGGGTGGTGTCGGTACCAAGAATTTCGTCGTTAGCGTTCACCCAACGGAGCAGACGGTGGTCGGCATTCGGGGTAGCGGTGAGGGTGACGGTGTCGAGGTAGTCGACAGTGGCGGTGCCGCTGACGGTGCCTTCATTGTCGCCACCAACAGCGGCAGTGATGGTGTACGGGTTCTTGGCGAAGTTGGCGGTGTAGGTAGCGTCAGCCTCGACGGAGGCGACGGTCATCGGGTTGACGGCAACGGTATCGTCGTTGAGGCTGTTGGTCCAGCCGATGAAGTGGTAGCCATACTCGTCAGTGGCCTCCATGGCGATGCTGTTCTGGTACTCGACGTAGGCAATATGCTCGGGGTCGGTCTCATCATAGGTGACACCGGCGATGGGATCGAGCACCACGGCATCGATGTCGTAGGTGAAGGTCACCTTCGGCAGGAAGTTGCGCTGGGTGGCGCTGACAGAGGCTACGGAAGAAGAATTGTAACCCTGGACGCTGGCGCCAGTGGCGCTGACACCATAGAAGGATGCACTCTTATAGTTACCCTTGACAGTCTGAGCAACCTCGACCAGCAGGTTGCCACCATTGTAGACAACGGGGCTGCTGAAGTCGATGGTCATAGTGGAGGCAGTGGCATCGAGCGTGCCAGTGTAGACGGTGGCTGCAGCACCCATATCCTGGAAGCCGGTGAGGGTGGCGGATTCAATTTCCTTGACCTTGATCTGGAAGGTGCCAGTCCATGCGGCAGTGGCAGGCGAAGAGAGATAGAATGTCATGCTGCTGATGGAAGCAGTGTTGATGTCGCTGAGCATCTCGGCGGGGTAAACCATCTGAGCACGCAGGTAGGCATCAGCCCAAGTACCATACACAGGCACGTAGCTGTTGCTGGCGGTGCCGTCGGCGAAGTCAGCGGTCTGGTCGGTGAGGCTCTCGATATGGGTCGGGGCGCTCCAGGCGACGCTGCCGCGCTCCTCGTCGGCCGAGGCGATGGTGACGGTGTAGGCGTGCGGTTTGAAGTTGGCGGTGAGGACAGAATCCTTCAGAGCCTGGACAACAAAGACAAGGTCTTCGCTGGCCACGGTGCCGTCTTGGTTGGTCCAGTTGACGAAGTCATAGCCAGTGTTGGCGGTGGCGGTGAGGATCACGTTCTGCATGTAGTCGACGGTGTTGGTGCCGTTGACGGAGCCCATGGCCTCCTGACCGGCAGCCACCTGGGCGGTGATGGTGTACTGCTCGCTGGTGAACAGCGGGGTGACGGTGGTGTCCTGATTGAGGGTGAAGCTCATGGTGGTGCCATTCTCGACAACATTCTCGCCATCGAAGCTCCAGCCGTTGAAGGTGAAGCCGTAGGCGGGAGTGAGGCTGACGGTGACGTTGGTGCCATAGACGAAGCGGTTGCCGTCGAACATCTCGTCGGCGGGATCGGTAGCGGCGATGTCGATGACGCCGCCCTCAACCTGGTAGTCGTTGTAGACGAGGGTGACGGTGTGGGTGTCGATGGCGAAGATAGCCTGGAAGGCGGTATCCTGTGTAAGGATGAAGGTGCGGGGATTGTCAGTCACACCATCATTCCAAGAGACGAAGTGGTAATGCTCCTCAGCAGTGGCCTCGATGACGATGGTCTGGCTGAAGTAGTAGGGAGCAGCGGCGCTGGTGACAGCGGCGGTGCCGAAGTTATCGTCGTTGGAGGTAATGGTGACAGGTATCGGGGTGTAGTCAAAGGTGGCGAAGAAGGTGGTATCGCCAAGCACTTTGACGGTGATGCTGTTCTCGGTGATAGCGAGCACGCTGGTGCCGTCGACAGCGATGGCGTTGCCGTTGGCGTCGACCCAGGCGATGAAGCGGAAGCCATAGTTGGGGTTGACGGTGAGGGTGGCCTCGCTCTGGTATTCATATTCACCCGAACCCTCGACGGTGCCCATCATGCGGTAGTCGTTGGCGACGGTGCCGGTGATGGTGAACTGGTCGAGTTTGAAGTGAGCCACGAAGGTGGTGTCGCAGGTGATGACGGGAGTGTCGGTGTCAAGCTCTTCGTTGTTGATGGTTGCCCAGTAGTCGAACACGTAGCCGTAGTCCTCGGTGTAGCCCAGGGTGGCGGTGCTGAGGTAGGCCACCTGCTGGGTGGCGGGCTCGACATTGCCGCCTTCCTCGGCGATAAGGGTGACGGTGTATTCAATCGGGGTGACGGTGGCGGTCAGCTCGACATCGTCCTCAACCTCGAAGGTGTAGGGGTTGTCAGTGCTGACGATGTCAGTGCCGTCGCTCCAGCCGGCGAAGGTGTAGCCGTAGCCCTCGGTGAAGGTGACGGTGGCCATGTCGGTGTGCATAAAGCGGCTGGCGACCTCGGCAGCGGCGTTGGTCACCTCGGTGGTGCCGTGGGTCTCGTCGGCGACAAGGGCAACGACGTTGTGGCTGTCGCGGACGAAGTTGGCGGTGAGCTCAATGTCCTCGAAGAGGAGACCGGTGGTGTAGGGGTTGTCGGTGCTTACGAGGGCACCGGTGGTGTCGGTCCAGCTGTCGAACACCCAGTGCTCGGCGGCCTCGGCGTTGAAGGTGACGGTCTGGCCGTACTCAGGAGCCATAGGCTCGGCGGTGGCGGTGCCGGTCAAGGCATCGGGCATCACATTGATGGTGACGTTGTAGGTCTGGAAGCCGAAGTTGGCAACGATAGTGGTGTCGTTGACGATAGTGAAGGTCTCGGTGAGGTTGGTCGAGGTACCGACGCTCCAGCCGTTGAACTGGGCGTACTGGATGACGGGCATGGCCTCGACAGTGACGCGGGTGCCGTAGGCGGCGGTAACGGTGAGGGTGGTGCTGTCGGTGTAGTCGACGACGGTGCTGTCCTCATAGAGCACCTCGACGATGCGGACCGAACCCATGTCCATGTCGTTGGAGGCGAAGGTCACGGTGTTCTGGCCGCCGGGGATGTTGCCGAAGAAGGTGCGGTCGGCGTCGATGACGAAGGTGTAGCTGCTGTCGGTGGTGACGGTCTCGCCGTTCTCCATCCAGCCCATCCAGTCGTAGTTGGGATCGACATTGCTGACGCTGATGGTCACGCTGTCGCCATAGGTGTATTCACCGGCGCCGGCGTAGGTGGCGCGGCTGTCGGTGTTCTCGATGGTGACGGTGTAGTGCATCGGGGTGAAGACGGGGTAGAGCATGGTGTCGGCCAGCACGCGGAAGTTGATGGTCTGGTCGGCGCTGAGCGAGGTGATGTCCTCGGTGCTGGTGGCCCAGTGGCTCCACTCGTAGTGCTCGGCGGGTTCGGCGGTGATGGTGGCCACCTCGCCGAACATCAGGCCGTTCTCGGCACCGGTGATGGTACCGGCGGCAGCGAGGGTGTCGAAGGTGTTGTCGTCGTTGAGGACGATGGCAGTGTAGCTGACGGCGAAGGTGTCGATGACGAAGCGGGCGGTGAGGTCGTAGTTGCGGAGAGCCTCAAGGGTGATGGGGTTCTCGGTGCTGAGGACGCTCTGGTCTTCCTTGTCGATCCACTCTTTGAACATAAAGCCGTTGTCGGCGGTGGCGGTAAGGGTGACCTCGCTCTGGTAGTCGTACATGTTGTTGGCGCTGGCGGGGTCGGCGGCGACGGTGCCCATACGCTCCTGGTTGGACTCGGCGGCGATTAGGAACTGACCATAGCCGAAGACGACAGTAATGGTGGTGTCGCTCGTCACGCGTATCTTTATATTATTAGTGTCGATGGCGAGGGGGGTAGCGCCGGTGGTGTCGGCGGTGGTGTACCAAGCGGCGGTGCGCTTGTATTCACCGGGGGTGGCGGTGAAGGTCACAGTGTCGCTCCACTGCGGGTTGAAGTTGCTGACCTCGACGGTGCCCCATTCGGTGCCGTCGTCGACCTGGGTGAGGGTCTGGAGGGTTACGGTGTAGACGGGGATGGTGTCGATGGTGACGTCGTCGATGGCGTTAGCATAGGTGTTGCCGGTGTAGCGGGTGTACGACTTGAAGGCAACATAGTATGTGGCGTTGGCATCGAGGTTGGCGGTGCTGAACTCATACTTGTTCCAGCCGCTGACGCCCTTGACGGTGTCGATGGCGATGAAGGTGGTGGTATCCGACGGGTCGGTCATTACGCCGTAGGCGATCCAGGGGTTGCCGGTGGTTGTGGTGGCCAGGCGAGCCCAGAAGCTGACGTAGATGTTGTTGCCGGCAGCTGGGACGGAGAGCGACGAGAACATGTTGTAGCCATTGCTGGCGCTGAGGTACATGCTGTACTGGCCATCCTCGGTGTGGTTGTTAACATAGTTGGCCGAGGGGTCGGTGCTGTAGCTGATGATGCTGTTCCAGCAGATGGGCCAGTCGCCGTTGTAGTCGATATCCTCGAAATCATCGGCGAAGGGCAGCACGATGGCGCATACGGTGCGGCCGGCGATGCTGTCGGCGTAGTCGACACCCTCGCAGGTGTGCTGAACGCGGAAGAAGTAGCGTGTAGCAGGGGTGAGGCCGGTGAAGGTGTAGGTGGTGGCAGTGACGCCGGTGGCGGCGGTGGTCCACTCACCGTCCACGGTGCGGTAGGCGATGTCCCAAGCGGTCTCTTGGTAGCCAGGCACCCAGCTGATGGTAGCCTCGGTCTCGCTCACAGTGCCAAGGGCGACGACAGGCTTGGCGCAGGTGGCATACTGGTCGCACGTGCCGATGAACTGAACATTGTTGCGGAAAGCAGAGGAGGTGCCGCCGGAAGCGCCCAGGTCGTAGGCACTGCCATCCTGATAGATGTAGCGCGAGGCGCCGTTACCGGCAGGAGCATCATGGCCGTAGAAGTGGTTGGTACCGCTCCAAGTGCCGGACATATCGCGGCAGACGAGAATCAGATTGTCGGTACCATTGTAGTTGAACGGGGTGTTGAACATAAAGGTGTTCCACTCGTCGGCGACAAAGTTGGAGGTGCCGCTGTAGACCAAGGTGAGGTCGGCGGGCACGACAAAGGCATCGGCAGTGGCGCTGGTAACATGGCCAAGATAGAACTCAAGGCTGCGGTTGGCATTGGCAACCGTGCTGGGCATGATGGCGAGACCCTGGATAGGACCGCCCTGACCGATTTCGGCAGCGGTGAATATCTGCTGGCTGTAGGAGTATTCATAGAGGCAGTATTCGGGAATGTAGGAATTGGTCGAAGTGCCGAAGCCAACCTGCTTGGTGCCGAAGCCGGAGATGCAAGGCAGGTTGCCGGTGGTGAAGGTGATGCTGTCCCAGGTGCCATAGTCGCCGTTGCCGCAGTTCGCGCGCACATACGCAATATAATTGGTATTGACGTCGAGGCCGGTGAGGAGGGTGGTGGGGTCGGTGACGGTGATGGTGGTGCCGTCGCCGGCAGCGCCTTCAGCCTTGTAGCGTACCTCGTAGCTAGCAGGGGCGCTGGGAGCATCCTCCCAGTATTTCCAGCTGAGCTGGGCCGCGCCAGGGGTGGTGACGGCCGAGAGGTCGGTGACGTGGAAGCAGCTGGGGGCTACATCGAGGGTGATATCGTCGACGTAGGCATACCAAGAGCTGGAGGGATGCAGCGAACGGATGGCAACATACTTGCCGGTGCCGGCATAGGTGCCGAACAGGGTGATGTACTCCTCCCAGCTGGTGTTGCCGTTGATGTTGATGGTCTTGACAAGTTCGAATGTCTCAGGGTCGTAGGGGTTGCTCATGACGCCGACCTGGAACTCCGGGTTGTACGATGCGCTGCTGCTGCGGGCCCAGAACTTAAGCCAAAGGGTGTTCAAGGGATACTGGGTGATGTCGATGCCGGGCAGAACGACATACCAGTGAGTGCCGTAGGAAGTAGACGAAGAGCTATACCAGTAGAGGCCCTTGCTACCACCGTTGGTGTGGTTGTAGTTGGTGCTGGAGCCGACATATGGGTAGCCGACATAGGAACTGGAAGTGGCGTTGTTGTAGCGGGTCATGCACTCCACAAAGGCAGCGTTGCTGGAGCTGCCAGTGCTGGCAGCCTCGAAGTCCTGCACATAAGGCAGCACGGCGAGGTCGTCGCAGGGAGTGGTGACATTGATATTGGCGGCGGTAGAATTGTGAGTGGCGTCGCAGTTGCTCACCACCGAGCAGGTGTAGGCGGTGTTGGCGGTGAGGCCAGTGAATGTGTAGCTGTTGCCAGTGACGCCGCTAGCCACCTCGGCACCATTCAGAAGCACGGTGTAGGTGGCGGCGGAGTTCATATTGTCGTTCCAATTGACGGTGACGCTGTTGGAAGTAATGGCGCTGACGGCAAGGCCGCTGACGGCATAGCAGGCATTGGGGTCGGGAGCTATGGTGTAGTAGCGGCCGGCATCGGGCCAAGTGCCGCTGGCATTGGTAACCGAGGTGCCGGAAGTGTAGGTCGTCATAGTGTGGTTGACATTGTCGAAGAGGACGATGTCGGAATTGTTGACGCAGACACCGAGCTGGTGGGCCACGGCGGGAGCGGCAACGGGAGCCACGGGCGAGTACATCAGCGTGATGCTGTTGTCGGCCTCGGCCAGCTGAATCTGGAAGGTGTAGTGGTTCTGACGGGTCGAGGAGGTGTAGGTGCCAGTCGAAATCTCGACGACAAGCACGCGGCTACCCTCGGTGCCGAAGAGCTGACTCTTGATGTAGTCGCCAGTAACCATGTTGCCATCGCAACCCAGGCCGCAGACCTTGGGATTGTTGGCATTGGCGTTAGAGGCGCTGAACGGCGTGGAGTAGCTGCTGGTGGTGACAACCGTTGAACCAAAACGCAACGTACCATCGCTGTTGGCAGAGAACTGCGTGTACTCGGTGCCTGCAAGGTTGAAGGCGAAGCCGATTTCAGCCAGGCCGGTAGCCTTCGAGTCACCGGTAGTGCCCGTACCATAGGACGAGGCATCCAGCAGAAGGTTGCTTTCGCTGGTCAGCGTGTACCACTTCGAATTGTCGACACCAGTCGAGAAGAGGTACGTCGCATTCAGCTGTGCTTGTGTGACGAAAGGCACTGCGAGCAGAGCCATCATCACGAACGAACGTAGAAACTTTCGCATAGTTTTTTTGTTTTAAATTGTTAATTTATATTGTTCATAATCAATTCATTGCACAACAACCCATT
>Ga0255060_10000263_pt1 | contig 11767 bp, 4 predicted proteins | sample 172RNAGHGlowgp2_FD_183094 | JGI IMG/M metagenome (GOLD analysis project Ga0255060, IMG submission 183094) | Metatranscriptome of sheep rumen microbial communities from Palmerston North, Manawatu-Wanganui, New Zealand - 1728 RNA GHGlow gp2... | ecosystem: Host-associated > Mammals > Digestive... | reverse complement strand
GTGGAGGTTCGGATGCAGGAGGACCAGTACCTGTTGATACTCGCATTTTGCAGATCTCGCTCAGTCCTACAGGTGACCTTGATGCGGGTGCTACACAGATAGAGTTGAAGGTTGAAACAAACTTCGACTATTCTGTTGCCGTCGATGCGGAATGGCTTAGACTCAAGGATGGACTTACTCCAAAAGCCGCTTCCCTGAAGTTCACTGTAGATGCTAATCCCTCCAAGGATTCGCGTACAGCTACTATTGTAGTAAGCGACAAGAACGACCGTTTCTATTCGAAATCGGTAAAGGTGGTGCAGGCAGGTAATCCGAGTCCAGTCGAGGAGCTGTCTATCGTGGACAAGCAAGCTACAGCCCAGACAAAGGCTCTATTTGCTAATCTTTGGACCATAGCAGATAACGGATTCATGTTCGGCCACCACGATGACCTGTGGTATGGTCGATACTGGTACAACGAGCCAGGTGGCTCCGACACGAAAGCCGTTTGCGGTGATTACCCTGGCGTGTTCAGTGTAGACCTCGCCACTATTATGGACGATCGCTACCAGGATGGGGAGAATGCCATCCGACGCAGAGTGATCCTTGAGGCAAGAGAACGCGGAGAAGTCATAATGGCATGTGCCCATCTCAACAATCCGCTCACTGGTAAAGACTCATGGGACAACTCCCGCAATGACGTTGTGAAGAGCATTCTCACCCCAGGCAATGCCACCCGTACGAAGTTCCTTACATGGCTTGACCGTCTCGCAGATTTCTGTCTCAACCTCAAGGACTCTAAAGGTGATCTTGTGCCTATAATCTTCCGTCCGTTCCACGAGCACACCCAGAGTTGGTCGTGGTGGGGTTCCTCGTGCACCACGGAGAATGAATATATAGAGTTCTGGCGTATGATGGTAACCTATCTGCGTGACACCAAGGGAGTGCACAACCTCCTCTATGCCGTGTCTCCACAGTTAGATAGTTGGTATGAAGATCAGGAAATTCGCAACCGTCTGCTCTTCCGTTGGCCAGGTGACGACTATGTGGATTTCCTCGGCATGGACTGCTATCATGGAGAGAATCCTGCAGCGTTCTCAAAGTACCTTAATATAGCAACGGAGATATCCCTTCAGAAGCATAAGCCATGTGGTGTGACCGAGGACGGTGTGGAGTCTTTTACTCGTGAAAACTATTGGACCTACTCCGTATTGGATCCTGCAAAGGATAAGCGCATCTCTATGGTTGTCATGTGGCGTAACAAATATGTTGGTCAGAACGAATCGGATAAACACTATTTTAGCGTATATCCCGGTCATCCATCAGAAAATAACTTCCGCCAGATGTATTCGAATAGTCGTACATTCTTCAGCAATGATTTGCCTGATATGTACTCACTACCTGAAAATATAAAAATAAAATAAAAACTTGAAATCATTATGAACAAAACACTTAAGACAATCCTTGCCACGATAGCTCTTTTAGTGGCAGGAACACTGTCCTCGACGATTACTGCGCAAACGAGGGAAATCAGTGGCCTTGTTCTGGATGATAACGGAGAACCTCTGATAGGAGCCACCGTCGTCCAGAAAGGTACTGGTACTGGTAATAGTAATGGTGTGATAACTGATATAGACGGTCATTTTAAAATAAATGTCCCGGAATCAACCGTTGTGTTGAGGTTTAGCTATATCGGCTACCAGACTGTAGAACAGTCTGTTCCAGTAAATCAGCAGACAGTCAACGTTACCCTCACTCTTGATGTGAAAGTTGTGGATGAGGTCGTAGTAACGGCATTTGCTAAACAGAAGAAGATAAACGTGACAGGTGCTATCTCGTCCGTTAACGGAAGTGAGGTGCTGTCGGCTCCTGTGGCAAATGTCTCAACAGCTCTTCTTGGTACAGCAGCAGGTGTCTCTGGTCTCCAGAGCTCTGGAGAGCCTGGTCGCAACGATGCAAACCTGCATATCCGTGGTATTTCTACCTATGGTTCGAGTGCACCGCTTATCATCATCGATGGTATAGAACAGTCTTCGGAGCAGGCTATGGCAGAGTTCAATGCTATGGACGCCAACGAAATCCAGGGCATCAGTATTCTGAAAGATGCTTCTTCAACAGCTGTTTATGGTGTGCGTGGTGCTAACGGTGTAATCATCGTAACCACAAAACGTGGTTCAGAAGGCAAACCAGTCATCAACTTCTCTGCCAGTTACGGTCTCACGGCTGCCACAACTCTTCAGGAGGGTTTGACATCCTATGAGTATGCCTTGTTCCGCAATGAGGCTATCCGTAATGAACAGAAAGGCTACTCTGGCAAGGAGTCGTTGTCTGCATATATTTACGATGACTACGACCTGTGGAAGTTCAAGAACAATCGCGACTTCACTCCTCAGGAGGTTGAGGCGATGAACCTCACACCTGAGCAGAAAGCTGCACTTAATGCTTCTCCTGCCATCTACTACGGTTCTCACAATCTGTATAAGGAGCAGTTCAACAGAGTAGCACCTCAGTATCAGGCCAACATCAACGTGTCGGGTGGTACTGAAAGAGTGAAGTACTTCGTGTCTTTCGGTTATTTCCGTCAGGAGGGTATCACCAGTTCTGTATCTTATCATGATGCAAGCACACAGTCAGTATTCAACCGCTACAATTTCCGAAGCAACTTCGATATCAAGATTGCCAAGAACTGGACACTCTCGATCAATTCTGCAGGACAGTTTGGTGAGACCAAAGGTCCTGGCAACAATGCTGAACCTTACGACATGGCTGCACGTTACAAGATTATCATGCAGTATATCTACGACAGTAACCCATTCACCTGTCCGGGTATCGTGGACGGCCACCTCATCCAAGGCTTTGCAGGTATAGCCGGTTCAGTGCAGAACCCTCTTGCATCAAAGACGAATAGCAGCATCGGTAACCAGAATGCAGTATATAATCTGCTTATCAGTGGTTCTCATACCATCTTCAATAGTTTGCTCGACAATAGTATCAAAATTAACCACGATTTGGGTTATCTGATTCCTGGACTGAATGCTCATGCTACTGTATCTTACCAGGACAACTACAACCGACTGGTGAAGTATACTCCCTCCATCCCCTCATACACCATCCAGCGTAACGCTGATGAGCCAAACCGCTTCGACTTCTTTGGCGGTTCAATGGGTGGCGGAGTCTATGAGTCTTACGGATACTCCAACTGGAACAAGCTGTACATCGATGCAAGCTTAGACTGGGCTGGTTCGTTTGGCAAGCACAATATTGGTGCTCTCTTCCTGGGTAAGGCTTCTAAGTACACTATGCCTGATGACTCTTACCACGTACCATCGGGAATCATGGGTTTCGTTGGTCGCGTTACCTATAACTACGACAACAAGTATATGGCTGAGATAAATGCAGGTTACAATGGTACCGAGCAGTTCCGTGAGGGCAAGCGCTTTGGATTGTTCCCAGCATTGTCAGTAGGTTGGGTGCCAACAGCAGAAAAGTTCTTCCCAGAGAACAATATTCTTACCTTCATGAAGATCCGTGCTTCTTACGGTGAGGTTGGTAACGACCAGCTTGGCGGTAGTCGCCGTTACTATTATCTGCCCAACACATATAATCTGAACCAGAGTGGTTACTATCTTGGTAATAGCAATGGTGCCGTACAGAATACATATTTCTCAGGAGCTGTCGAGGGAAGTCTTGGTAACCCAGATATCACATGGGAGCGTGCTCGCAAATACGATGTGGGTATCGAGACAAAGTTCTTCAATAACCGTCTCTCTATTGACTACGACTGGTTCTACGAGAAACGTAACAATATTCTCACCACCCTCGGAACCATCCCTGCCATCTATGGTGTTTCTGCTGGTGATGTGCCTCCTGCAAATGTGGGTATCACAGAGAACCATGGTTTCGAGACCGTTGTCAACTGGACAGAAAACAGGGGCGGATTGCTCTATACAATCAGTGGAAACCTCAGCTATGCCAAGAACAAGGTCATCTACAAGGCAGAGGCATCCAATCCTTATCCTTGGATGAACGAGACAGGACATGCCATCGGTCAGCGCTTCGGCTTGATTAGCGATGGATTGTTCAATACTCAGGAGGAACTTGATGCACGTCCATACAATACCTTTACTGGTAATGAAGCAACACTTGGTGACATCCGCTACAAGGATCTTGACGGTGATAATAAAATTAGCCAAAATGACCGTGCTCCTATCGGCAAGCCTAACTATGCGGAGTATCACTTCGGCATTAAGGCACAGTTCTCTTACAAGGGATTCGACCTCCGCTTGCCCTTCACCGGAAGTCTTAACGGTTCCTACTATCTGAATAGTGGCTATACCATCCCATTCTTCAAGTCTGCGGGTAACGCATGGAAGTGGCAGTATGATGGTCGCTGGACAGAGGAGAAGTATCTGGCTGGTGAGAAAATTACCTATCCACGTGCCACCTATGATGCTACATCCGGACACAACAACTTCCTGCAGAGCGACTATTGGGTAAAGTCAACCGACCACTTCAAGCTGAAGAACATCGAATTAGGCTATACCTTTGATCTCTCAAAGAAGACTCGTATAATAGAAGGCTTGCGTGTATATGTTAATGCCAATAACGTATATACATTCAAGAATGCTCTTTCCGATTATGGTATTGATCCAGAAACAACCGACGGTAGTGCCTACATCTATCCCCTCACAAAAGTGTTTACTGTAGGTCTTAACTTCCGTTTCTAAAAAATAGGAGATACAAATATGAAAATAAATATTAAGACACTACTCATTGCCTCTGCTCTGGTTCTCACCTCGTGCAATGAGTTCTTGGAGAAACCCGATACCACAGGTACCGTAGACCAAGAGGCCGTTTACGGCTCAAGCAAAAATGCCATTGCAGCATTGATGACTTGCTATAACAATGTGTTGCGTCATGGTTGGCCTGGTGGTATGGGCATCGGTCACTGTACTCTTGGTGCTATTTCAGGAGAGGTAGGCCGTGGCTATAGCTGGCATGGCAGTTACAACATCGTGCAGCAAGGCCTGTCGGTGAATGGTACAGATGGTTCGGATGCCGGTGCTGACCACTACGGCAACAACTGGAAGTTCATCCGCCAGTGCTTCCTTGTAAAGGAGAATATTGACAAAGTTCCTGATATGAGTGAAGCTGAGAAGTCTCAGATCAAGGGTGAGGTTACTGCCCTCATCGCCTTCCGTTACATGGGAATGTTCTACCGCTATGGTGGTGTGCCACGTGTAGAGAAGTCTTTCGTTTCAAGCGACGACTTAAGCGCTGGTCGCGAATCTTTGCAGGGTACTCTCGACTATATCTTGGAACTATGTGATGAAGCCTATGGTCTCGTTCCTGAGAAATGGGATGCTGCCAACACCGGTCGTATTACCAAGGGTGCTGTTCTTGCCATCAAGGCTCGTACATTGCTCTTTGCTGCACGTCCGCTTTTCAACAGCAGCACTCCTTATCTGGATAATGGAGAGTTGAACGACCTCATCTGCTTTGGCAGTGCCGACAACAATCGTTGGCGTCAGGCTGTTGAAGCCAACCTCGCAGTGCTCAACTGGGCAAAGTCGAATGGTGTAGAGCTCATCAATACTGGTGGTGCTGGCGAAGGAAAACCTAATCCAAATGCATTTGATGACTATGCTACAGCTTCGTCAACACCAGGAAGTCGTGAGATCATCTTAGCATACAAAAACGACAGGAATTCGGGCGGTGACCCTATGGTGAACTTCATGAACTGTTCAAACTATCAGACTTCTAACCGTTACGACACTGACTGCAGTGGTGTGCTGACAAATTTCATCGAGAACTACTATGCTGCTGATGGAACAGAAATCAACTGGCCAAAGGTTGGTGACACGTCGCCACATGATGGTTCCGAGTGGGTTGCAAATGTTGCAAAACTTGAGCCTCGTGCTCTTGCCGATATCAAGTGGGGTGGTCATGACTCTCAGAATAACCCTGGCGAGTACAATTGGCAGAACCAAGGCTGGAACCGAGGCGGTTATGCTGCCGACAAGGGCAAGGGTGATGTATTCCCAAATGCCATTGATGCTGACAAGGGTTGTGGTGAGCGTACAAAGTTCTATTACAAGGCTGGTTCACGACTTTGGCTGGAAGTTCCTATCTTCCGACTTGCTGAGACTTATATGAACCTTGCCGAGGCATACAACGAACTGGGCGAGACTCAGAACGCTCTCAAGTATCTCAATGCCGTTCACAACCGTGCTGGTCTACCTTCCATCACAGAGACGGATCAGGCAAAGCTTCGTACCATTATCCAACGTGAGGATGCTATTGAGTTCTTCCAAGAGAACCACCGCTACTTCGACGTGAAGCACTGGAAGCGTTCTGACATCGACAAGGGTATCTGCGGTGGTGAAATGCGCATGCTACAGTTCAATATCAAGGATACCGACGAGGCTACATGGCCTTATGCTGCTAAGTGGGTTGAGACATACTGGGACGCTGTGGCTTACAACTCTTTCTGGAGTCCTGCTATGTACCTGGAACCATTCCCTCAGACTGAAATCAATAAGGGAACAATAACTCAGAACCCAGGATACTGATTCAAATTGAAAATTGAAAGATGCTAATTTAAAATTTGAAAATCAAAAAAAATAAAGTATATGAAAAAGATTATTTTAAATGTTGCCTTGGGTCTGCTGGCATCTGCTCCTGCAACTCTCAGCGCTCAGAACGATGTGTCGTCTGAGGAGTCACAGGCTGAGAATATCTCGACAGCTTCAACGACAACCGTGACAGGTGACGATCTATATAAAACCGTTACTTCAAACTTCACTAACACTCTTGTTGGTAAAATGTCGGGCCTTATTGTCAAGGAAGGCACAGGTGAATTGGGTGCCAATAATGCTCAATATCTGGTACGTGGCATGGGAAGTTTTGGCATCGGTAACTGGAGCACAGCCAAGATTTTTGTTGACGGATTTGAGGTTACTTCCCAGTATCTGTCAGGTCTTTCTCCTGCCGAAATAGAGAGCGTGTCCGTTCTTAAGGATGCTGCCGCACTCGCAATCTATGGCGAGAAGGGTGCCAACGGCGTGATAAAGATAGAGACAAAGCGTGGCAAAATAGGCAAGCCTACCATCAATGCACGTATGCGCATGGGTGTACAGATGCCTACGAAAATTAACAAACCTCTCAATTCCTATGACTATGCCTCGTTATACAACCAGGCGGTGTCAAACGATAACGGAATGGTGTGGTCACCTGCTTATTCTGCTGAACAGTTGGAGGCTTACAAGAATGGAACAGGTGTGAACGTTGATTGGTATGATGAGACTCTGAAAAACAGTGGCCAGTTTGTTGATGGCGATGTAGTCTTCAATGGCGGTTCTCAGAGAGCACGATACAACATCAACCTCGGATACCTCAACAACAGCGGTATTTTCAATACTTCGAACACCGATAGGACCCGCAACCTGACTTACGAGAAGTACAATCTTCGTGCAAATCTCGACTTCAATGTTCTCGATATCTTTGACGTGAAACTCGATATGGGTGGACGTATTGAGAATACCAAGCGTCCTAACTATTCCATCAGCCAGCTCTTTACCGACCTGTCTCGCTATCCTTCTAATATATATAATGTATATGATGACGTGGAGGAGCAGAACTATTCGGGTACAGCCGTCTATCCAAACAACCCATACGCTTCTATCAAAGCCTTAGGTTGGCAATCATACAAGGCACGTACCCTCCAGACCAATTTCTCTGTTCGTGAGCGTCTGGATATGCTTACACCTGGTCTGTATCTCAAGCAGTCGGTATCGTTCTATAGCTATACACTGAGTGCCTACAGCAAGACTCGCAACTATGCCCGTTGGTATCAAGGTGCTAACACCACTACCGACGAGACAACTACCATCACGGCAAGTGGCTATGGCTCTAACGGTATGCAGGACTGGAAACAGTATGAGTTCACCGCTGGTTACGACCGCACTTTTGGCAATCACGGTATTTCTGCTATGCTCAATTGGGATGTGTCCTCTTACAAAGGTGAGAGCCACGACTCTTATCGCTATCGTTACAACACGCTCAACCTCAATGGCTTCGTTCATTATGACTATGCCCATCGCTACATAGCCGAATTGGCATTCTCACATTTCGGCAACGATGCCTATGCTAAGGGCAACCGCTGGAGCACATACCCAGCACTGTCACTCGCATGGGTTGCCAGCGAGGAGGATTTCCTTAAGGATAACGATGTTGTCAATTATCTGAAGGTTCGTGCTTCTGTCGGACTCTCAGGTTCGTCAGAGTCTTCTGCCACAGGTGTGCTCTCAAATTTCAACACCTCTGGTCGCTACCTCTATAAGGATTACTACACATATAGCTACATCGGTTCTTTCTATACGGGAAAGAACCAGGGCAGCTGGCAGACCACATATGTGCCTATGTTCACTCCTAATGAAAAGGCACGTGCAGAGAAGAGTCTGAAGTACAATCTTGGTATCGATGCTACACTCTTCCATGGACTTACTCTCTCTGTCGACGCTTATCTCGACAAGCGTTACGACATCCTCACTCTCGACAACTCAGTAATGGGCTACTATGGCAAGCAGTATTCCTTCCATAACCTTGGCAAGATGAAAAGCTATGGCGTAGACCTCTCGGCTGTCTATACAGGCAAGTTGGGTGACTTGGATTATAGCATCAATGGTATGATGACATACAACAAGAATCGCGTCGACGACATGCAGGAGGTTCCTACTGCCAATGCTTTCAGCGCAAAGACGGGTCGCCCTTATGGTACACTCATCGGACTTGTGGCTGATGGATTCTACGATATCACTGACTTTGATGCTAACGGCAATCTCATAGGGGATGTCACATCTGCGTTTGGTTCCGTACAACCTGGTGACATCAAGTACAAAGACCTTGACGGCAACAATGTAATCGACCAGAATGATGTTACTAAAATTGGCAAGTCAGAGTTTCCTGAGTGGTACTATAGCTTCGGTGGTAAGGTCGCCTATAAAGGCTTCGACCTTGAACTTCAGTTCCAAGGTGCTGCAGGTGTTTCAGCAAACCTTCTCGACAACTGGAATCAGGTGGTTGCATTCGTTGACAATGGCAATGCCTTCGACATAGCAAAGGGTGCTTGGGCATACTATCCAACGGAGGGCATCGACAACCGCGCCAACGCAACCTATCCTCGTCTGACTACTCAGGGTAACGAGAATAACTATCGACTCAGCTCTTTCTGGGTGAAGAACGCTTCCTATCTCAAACTCCGCACCGTGGAGGTTGGCTACAACTTCTGCTCGGACCTTCTCAAGAAGAGCAAGATTGAAAATCTGCGTGTATATCTCAACGCAAACAATCTTTTCACGATAAGTTCGTTATTGCGTGACTATAAAGTCGATCCAGAGAATATCGCAAGCCGATATCCTATGATGAAATCATTCAATGCTGGAGTAAGTATAACCTTCTAAACTGTTATGAAAAAGATGAAACAATACATTCTTATAGCGACAGCATTGATACTATCAATGTCGTCATGTCAGGACTTCCTCGACACAAGTCTTGATACTAATCAGACAAATGAAACGCTGGCTACCAACCGTGGTTCCATATGGGCCTTCGCCAACGCTTTCTATTCGCCTATTCACTATGGTTATTCAGCCATTGATGGCAATATCTTTGCATCGGCGTCTGACGAGGCTCAGCAGGCTGCTGCCTCTTCGGATGTGATATACTTCAACAAAGGTATGATCAATGCAAATGTAAATCCTTTGTCATATCACTATACCAACTGCTATGAGGGTATCCGTGCAGCTAATTTCTTCCTCGATTATGTAGCAGACGGCAAGGGTAAGGCACTACTTGAGCTCAATCGTAACCTCGTGACCGAGGCCGAGAGCTACAAGCGTGATCTGCAGTCGCTCGACTGGTACATAGCAGAGGCACACATTGCCAAAGCCTATTACTATGCCGAACTGATAAAGATGTATGGTGGTATGCCTATCATTGAGCAGACCATGTCGAAGAGTGACGGTGCGATGGTAAGCCGTTCGTCATATGATGAATGCGTGGAATACATCGTCAACGAGATTGACACATGGAAGGATCGCCTCGCTACAGACTGGAACAACTTTGCAGACCGTGAAGGACGTTTCACACTGGGTGCTGCTCTTGCCATCAAGTCACGCGTACTGCTCTATGCTGCCAGTCCGCTCCACAATCCTACCAACGATCAAGCCAAGTGGGTGCGTGCTGCTAAGGCTGCTAATGAGTTCCTTGCTTGTGGCGATATCAGCTACAGCCTCGATCCCGATTATGCTAGCTACTTCAAAGGCGCGACATCACTTACCAGTCCTGAGTCTATTTTCATCGTTCGCAGAGGTGTGTCTAACGATCTCGAGAGGGCTAACTACCCCGTTTCTACTCCTGGTGGTAAAAGTGGTGTGTGTCCTACACAGAACCTCGTGAGCCAGTATGAATATATTGGTACCCCTGATGCTGACAATCCTTATGCAAATCGCGACCCACGTTTGGAAGCGTCTATCGTTACCAACGGCAGTCTATGGAACGGACGAACAATAGCACAGGCCCCAGGAGAACCCGATGATATGAAGAATGCCAATGCCAGCCCTACTGGATATTACTTGAAGAAATTCCTCACCGATGAACTCAACCTTGTCCAGGGGCAGACAGCCCAACACAACTGGGTGGCATTCCGCTACGCCGAGATTCTCCTCAACTATGCTGAGGCAATGAACGAGGCTTATGGTCCAGAGAACGTTCCTAGCGGATTTGTGATGTCGGCAAAGGAGGCTCTGCAAAAGGTACGTGACAGGGCATCATTGAGGCTGCCTGCCATCAACTCGTCAAACGTCGAGGCCTTCCGTAATGCTGTTAAGCATGAGCGCCAGATAGAGCTTGCTTTCGAGGATCATCGTTACTGGGATCTTCTGCGCTGGAAGGATGCAATGACAGTATTGAATAAGCCTGTGCAGGGAGTGAAGATTAACAAGGTTGGTGACACATATTCATATTCAGTTGTCGATGTTGCTTCACGAAAGTTCTACGAGAGAAACTATTTCTTGCCGCTGCTCCATTCGGAAATCGTAAATTCAAACGGCACATTATCACAGAATCCAGACTATTGATAATAGTACTATTAATGATGAGGATGCGTGTATGATTGTTGTATGCGCATCCTCATGAAATAGAATAAAGTAATTTTATATTATGAGAAATATTTTGTTGCTGACTATAGGTTTGTTTACATTCTCTATGGTTGATGCCCAAATTATTAAAGTTAGTCCGCAAGCTACCTCCTGTTCTCTTTACCAGCGTGTGGATATAGATGTAGAGCTGAAAGGTGATTGGGAGAATCCCTACAGACAGGAAGAGGCACGTCTTGATATGGTGGTGACGACACCCGATGGCAAGAACAGTGTTGTACCGGCATTCTTCGTCAATGGAGAGTCTGGCAAGAAAAGCCATTGGATGGTCAGATACACACCTCAGACCAAAGGACAGCTTACCTATTTCCTGCGCTATGTTCAACCTGGAATGGAGTCTGTTTCGCAGTCATACAAACTCAATGTGAAAGAAGGCACTGGACATGGCATCCTTCATACTGCCGATAATTGGACGCTGCGATATGATGACGGTACTCCTTTCCGTGGCATAGGCGAAAATATCTGTTGGGAGTCAAGAGCGAATGATGATTCTAAGTATTTCAAAAAGTTGCATGAGCAGCATGACAGGTTCAATTATCCTGCTATGCTACCGAAATTTGCTGAAAACGGTG
>Ga0255060_10000260_pt1 | contig 11813 bp, 8 predicted proteins | sample 172RNAGHGlowgp2_FD_183094 | JGI IMG/M metagenome (GOLD analysis project Ga0255060, IMG submission 183094) | Metatranscriptome of sheep rumen microbial communities from Palmerston North, Manawatu-Wanganui, New Zealand - 1728 RNA GHGlow gp2... | ecosystem: Host-associated > Mammals > Digestive... | reverse complement strand
TTAAGATTAGGTAATGTAAATATTATAGAACCTACTATCTTACAGAACCAATTCATAATTGGTGATGCTGTTAAGAATGGAGGGTATTCAGATCCTGCTATAATTAATGATGAGATTACTCTTTATAGAAAGTTTAGATATGCTGAACATTATAAAGAGTATCTTGAAATAATTAGAGCTGGAGGTACTTTGGCATTAGCAGGGAATCAGGATTCTTTTGATGATACTCCAACATTAGTAATATTTAATCAGAATCCTGTTTTTGGAAGTTACTTAATTCCTGCTGCTCATCCTAAATATAAGTATCTTTTTAAAACTTATAGGCAGTTGATACGAGAGGATTTTAAATGGGGAGATTATTCTTTGGATGAATCATTCTTATCGAATTTAACTTATTATAATAAAGATACTGCATGGACTTATAAAATCCACTGGATTCCTGATAAGGATATTATTTCTAGGATTCCTGGAAATGAGTATGTTTTAATACTCCCTTCTAGCGTTGCTAAAAGATATTTTGCATTAGTTCTTCTTGATGATAGAAAATCTGGAGGTCAGTATGTGGATTCTGATCCCTCATGGCTCAATGATTGGCAGGATTATTTTGGACCTGGAGTAGTTGAGAATGTTCAAGTACTTAGAGTTCATTGTCATAATGAACAAGGGAATCCTGAATGGAGTATAAATGAGTTACTTAGCTCAATTATAAATTCTACGTTAAGTATTACTTATCAATTCAAAGATTATGTTCAAATATATAATAATACGTTAGAGTACTTTAATCCAAATTTTATCTATGCATTTGATTTTTGTCAAAAATACTGCCCAATAATTACTCAATATAATGACAAAGAATTTACTCAATTATGCTACTATTTAAGAGGATGGATGGTCCAGGGAGTAGCTCTATCAGCTTATTCAAAATCAATTAATCAAGAAGGTAGAAATATTGATTTTATTTATGAGTCCTCCGAGGTATTTGCATCCTTAAAAATAGAAACTGAAATAGAATCTTATGAGTACTCCTCAAATAATTTATTAGAGGACGTTAAGGATAATCCTTTAGTTACTGTAATGGATGTTAATTATATATCTACTACAGCTTATGGAATTGAGTATCCAGTAATAATTAATAAACAGATTCAATGTACGGATTCCTATATGAATCATACAGGAACTCCTTCAATTAGATCCCTAGTTAGAGCTTATGAATCGTTTTATGAGTATGATATTCCATTATCCGTAATTGTAGGTCCTTTGTCAGTAACTGATTATTATAAAGTACCTGCTAAGGATTCTGCTGGATTCCCTTATTTTGATTCTAGCTTAATTAAAGTATTTAAAAAATTATCTAAGGATCATAAAGATGGTGGTCTTTATTCTACTATATGTTTAACAGCAGATGGAGATGATGTTAATTATGTTCCTGAAATAACTGAATTAATGCAAACTGATAAATTATTCTGGTTCTCAGGATTTTTTAATTATAATTCAGTTTATCAATATTTAATTAAATTCTTAAAGGACAGAGAATTAAATTCTGATCCAGGAGTCGATTGTGAGGAAGGATCATACGGAATGACTTTTCATTATAACGGTTATGAAGTACTTTATGATTTGGATTATAAATGGTTACTATCATTAGCAACGTCTCACATTATTAATGCAATATTTGAAGTAGTTACTCCTGGATTGTATGAAATTCAAGCTACTAAATTAGTTAGGAATGCAGTTTCTTATGCTCAAGAATTTCATCCAATAGTAGAATCCGTAGTAATAAATTCTGTAGAACAAATACAGAATACTTTTATAATTGATATAACTATTAATTATACAGGTGTTCCTAATAATATTACAATAAACTTTAAAATATATAAAACATATGCCAATTGAAAATTTACAGCACAGAAATTATCTGCAAGTGGCTGAAGGTAATCTTGAATTCATCCGTGGTGATATTTGGGATGTTGATTTTGAAAATTTATGGCCTCTTGCAGTATATAATCCAGGTTATGACCTGATTAAAAAGAGATTGTACCAAGTTACTATTAATATGAATAATGGTATTCAACAGATCACTAAAACATTCTTCGATCAGGAACTTGGTCAGAATGCTGGTCGTGATAGACAGACAGGTACTACTTCTCTGAACTTCCATGATAAGGAGGATCAAGCCATTACATTCATGATTAATGATTGGGCTAATCAAATAGCCGATCCTGAAACAGGTTTCGGTAGACATAAGAAAGAGTTGATTTTTAATCATCAGGTAGTCAATATTTATAATACACTTTTACAAAAAATTCGTTATTATGAAATGTGGACTGGTAGAATGGATAATTTTAATATTCCTGATGAACCAGGTGATAAACCTACCGATCTTTCTGACTGCAGTATTACTCTTTCTTGGGAGTTGATGAAACGTAAAGTAATTTAATATTTATATAAATTAGTAAGTAATAATCATGATACTTACACCATTTGAATTACCATCGCAAGGATTATTTAAAAGATCCCCAGTACTTAATATTAATGGGTTAGGTTTCCAGGACCTCCTTGACTATTCTAAGGATTATCAGGAAGCTAAAACTCCGATGAAAAAGTACTTAGTCGACTTTGAGTGGATTAAGAAAGTATTTCCTAATGAGTGGAGAGATATTAACTTAGTTGATTTGGATGCCATTATTCTAAAATGGAAAATGGAATCCCTTAGTGAGAATAATGAACTTACAATTACTAAGGCATGTCCAAGATGTGGAGAAGTTAATACACTTAATATTATTTTGGAACAACTTACTACTTTTATTCCTGTTGAGTTTGATTTGGAAGGTGAGATTGAATTAGGAGGTGATGTCTATAAATTTAGATGTCCATCCCTTGATGAATTCGATAACGTAGTTATTAGAAATTCAAAATCAGGAAGATGCAGAAATATTGAATTATTAAAACTTATATCTCTATTCCCTGATTATAATCATAATCGCCCTAATCTTATGGAGAATTTAGTTTTGAATGCTAAAAAATTAGATATGAAAGCATTAAAGACTTTAAGTTCTGTTTATTTTAAAAATGAGATAAGAATTAAAACTAAATGTTCTAAATGCAAGAGTGAGGAGTGGTCTATGGGAGTTTCATCTCTCATAGACAATCCGTTTCTCACGTTGGTTCTCTCCACAGGTTCTACTCGAGATAAAATTGTTTTTAAACAAATACGTCGAAGTGAATAATATTGAATCCTATAAGTATGGGGATTTATTAGAGTTGCGTGAAAGTTACTTTAATGGTATTGAGTATGATGAAAAATCTAAAGGATATAAAGATCCAAAATTTCCGACTGTTTTATTAAAAAGAAAATAAAAATGAAAGAACCTTCTGTTTCGGTACAAATGATTGTTGATACTACTCCTAACGTAAGTATAGCAGTATCAGGTCAAAATATAGCAGGTGGTGTGATAATTGCTGATTGTGGTACCCTTGAACCTAAGATGTTTTATAGCAGTGCTGAGGTTTTAAAGGAATTTACTAAATCAGGAAGAATTACTAGAACTACCGATACTACTCTTATCCATGCTGCAGCTATTGCTGATGTTATGCCAGTTGTTCTTAAAAGAAGTTTTGATGATGATGGCACTAGAGCTGGATTTGGTATTTATAATAACGCTATTGATTTCAATGATAATTTAAATATATCTGTAATTGATCCATCTCTTGATAATGATGATCAAGCTAAATTAATTGCTGGTGAGGATATTGAAATCAATGGTGCTAAAATTTCTGCAAGTGATTTTGGAAGTACTCCATATTCTACAGGTGAAAACGGAGGTATCTCCGCTAAAAATTTTAAAATTACATCCCCAAGAAGTTTTAATAATGTAAAACTTATAATTGAAAATCAATTCACCTTAGCCAATTTTAATTATGCTTATGTACTTGATGAAGTTGGTGAGGAGAATTACATCCCTCTTAGTGATGTTGAGTACTCTAGTGACACAGGATCCTTATCCATTAAGACAGGTGAATACGAATCAGGTAATTCAATTGTATTAGTATTTACTGCTGCTACTACAATTTCTGAGTTTGACTTAATTGATAAGAGTTTTATTACTTATGAGGAATGTTACTTTAAGAATGGAAATCTTCTTAAGTATAAGCAGGATATGACATTTACTAGTAACTATATAACTACATTTAATCCAATGAGGTTTTGTATAGGTATTGATAAATGTTATTATTATAATGAAATTACAGGAGATCCTCAAATTACATCTTATACAGGAATTGCTCTTGAAGGTATTACTAAAGATTCCTCAATAAGAAATGTTATTGATGCTATTAATAAACAATTGAAGAATGGTTATGTAGATTTCGATGGAACTAATTTTAAGGTTTACAGTGAAGTTCAATATAGTACAATATCTACTGTAACAGGTATCGATAATACTACAGGAGCATCTACTTCAATCATTAATCCTTCAGGTAATGGAATTTCTTTTGAATTAATCGCTAAATATCCTTCTTCAGTTGATTTTTCTGCTAAAGTAGGTCCAAATCCTGAAGATAGTAACTTAATTGATGTTACTGTAATCACTGCCAACAGAACTTATGAATATTCAGGTAGCACTGATAACGAGTATGTTAATGCTTACGGTGCTAACCAATTTATCGAAAATATTAATGATTATCAAGGAATTCCATTCGAGGTTCATGTAATTCCTAATCAGAGTGGTGAAATCCCGAGTTCTAGTAGTATTCTTCAAACTCCAAGTATTGCATTTGGTAAGATGAATATCGGTTTAGGAGTTGATTTGAGTACTCGTAAGGCAGCTCTTGAATCCCTTGTCGAGAAAGAAATCGCTAAAATTGCTTTCTTATGTCCATTTGGTTATCCTAATAATGGATATCTTCAAAAGTTAGCATCTTATAATACTAAGATTTGGGCATTTACTCCAGTAGGTCTTTATGTTGATAAAGATGATGCTGAGATGATTATTGCTAATAGACCTGCTCTTTCCACTGAGTATGCAATTATGCTTGCTCCTCATGACAAGAGTACACTTATGACAGATTGGGTAACTGATATGTCTCTTGAAGTTGCTTATCTGACTAAAGTAACTAGCAATGCAGCTAAATCTTGTGAGTTTGCTCCTATGATGGGTAAAGATAATTCTACTTTACAAGTCACTAAACCTTCAGTAGTATTTTCTCGTACTACTCGTGAGAGATTGCTGGATGCTAGAATTATGTCATTGATTACTCGTGATAGTGAAGGTATTAGCTTCCTGAATAAGAATCAGTGCACTGGTGGTAATACTATTTTAGCGGAAGATCAAAATGCTCGTTTAGCTTGTAAAATTAATCGTGATCTTGATATTTTGCTTGAGCCTGTCATTGGTAAATATAATACTGATGAAATGAGGGATAGAGTCGATCGTATGATCAAGACCTATTTTGAGAATAATATCTTGAATCAAGTCTATAGCATTGATTCTTATACAGTTACTTGTGATGAAACTAATAATCCTCCTGAGATTCGTGCTAATAATCAGTTAGTCGTCGATTTATCAGTCACTTATCTGAATGCTATTTATGAAGTTTTAGTTTATCACAGAGCACTTGATGTAGCTAGTAATAATCAATAGTTGATTCATACTATATAATTTGGTATTAATATTCGATAAATGGGACTGGATTTAATTATCTAGTCCCAAATCGATCGAATAAAAATAATAGGCAATTATGTCAAAAGGTAAAGCAGCTAGGGAATTAATAAGTAAATTCCCTAAAGTTTTTAGTAAAGCAGGTCGTGAAGAACTTAAGTACGAAAGAGGCTTTAAAAAATTACTGAAAGCAGAAGAAAAAGCTGCTAGAACTGCACAAAAAGCTAGTCATGCAGAACAGATGAGTAAAGCCGAGAAGTTAGGTCGAGGAATACGAAAAGGTTCTCGATTCGCTGCGAAATCTACCCTCATCGGTGGTGCAGCATCGCTGCTAGGAAAATCTGGGGATATATTTGACGCAGCATTCAATGGTGATGCTAATAAATCCCTAAAAGATCCATCTTCTCAATATGACGCTACTTATGAGCAGAAGTTACTTGACGAGGAAAAGAGGAAAGAAACTGCGAGGAAGAAGTCATTAAATAGTAAAAGACTAACTGATTTAAATACATCAAAGTCTAGAATAAGATCACTTGAGGAGGGGAAATATAATCTTCAAAATGATCATAAAACTCTATTATCCGATAATACTGATCTAAGAAAATCTCTTCAGGAGATCGAAACTGAAATCCAGGATCTCGAATCACGTAGAAGGAGTATATCGGAGTATTTACTCCTGGATATATCCGATTCAGGGAGCTCCCAAGAAGAATCCAATCCTGATAAGGAGGATAGAGAAAATAGAAAGATACTCGAAGTAAATAATTTATCTACAAAAACTAAAAAGGAGCTGAAAGATGAACTGCGTGAAATAGTTCAAAACTTGAAGCTCCTTTATTCACGTAGGACTGTGCTCGTCAATGAGATTGAGGAAGATGAGGAAAAGCTCAAGAATCTTGAGCAAAAGATCTCTGATATTGACGAAGAATTAAACGACGAGCAGGATAACAAGAATAAACTAGAAAACTACGACGATGATGATTCTAGATTCAGCATCGTAGGAATCCCTCAGCGAATCAAAACTGCTACCGACAAAGTAGAAGGAGTACTAGGTAAGATTCTTACAGGAATATTTGCTCTACCACTTATTATTGAGGGAGTAGAGATGATCGTTAAGGAAGGATTCGGAGAAACTTGGGCTAGTCTCGAAGATAAATTTTTATCACTTCCACAAAGAATAGGTCAATTATTTTCAGCTTCTAAAGATGAGGATAAGATAGAAGAGGAGAAAAAATCAGAAGAAGGAAGAAAAAGATTACAAGAACAAGCTAAGCAAGGTAAGAAGGATGCTGCCGTTACAACTGGGATTACTGCTGGATCAGCAGTACTATCAGGTGGAGCTAAAATGGCATCTAAGAAAATTGCTGCTAAACAAGCAGGTAAAACTGCTGCAAAATTCACTGGAAAATCCTTAGCTAAGAAGTTACCATTCGGAGCAGGTGCAGTAATTGGTACTGCATTCGCAGCTGAACGATTAGCTGAAGGTGATAGACTTGGTGCAGCATTAGAAATGGCTAGTGGAATTGCTTCAACAGTACCTCTTTATGGAACTGCTGTATCACTAGCTCTTGATGGAGTATTAGGAATTCGTGATTGGTTGGCAGCTGATAAACTTGAAAAAGAAGCTGAGAAAACTGAGAAAGAGGAAAAGGAAAAAGTAGCTGCTAAAGAATTAGAGGAGAAACATGAAGCTAAATTAGATAGAATTAATCAACAGATAACTGGTGGATTATCCAAGGAATCAGGATTATTAAAGAAAGAGTTTGCTAAAGCTATGGAAGCTAAAGATATGAGAACTCTGGATCCTGAAAAGTATTTTAAATTAACTCTTGATGATCTTAAAATGGATGAGGATTTCAGAAAAATGCGTGAAGATTATCAGAAGGCATTAATTACTGGTGATACTCATGGATTATCCGTTGATAACTGGACTAAATTAATTGATTATGATAAGAGTTCTGCGCAAGGTAAGTTAAAAACTCTTGGATTTTTAGGTATTCCTAAGATTCTAAATGAAATTACTTATCTTACACAATTTGAAACTGAGGATTTTGATAAATATAAGGAAAGACTATTCGAAGCTCCTTTTGCAGGATTAGTCTTTAGATTACCTTATATGAAATCCATACTTTCAAGCAATGATAAAGAAGCTGTTCTTCAAGGTTACTTAGCTGCAGTTAAAATAATATTGGATGAATGCTATCCAGGATTAGGTGCAGTTATTGTATTCGATAATGGATACTATAAAAATGGAACTGTCTTTAATGAAGGATCGAATGATTTACCTGATGAAGTTTTAGAAACAGAGAATAAATTCTCAAAACTTAATGAAAAAACTTTAAAAGAAATTAAGGAAGCTATCATTAATAGATTACGTGTTGGAGTACCTAAAGAAGCTAGGGATATTAAAGATTCTAGTGTTAAAGTTAAAACTGAATATAGAAATGATACCTCACAAGGAAGACCTGGACCATGGGCAGCTTCAGCTACAATGCCTATTAATGTAGGTGAAAAGTATGATTATAAAAAGTATAATGTTGATAATTATACAGATTCTAACTCACAGGATTTTGAAAATGTTAATAAAAATCTTATAAGTCCAGTACCTAAAGCTTGGGTAACTTCTGGAATGGATCCTAATAGAGTAATTAATGGTAAGAAATCACCTCATTATGGAATTGATCTTGCAGCTTCATCCGGTGATCCAGTTAGAGCTATGGTATCAGGTACTGTAGTTTATACTAAAATAGGTGATTATACTGGTAAGATGGTTAATACTAAAGATCGTCATACTAGTAATAAAAGAGGATTTAGAAATACTTCCTACATGACTATTGAAACATTTGATTCTAAAGGAAATAAAGTTTATCATGATTATATGCATGTTTATCCATTAGAATCAATTAAAGTAGGAAGTAAAGTATCAGTAGGTCAACCTATTGCTAAAGTTACTGAGACTGACTACGTATCTACAGGACCTCACTTACATTTTCAGATGAGAACAGGTCCTACTTATTATCCACAAGGTAAAGGAAGAGATCACTATCTTCCTCCTGAGATGGTTAACAATCCTAATATATTCTGGACTAAAGGAGTTGATAAAATAGAAGCTGAAAGAGTAGCTTCAGAAGCTCCTAAGTCACATGGAACTTTTCTATTTAATAATGGAGTTGATGGAGTAATGATTGATCGAGTTACTGGAAAAGCTAAGATTGATCCAGGATATATTAAAAAGGATTCTGTAAAAGATCCTTTATCAGATGTTGAAGTAGCTGGTAAAGGAGGTCCAATAATTGAACCTGAAAGAAAATCAGAACGGACCGAAGCTTCAACAAATATAAAAACGGATAATAAGGAGGTCGATCCTAATGAAATTCTGATGAATAACTTTAAAAGATTAGAAGGAGAGCTCAAAGTAGTAGCTCAATTACAACAAGTATCCATTAAACAAGTATCTGATTTAATGTCTATGCAATTACCTCAACCTCAGAAACCTACTCCTAAATCAACAAGAGTTATCCCAATGAATCCAAATAGAACTCGTTCAAATAATATTTCGTAATGGCTGATGTTAAATTTTATTTTGATGAACTCCTTAATGGAGATAAGAATAACTTAGCTTATTTAGTCTCTGCAGGAAGTGAAAGTAATATTCTTGCTAAAGGATTCATTAATATGGAATCATTTAGTTTAGGAGTTAAGAATCATTGGGGAGGAGTTGATGGAGTTCCTGGAATTGGTGGAACTATATCATCATTTGCTAATTCATTAAGATCTAAGGTAGCTGGATGGTCAGCTTATGCTGAAAAAGCATCTGATTCTATAGCTGCTCTAGGTGATAAATTAGGAATTAATGATTGGTTATCAAATTCTGAAGGAACTGTATCAGAAGTTATTGAAAAAGCTATAGGTGAAGTTGGTACTTTTGTTGAGAATTTAACTGGTAGATTTGGAGAAATTAGTCAAGTTTCTGTAGAATCAGCTGATACCTATATGAGGCTATTTAATGGTACTGAGGTATCAGTTCCTTTATCCTTTGATGAATATTTGATAACTGACTGTGAATCGACTAATGCTAATAATGATATTGATAAAAAATTAGGAGAAAGACTGAAAAAATTTGCAGGTTACTTTACCCAAAGTACACTTACTGATGGATTTATTGGATATACTAAAGCTCCAGGTAATTTTAGAACTTCTCTTGATGGATTAAAAAGAAATTCTGAACCTCAAGGTACTTATGCATTAGTATATAATAATTATCGATTTAGAGGATTATTAATTGATGATATTGATATTGAAGTAAGTACTACTAAAGTTAAAATCGGAGAAGGGAATTATAGACCTCTTTATTATAAACTTCGATACACTCTTACTCCTGCAGTTAAATATACTACTGAGGATTTTGTTAAATGGTTTACTGGTATTAATTCTGTTAAACCTTAGTTGGTATGTATACTAAACCTAAAAATAATTTAAATAATAATATGTGGGACTTAACTAGGTATTTTGAGGATACTGATATTATGGATTCATTATTCCTTAAGGAACTCCCCAAACTACCTAGTTATGATTCCATATTGATTACTTCTAAACGATACGATCTACTTGCTAAAAGCGTATATAATAATGATAAATTAGGTTGGATTCTTCAATTCTATTCAGGAATTCTAGAGGATGATCTAATATTAGGTCGTTATTTACCTTATCCTTCATTGGATTCTGTTTCAAATTTAATAGTATCATTAAATGAGCTCAATAACTGAACAACCTAAAACTTGGGTAAAAATACCTCAATTAGGTAAATTTCAATATAGTGGAGTAATATTAGAAGAGTATTTAGGAGGAAAATTACCTGTAGGTAGATTATCATTTTTAAAAGATCCTGAAGAGGAAAATCTTGATATCGATAGTTTAGATCTTAAATTGATTATGAATCAAGAGAAAGAAATAGAAGTTAAATGCTACTGTGAAGTAGTAACTAATTATCGAGGAGAGAATCATTGGGATCTTACTTTCGTACCTAAAGATTTTTATCAAACTTATCATAGAGCAGAATTTAATGGAATTAGGAATTTAATTAGCAGTCTTAATCCTTATAATGCTGCGGTAATAATTAATACTGATTGCAATCTTGATAATGTCAAGATTTATCAAAATAGCATTTCGGATTACAAACAGATAATGAAATATTTATTATCTGCTAAAAGTAAATGTATTCCTGCTTTTAGGTTTGAGGATCTTTATTTATGTGATCTTACAGGTACTCCTACTAGAGATATTGATGTTTCCTCAGTACAAAGAAGTTTAGTTAGAACTGTTGAGAGAAATAAATTTTGGAATAGAAAATCCAGTAGTAGCAGTAACACTAAAAATGGAATTCTTAATGTTCATTACAAGGACCCTACTCAATCGATTAGTAAGGATTTTATAAAAGCTTTAGAAAATTATTTAAGTAACTCCGAATTAGTACAAGCTATTCCAGGCAAGATTTCTTATAGATTTCCTGATTATATGGACTTAAGAGTAGGTGATTTAGTTACTCTTAGAGGAGTAGCTGTTGAAAATCAAACTACAACTACTGGTAATTATGTAGTTTTAGAAAGTAAGTTAGAATGCAATTTAAGTAACGTATTTCATACTATAACTTTTGGAGCTTATGATTCAAATTAAAGGGAAAGTAAAAGGAGACGTCAATCAAGATACTTATGAATGTACTATTGAAGTTGATGAATATGGGACTCTTAAAGGTATTCCTGTAAGATTCGTAAATGAACCAAAAGAAGGTGATGAAGTATGGTGTATTATTTATGACTCCATTTATGGTAATGAATGCATATATATCCCATTAAATATTCTTAATGATCAATTTATCGGAGTAGCTAGGAAGGATTTTAAAGTGGAATTTACTGATAATGATTTTAAAGTTACTTCTAATAATGTAACTATAGACATTAAGAATGATGAAATGGAAATTACCACTTCTAGCGGTAAAATTAAATTAGAGGGTACTCATGCAGAAATAAGTGGATTTTCCACTGGAGTTAAAATGGGAGGAAATGTTGCTCCAACTGGTAGTGGACCATTTTGTGGAATACCTAACTGCTTATTTACAGGAGCTCCTCATATAGGGGATACTGCAATAGGAAATTAATA
>Ga0255060_10000250_pt1 | contig 11894 bp, 1 predicted proteins | sample 172RNAGHGlowgp2_FD_183094 | JGI IMG/M metagenome (GOLD analysis project Ga0255060, IMG submission 183094) | Metatranscriptome of sheep rumen microbial communities from Palmerston North, Manawatu-Wanganui, New Zealand - 1728 RNA GHGlow gp2... | ecosystem: Host-associated > Mammals > Digestive... | reverse complement strand
GTCGTATTGCCTTGATGGCGGGGGGATCACTCGTCGATAATGACGCCGCCGCCCTCATCAAGAATTTCTCCGAAGTCTCCTTCTCCCTCCACGGGCTCCAGTTCCTCGCCGAAGTAGGATTCCAGAATCGCCTGCGTCCAAGTGACGTGGGCAGTGATCCAGTAGTTCTGAAGCTGATAGGTGTAGAAGTCGTAATAGATGTTGGAATAGATCGGGATGGTGGGCAGCACTTCGTTGTACCGCTCCTGGAAGTAGATCCATTTCACCACGTAATCGTACACGTCCTTGGGATCGGTCTTGCGCATATCCACAGCGCGGCACCACAGGTCCTCGTCGTCGCTGTACGTGTTGTTCCAGATCAAGTGGTTGGCGGTGTCATCGGTGCTGTAGGTGATGGACGGATCAACGATCACATGGAAGTTGGTGGCCAGGTAGATCATATCGGTGGTGCGTTCCTTCTCCCGATAGTAGCTCTTGAGCAACTCTTCCATGTCCTCGGGCACCAGGGTAAGCTGGATGCCCACCTGATTCAGGTTGTCAATGAAGTTTTCCTGAATGGTGTCCACGATATGGTTGCCCCGGGGATACATCATGGTCAGATCCAGCGCCACCAATTCGTCGTCGATCATCTTGCAGCGCACGTCGTCCACGCCGGGCCGATAGGGCTCGCCGTCACGGTTCAGCGTCCAGTTGGCGTAGTCCAGCAGGGCATTGGCCTTTTCGATGCCGATCTTGTGTTTCCTCTCCGGATCGGTTTCCGTGTCATACACGTTGTAATAGGTCAGGTTATCCAGGTTCAGCTCTTCCCACGCAGCGCTCATCTCTTCGTATTCTTTCAGCGTGGAAGCGTACATATTGGGATACCTCTCCCATTCAGCCAGCTCTTCCTCCGTGGGCTCGTGGTCAAGATAGATCAGATAGGCAGGATTGATGATAGCAGGCAGTCCGCCCTCGCCCAGTTCTTCATCCTCCAAATCCGCATCTTCCAATTCGTCCTCCCAGGACACATGCTCCGGGTCGTACAGGAAGTTGATGGGGTAGGCCAGCTGATCCGTCACGATCAGGTATTCCCACTGTTCAATGCCGTAATAGCCGTTGACCACAGTGCCGAAGCCCTGGCAGTAATCCTGGGTCAGCTGCTCACGGTCCATGCACCAGGCGATGGCCTGACGCACTTCCATTTCATGGACGGTGGGCCAATCGTAGGTGAAGGTGGCAAAGGCCAGGCCGATCCGGGGATAATTCTGGGAACGGATGCCGCTGTAATCCAGCAGCTCTTCCTCCTCCTCATCCTCCGCCGGTTCCTCTTCTTTGGGTTCATGATCGGGCACAGGCGTGATGTTTCCCTCGAAACCGCCCAGGCACTGAAGGATGGTGGGGCCGTAGACCACCTTGTTCACCAGGTGGAATTTTCCGGTGGCCAGATCGTAGGCCATGGTGTCGTTATCCGCCACGGTGAAGGAAATCTTTTCGATGGTGGGCTTCACCAGATACATGGGGTTCTCTTCCCCATCCTCCTTGTAGCGCATCACCTGGTAGATGTTGGGGCCGGTATGGGAGTTATACACCACCGTGCCGGTGCCGACGCCCTCGAAATCCTTCACTTCAAACTGGAAGCCTTCCGGCAGCGTGCTGTACATCCAGGCGCCCTTGTAGTAATCGTTGATCACAAAGTGCGCCGTTTCATAGTCGTAATCCGTGAGCACATAGGGGCCGCTGGACACGGCGGGGTGGCTGTTGTAGCCGGTCTCGGGGTCCAGGATGGTTTCCTGCAGCAGCTCTGCGGTGTAGATGGGCTCCTCAATGGTTTCATCCTCGTTGCCGATGCGGATGCCGTAGCCATAGCCGTCGCCCAGATCCACCGCGTCGCCGGCGTACACCTTGCAGCCGGGGGCGATGATATCGATGGGATAAGGCACGCACAGCAGCAGGCCGGTTTCGAAGAAGTAGGGCAGGAATTCATGATCCAGGGTGATGGCCAGCTGATGGTCGTCGATGACGCCCACGCCGGTCAGGTAAGGCAGTTCGCCCGTGATGTACTCATTGTAGCCCAGGATATGCTCCGCGCGGTAGATCTTGCCGCCGATCTGTTCAATTTCAGGGCTCATCATGAGCAGCAGGGAGAACGCGTAGTCCCAGGCGGTGATGGGGGTGCCGTCGGAATAGTACAGATCGTCATACAGCGCCAGCATATAGGTTTTGTTGCCGATATCATCCTCGACCACCATCACGTTTTCCACCACGGATTCATCGATCAGATACACGCCCTGGTTCTGATCCCAGTTCACCAGGTTGTAGCCGTGGATCAGGGCGCGCACGTCGATATCCGAGGTGTCATTGCCAAACATTTCCGTGAAGAAATCGCCCTTGGTGATGGTGGGATGGCCCACCAGCAGCTCGTCGGGATATTCGATTTCTTCCACATAGACGGGATTGCCGTCCTCATCGAAAACGGGATTGCCGTCCTCGTCCAGGAGGGGGACCCGTTCCTTTTCTTCGGTCTCTTCTTCAGTTGATTCTTCGTCAGCAGGTTCTTCCGCTTCAAACTCCTCAAATCCTTCTGCATCTTCCGCAAACGCAGCTGTCAGCGTAGTTGCCATGGAACTGAGGCAGAGCACCAGCGCCAACAGAAGGGACAGGAACTTTCTCATATTCATTTTCGCTATCTCCTTTCTTATCATCGCTCCGGCCTCGCCCCTCCCCTACCGGCCGCCGCGGGCTTTCGGGGAGGGGGATCAAACCGGATTGGCTGATGCTTAGTCGAAGCAGTCGCCGACATGATTGATGATTATGCCAAGGCCCAAAGCCGTGTTGTAATCTTCAATTTCGATCGGCGGGTTCTCAGACTTGGGTGTGCCGGGCAGCGAGGGCACCGTCACAGGACGGTACCTGTTGGTGACCACCGTGGTGGTGCCCACCGTGGAGTAGCCGCTCTGCACGTAACCGAACACGCTCTGTTCGGACCAGGTGTAGGTGATGGGCTGGCCGTTTTGTTCAGCGGGCAGGTCGTTCACCGTCACGCTCCAGCCGTTGCCGGCGTTCAGGTTGAAGCTCTGGCCGTTGGACAGCGTCACTCTCACGCTGGCCGGACGCTTGCCGTATTGGTTGTTGTTATCGTCCCACACCTTCACGATCGATGCGGATGTCGTCGGCACCACGTATGGCTGAGGCGTCGGGGTCGGCGTCATCGTGACTTCGGGCGTGGGCGATTCGGTGGGTTCAGGTGTTTCAGTGGGTACAGGCGTTTCTGTCGGGACAGGTGTCGGTGTGGCGGTCACGAACACGGTTTCCTTCACGGTTCTGGTTCCGCCGCCGCCGCCGCCGGTACGATACTCGATCCTCGGGGTCGGGCTGGGGCCAGGCGTGATCACGATCACGTCAGGAGACTCCTTCACGTAGACGATCCTCTCGGTCGGTATCGGCTCAGGAGTGACCTTGACGATCTTCTCCACTTCCCTGACCTCGAACTCTGTTCTGATCTCGGGCGCGTGGTTGAACACCATGTAGCCGCGGTTTTCATCACCGCTGACGGTGCTGATGTAATCGCCGATGGTGCCGTCGTAGGCGACGCCGCTCTCACTCAGCATGTAGAAGATGGGCTTGCCGTCCTCGGTGAACAGCGGCGTGTCGTTCCAGTTGGCTACCGCGTTGTTGCCGCTCACGGTCTGTTCGAGGCTGGAGACCTCTTCCAGATTGCCCTCGTCATTTCTGACGTAGCCCTTGAGGACCAGCGTGGCGCTGCCGCCGCTGCCGTCCGTCCAGGTCTTGGTCGCGGTGAACGCGCCGCTGGCGGAAGGAATCTTGGTGTTGGTGATGGTGGTCACATTGCCGAACACCGATGTGGTGACGATGTAACCGGGCACCTCCACTTCGTTCCAGCTGTAGGCGACGGGCTGGCCGTCAACCGTCATGGGCAGACCGTCCACTGTCGCGGTCCACTCGTTGGCTTCGCTCAGCGTCCAGGTCATGTCTGTGGTATTGCCTTCCTCGTCCTTGACCTCATTGCCGTCCGCATCCTTGGCCTTCATGGGAACGCCGTTGGCCAGCAGCTTGACCTGAATCGGTTCGTGCTCGGCATCGCTGTCGCTCCAAACCTTCTTCACAGTCGCGCTGGTGGTGGTGCCGTAGGTGTTCACCAGGGTGGTCACGGTGCCGTTGACCTTGGTTTCGGTCAGGGTGTAGCCTTCGGGCATGGTTTCTTCGGCTTCTGTCCAGGTATAGACGATTTCGTTGCCGTCCTTGTCGAACTTGGGCAGATCCTCCTTCGTTGCCTTCCAGCTTCCCTCTTCATTCAGCTCGAAGATCTCCTGGAAGCCGTCGCTGCCGGTCAGTGTGACGAACAGTCTGGTGGGCACGTCGGTGTTGCCGTTGTGCAGCCAAACCTTCTGTACGGTGGCTTCGGTGGTGGCGTTCCAGGTGTTGGTCACCGTGATCACGCCGCTGTCGTCCTTCACAGCCTCAACCTGCTTGGGCTCGATCTTTGTCATGCTGTAGCCGCTGCCGGCAGCCCAGGTTTCGTTGACGCTGTAGGTGATCCTCTTGCCGTTCTCGTTGACGGGCAGCTCGGTCCATTCGTAGGTCCAGCCGTCCTCAGCGCCCACGGTCACAGGCATGCCGACGGGGAGGGTGACGCCGTCCACCGTCTTGTACAGCTGGGCCATGGCTTCGCTGGTTTCGCGCTTATGGTCGGAGTTGCCGTTGTCGTCCCAGACCTTCGAGATACTCAGCTTGGTGGTCTCGGGGATATGCTTGTTGGTGAAGGTCAGCGTGCTGTTGTTCTTCACCTGGATCAGACCGGACTGATCAACGGTGTAGCCTCTGCCGTCGGGCACGATCTCCTCTACCGCGTAGTGGATCTCGTTGCCCTTCACGTCGTGCGTGGGCAGGCTGTTCCATTCGGTCCAGAGCCAGTCGTCCTCGGCGCTCACATGCACGGCCTCGCCGACTCTCTCTGTCACGCCGTTCACGGTCTGGTACAGCTGGATCGTTGCCTCAACGCTCTTGCGGATGCCGTCCTGATCGTTATTGTCGTCCCAGACCTTGGCCACGTAGATGTACGTGGTGCCGGGTTCGTGCTTGTTGATCAGTTCGGTTTCCGTGCCGATGGTCTTGTTGTCGGTCAGGGTGTAACCGGCGGGCACGCTGGCTTCGTCCCAGGTGTACTTGATTTCTTCGCCGCCCACGCCGGTCTTGCCGTTGAAGTAATACTTGGGCAGGCCCTTCACGGTGGCGGTCCACACGCCTTCTTCATCGGGCTTGAGCTCAACCGTCTGCAGCACGGCGCCGTTCTCCAGCAGTACAACCGTCAGGGTGTCGGGACGGATACCGTCGCGGTCGTTCTCGTCGTCCCAGGTCTTGGTGACGGTCACGCTCACGGTGCCGGTGATGTGGGTGTTGGTGATGATGAATTCGGTGTGTTCAGCGTTGGAGGTAACCTCAGCGCTGTAGTCGCCGGGCAGGTTCTCTTCCTTCACGCTGTACTCGGCCTTTTCGCCGCCGACCATGGCATCCAGACCCGTCCACAGGTAGGTCCACGCGTTCTCCGCGCTCAGGGTCTGAAGCTCGATCAGCTCCGCTTCTGCCTCGCCCACCTTCCGGTTCAGGCTGACCTTCACGGATTCGGGCCTCGTGTTGTCGATGTTGTTGCCGTCATTCCAGACCTTGGTCACCTTCACGCTGGTCTTCTCCGGCTCGTAGGTGTTGGTCAGGGTGGTAATGCCGTTCTTGTCAGTTTCTTCCTTGGTCAGGCTGTAGCCTTCGGGCAGCTTGTCTTCGGACCAGCTGTAGGTGATCTCCTGTCCCTTTGCGTACCTGGGCAGGTCGGAGATCGTCTTTTCGGCCCAGCCGTCTTCCTTGGTCAGGGTGACGGACAGCTCGTTGCCTTCCGCATCCTTCGCCTGCTCGCCGTCGGCCAGCAGCTTCACGGTCAGGGTTTCAGGCCGCTTGCCGTCCTGATCGTCCGCGTCGTCCCAATCCTTCCTGACGCCCAGTTCGATGAGTTCGGGCGCATGCTTATTGGTGATGACGAAGCCGTTGGCGGCGTCGCCGGTGATTTCCACGGTGTAGTCCGCGCCGTTCATCACGATCGTGCCGGTCTCGCTGCCGATTTCAACGACGCTGTAGGTGATGGTGTACCCGTTCTCCTTGACGAACAGGTCGGTCCATTCGACCTTGAGCGCGTCATCCTTGGCGGTGGCGGCGATGGTGCGGGTCGCGTTGGCGATGGCCACTTCGTGCTGCACGCCGGCCGTGTCGGTGTAGGAACCGATCAGCTGGAGCGTGATCGCCGTGCGCTTGCCATCCTGGTTGTCACTGTCGTCCCAGACCTTCTCAGCCTTGACCATGGTCTTGGCGGGGGTATGGGTGTTCTTCACAACCGTGCTGTAAGCTTCCACGGTAGCCATGCGCTCCACGTCAGCGAAGTCTTCCAGCACTCTGCCCTGGATGATCACAGGCGCTTCATAGCCGTCCACCTGATCTTCCGTCCAGGTGTAGGTAATGATCTCGCCTTCCGCGTACTTCTCGACGCCGCGTACCAGCGCGGTCCAGTCGTTGGTTTCGGACAGGGTGATCGTGCGTTCGTACACAGGCTCAGCCTTGGAGGCGATGGTGCCGGTCACCTTCACCTCAATGCTGGCGGGACGGAGACCGTCGCGGTTGTTGTCGTCGTCCCAGTTCTTGGTGATCGCCAGGCAATAGCGTTCAGGCACGTACTTGTTGGTGATGACGTAGCCGTCCTTCATATTGCCTTCGGTGTAGGAGTCATATCCTGCCACTTCGGGAACTTCAGCCACCTTGTACTGGATCTCCCGGCCGTCCGTGCCATACTTGGGCAGGCCGGTCCAGGTGACGGTGGTTTCGTCCTTCGTGATGTCGATGGGCTTGCGGGCTCCGGAGCCGAAAGGCTTGCCGTCCACCTGCAGCTCCAGTTCAATGTTGCTGCGCTTGCCGTCCTTGTTGTGACCGTCGTCCCACTTCTTGGTGGCTTCGATCTCAACCGTCTCAGGCACGTAGCTGTTGGTCACGGTGATCTTGCCCGTGTCGCCTTCCACAGCGGTCAATGCTTCGGTATCGTAGGCGACGGCGTACTTCACGCCCTGCATGTCGATGGTGGTGACGCCGCCCTTGGTCACGGCGCCGACTTCCTCAACGCTGTAGGTGATCGGCTGATCCTTGTTGCCGTAATACACGGGCAGATGCTCCCAGGTTACCGTGTAATCCGCGTCAGGCGCGATGGTCTTTACGGCTTCGGCAATCTCGATCTCCTTGCCGCTGACCTTGCCAACCAGGCGGAGGCTGACGGTTTCACGTCTGCTGGTTCCGATCTCGGCGTCGTTCCAAACCTTGGTGGCCGAGACCTGGGTCTCAGCGGGCACGTGCCTGTTGATCAGCACTGCCGTGCGGGTGCCGCAGCCTTCATGGCATTCATCCGCCAGCACGTCATTGGCAATTTCGCTGCCGGTGGAATCGACCAGCTTGTAGCCGTCAGGCACCTTGATCTCCCAGGTTCCGTCTCCCTTATCGACGACTTCGCGCCAGCTGTAGATGATGTCCTTGCCGTTCAGGTAGCGCGGCACACCCTTGGCCATCTCGCTCCAGTGGTTGCCGGCGTCGAGGTGAGCAACGATCTTGTTGCCGTCCTTGTCCTCAGCGGGCGCTCCGTCTGCGAACAGCATCACGTCCAGCGCCAGAGGCCGCAGGCCGTCCCGATCATTGTCGTCGTCCCAAACCTTCATGACGGTCAGGCAGAACCGCTCTTCATCGTAGCTGTTGGTGATGGTGGTGGTGGTCACGCCGTCCTTGGTTTCTGCCTTCAGGTCGGAGATGGTGTAGCCCTTCATCGTTTCGGTGTCGAGCGTCTCGGACCAGGTGTAGAAGATTTCGTCGCCGCCCTTGTACTTGGGCAGGTTCTTAACGGTCAGCTTCCAGGTATTGCTGTCTGCCTCTTCAAACACTGCGGTGTACCGCGGAGCAATGCTGGTATCGCCCGTATAAGCCGGGCCGATATCGAAGCTCGCGTATTCCACATTGTTCGCGTACAGGTGCATGGTGATCTTTTCGGGACGCGGGGTCTTCTGGTTCTCGCTGTCCTTCCAGATCTTGACCACGATGGCTTCGGTCTCTTCGTTCTCGTGCTTGTTGGTGATTCTGGTGGTCGTGCTGTCGATCTGCTCGGGCTCCTCCACTTCATACCCGTCAGGCGCAGCGGGCTCAGACCAGCTGTACTTGATCTCCTTGCCGCCGTCATACTTGGGCAGGTCGGTCAGTTCAAGGCTCCAGCCGTTCAGCGCGCTCAGCGTGTAGGTCTTGGTGGTCGTCGTCTTGCCAGCAATCGTCAGCAGCACTTCCAGGGTCTCCGGCCGCTTGCCGTCGTTGTTGCCGTCGTCGTTCCACTTCTTTTCGACCTTGGTTGTGGTCGTCTCGGGAACGTGGGTGTTGGTGATCGTCGTCACCAGGCCTTCGGTCACATTGCTCTTCAGGCTGTAGCCCTCGGGCAGCGCAGCTTCAGTCCAGGTGTACTCGATTTCCTTGCCGGCCGCGTACTTGGGCAGCTTGCCGGTGGTGGCGGTCCAGTTGTTGTCTGCCTTCAGCGTGAACTCTTCGCCGTTGCTCAGCGTCACCTTCAGTTCAGTCGGGCGCTTGCCGTCCTGATCGTTGGCGTCGTCCCAGACCTTCTTTATGGTCAGCTGCACGGGCTCGGGCTCATGCGTGTTGGTGATAGTGTTGCCGTCCTGCGTCTTGGTGTAACCCTCGGGCAGGTCGTATTCATTCCAGGTGTACACGATTTCCTTGCCCTTGGCGTACTTGGGCAGGTTCTTCTCGGTGTACGTCCAGGTGTCGCCGGTGCCCTCGATCCGGATCGTCTTGATCTGCTCGCCGTCGGCCAGCAGCTTCACGTCGATGTGATCCGGACGGATGCCGTCCTGGTTGGAGGCGTCGTCCCACTCCTTGGTCACGGTGGTCTCCACGAATTCAGGCTCGTGCTTGTTCGTGAAGATCGTCGTGCTGCCTTCCTTATCCGTATCAGCCAGCGTGTAGTGCTCGATCTCGCCTTCCTCGAAGAAGTACTTGATCTCAGCGCCCGCTTCGTGCTTGGGCAGCAGGTCGGTGGTCAGCGCCCAGTTCTTGCTCTTCTCCAGCGTGTAGGTGTCCACATCGGTGGTCGTGCCGTTCACGGTCTTCTTCAGCGTGAGCGTCACAGTATCCGGACGGAAGCCTTCGCTGTCGTTGTCGTCGTCCCAGAACTTCACCGCGGTCAGGGTCACAAACTCAGGCTCGTACTTGTTGGTGATCGTCGTCGTTGTCGTGCCGTCCGCGGCCTTTGCCGTCGTCTCGCTCACCAGTACGTAATCACCCAGATTGCTGGTGTCTTCCAGCCAGCTGTATGCAATCAGGTCGCCCTTCGCATTGTACTTGTCAAGGTCGGTCTTCGTGTAGGTCCAGCCGTTGCCAGCGTTCAGATCAACGGTCTTCACCACAGTGGTGTTGTCCGCGTACAGCGTCACGCTGATCTTCTCAGGCCGCAGACCCAGCTCGTCGTCCTTGTCGTCCCACACCTTCAGCACGGTGGATTCAGCCTTCTCGTCCTCGTGCTTATTGGTGATCCTGGTCACATTGTCCTGCTTGACCAGTTCGGTCTGTTCGTAGTCGGTTGGGACAGTGGGCTCAGTCCAGCTGTAGTCGATCTCAGCGCCGTCCTCGTACTTGGCCAGGCCGGTCAGCTTGAGGCTCCAGTCGTTCTGCGCGCTTAGCGTGTAGGTCTCCGTGCGAGTGGTCTTGCCAGTGATGGTCAGCAGCACTTCCAGGGTCTCAGGCCGCTTGCCGTCGTGGTTGTTGTTGTCCTCCCAGACCTTCTTCACTTCGACATCCACGGTCTCGGGCGTATAGCTGTTGGTCAGCGTCGTCACCAGAGCTTCGGTCTTGGTGTCGGTCAGCTTATACTTGCTGCCCTCCGGCAGTTTCTCAGTCCAGGTGTATTCGATTTCCTTGCCCTTGGCGTACTTGGGCAGCTCGCCGGTGGTGGCGGTCCAGTTGTTGGTCTCGTCCAGCTTCACGATGAGCACATCGCTCGTGCCGTTGTTCAGCGTGACCTTCAGTTCAGTCAGGCGCTTGCCGTCCTGATTGTCGGCGTCGTCCCAGACCTTCTTCACGGTCAGGTGCACGGTCTCGGGCTCATGCGTGTTGGTCACGGTGATGCCGGTCGTGATGTCGCCGGTCACCGCCGCGGTGTAGCCCGCGGGCACGTTGACCTCTTCGATCGTGTACTCGATCGGCGTCGTGGTGCCGTTGTACTTGGGCAGGTTCCTGAAGGTGTAGCTGTCGGTGAAGGTCGCCCGGTCAACCAGCTTACCGTCACCCAGCAGCAGCACGGTCACGTTCTCCGCGCGCAGGCCGTCCTGATCGTTGCCGTCGTCCCAGACCTTCGTCACGGTCAGTTCAACCGTTTCAGGCGTCTTCGTATTGGTAATGGTTGTGATCTTGCAGCTGGTCGTGATGTCTGTGCTGTAGCCCAGGCTGCTCAGATCGGTGTCTTCACGCCAGGTGTACTTGATTTCGCTGCCGTCCGCGTACTTCGGCACGCCCAGCGCCATCGCGGTCCAATGGTTCTCCTTGCTCAGCTTGTAGGTCAGCTCGTTGCCGGCGGCGTCCTTCGCGGGCACGCCGTTGGCCAGCAGCGTCACTTCAATGCTGACGGGCCGCACGCCGTCCTGATCGTTGCCGTCGTCCCAAACCTTCAGCACGCTCAGGCAATGACGATCCGGGCTGTACGTGTTGGTGATGGTGGTTACGTGCTCCTTCGTCACGTTCCCCGTCATGTTGTAGCCGTACTTATCCAGGCTGCTGGTGTCTTCTGTCCAGCCGTACTCGATCTCCTTGCCGTCCTCGTACTTGGGCAGCTCGTCCGTCGTGAACGTCCAGCCGTTGGTTTCGTTCAGCTCAACATTCGTGTACTGAACCAGGTCAGTCTCGGCATTGTTCTTCAGCAGCGTTACCTTGATGCTCTCGGGATGGCTGCCGTTGGTGTTGCCGTCGTCCACCCACACCTTGTTCACCGTCAGGATCACGGTCTCAGGCTCGTGGGTGTTCGTCAGCGTCGTCAGCGTCGCCGGGCCGCAGGGCATCAGTTCTTCTTTCTCGTCGGTATCGGTCAGCGTGTAGCCTTCGATGCTGTCTTCAACCCAGCTGTATCCGATTTCTTCGCCGTTCCGGTACTTCGCCAGGTCTCTCACCACGGACTTCCATTCGTTCGCGGCTGCCAGCAGCACCTTCATAACCGGCGTCGGTTCGCCCTCGGAAATCGTCTTGCTGTACAGGGTCACCGTCAGCGTCACAGGACGGATGCCATCCTGATCCTCCGCGTCGTCCCAGACCTTCTGCACCGCCATGTTCACCGTCTCGGGAACATGCTTGTTGGTCACCGTGAAGCCCTCGATCGTGGTCTCGTACTTTTCGACCGCATCTTCGGTGACGGTGTAGACGATTTCCTTGCCGCCCTTGTACTTGTCAAGACCGGTGAAGGTGTACGTCCAGGCAGTGCCGCTCACGTCGGCTTCCTTTACCTCGACGCCATCCGCCAGCAGGCTGATGTGGACCTTCTCAGGCCGCACGCCGTCCTGATTGTCGGCATCGTCCCAGATCTTCTGCACGGGGATGTCGATCTTCTCAGGCTCATGCTTATTGGTGATGGTATTGCCGTCCTGCGTCATGGTGTATTCCGCGGGCAGCTTATACTCTTCCCAAGTGTAGGTGATTTCCTCACCCTTGGCGTACTTGGGCAGGTCATTTTCCGTGTATGTCCAGGTATCGCCGGTATCCTCGACACGGATCGTCTTGATCACTTCGCCGTCAGCCAGCAGCTTCAGGTCGATGTGGTCAGGACGCTTGCCATCCTG
>Ga0255060_10000249_pt1 | contig 11908 bp, 19 predicted proteins | sample 172RNAGHGlowgp2_FD_183094 | JGI IMG/M metagenome (GOLD analysis project Ga0255060, IMG submission 183094) | Metatranscriptome of sheep rumen microbial communities from Palmerston North, Manawatu-Wanganui, New Zealand - 1728 RNA GHGlow gp2... | ecosystem: Host-associated > Mammals > Digestive... | reverse complement strand
CCTTCACTTCCGTTAAGTGATGTGCTTCCTATTACACCAAAAATATCTCATAAAAGGATTTTCACCGAATTTGGGTGATTCTACATAGGAATTTCTTGCCTATGCACTCAAATTAATCTAAAAAAGATTTGTTAAAGTCCCTCGTGTCTACCTATTCCACCATCTTGGCATTAAAGAAATCTGCTAACGTTTACTACTATTAATTCTGCTATTTGAGTTGCTGTAAGATTTCTTATAGATTATGTTTAGTTTAAACTAACTCTAGGCATACTTTTCCACTCAGTGGGTTTAGAAAAACCTGTTAAAGATTTATGAGTATTAGAATCTTTCCAGATTTTATCATAATCGTAATAAGCTACACAAAAACCGCATAAGCTTTTTGTCCATACATTTTTATTATGTGCAGGTAAGCGGTCTTTGGTATCAACGAAATTTGATTTTTCAAATTCAATCATTTGCGTTTAGGTTTTTTTATTAAACGAATACCTCTTTTAGCATAATAAGCTTGACTAGGGCCTATATATCTTTTGGCAAATTCCTTAATATCCTAAAATTCTTCTCGACCTTGTCGTATTTTCTCTTTATCTTTAAGTGGTTCTCTCTTTTTTCCTGCCATAATTTTATTTATTTTATTTGTTAGTGGAGTCGGAGGGATTCGAACCCTCGTCCGCGAATGTTACAATATCAACTTTCTACATGTTTATTTCATTCAATAGCTTAGTGGTAACAGCTAAATGAACAACTTCTGTTACCATATATCCTAGGTAAGATTTCATCACATTACTAAGGCCCCTTATGTGATATATTGTTGTAACGATGCATTGTAAGTTCTCCAGTCCAACAATAAACTTTTGAACCAATGTCACGATGCTTACGCAGCAGCGCGATACGAATAATAATTTTCGCCAGTTAAAAGGAAGTGTTTGAAAGTTTAAAGAGTTATTTTCAACCTCTACATGCTTATCAACACCATATACAAGCCGTCAAATCCAAGTCGACCCCATATAATAAACACCTGTAGCAATAAATGCTACAGGTATTTATTTTAATCTTTTATGTCACTTCTTCTCTCCAATAGGCTTGTTTGCCTCTTCAGTAGGCTTTGCTGGAGTAGTTACGTCTACATCCTCCTTAACCTCTGGTTTAGAAGGCTTCTCTACTTCAGCTGTTGCAGGAGCTTCAATTTTAGTACTGTCAACTTCTACAATTGTACTGTCGCTAGAACTAGAAGTAGTTGAAGCGGGGGTTGTTTTGCACGAAACAAACATAAGGCTGAGTGCAGCCACCATTACAAAAACTAATTTTTTCATAATTTAAAAAATTTAAAAACATTAAACATTAAACATTAATATCATAATCTTTATGAGATTATTAAATTTCAATATAATATTCATTATCCAAATATGTCTATAATTCCTTGACCAGTATTATATAAATTTTCAGTAGAATAATCATCCCAGTCGTACATATCCATAGCAGTATTATATGTGTCAACGGCGGTATTAGCTTTATTATATAAATTATAAGCTCTATCAAGAGATTTAGGTAAAATAACTGGAATAATTGAACTAGATTTGTCTTTTCCATTAAGATAACCTTGCCCTATACCATACAAAGTTGCAAGAGTTTTAAATCCAGTTTTAGCATTAGGAGTTAGACGATAACCAGTTACTCCTCTAAGACCACGATTAAACATATTTACACCTTTAAATCTACCAAAGAAATTCCTAGTACCTCTAGCAGCACTAGAAGCCCAATCTCTAGTTCCCTAAGGAATATATTGAAGTGCTCTAGTTCCATATCCTTTAAGAGAACTTACAGCACTTTTTCCTGTATTTAAAGTTCCTCTTCCAAATGTAGCCATTTTAGTTCCTCCAGGAGCACTTTTAATTGCTTGCTTAGTTGCTTGAACACCCTGTTTAATACCCTTAGCACCAAGATCTTTAACCCAATTAGTTGCCTAACCAGTTTTGCCTAATACATAATTGACTCCTTTACCAGTAGCATTTCCAGCTGCACTACTTGCGAATTCGCCTGTTCCTATTCCATGTATTAGTCTACCTGCAGCCATATCACCAACTCCATTTATAACGGCTGTTGCTGTTGGATGTCTAGCGGCCCAGTTTGCTGTAGGATTACTTACTTCAAGAAGACCATAATTACCACTCTTACTTGGATCTATAAAATCTTGACCAAATAGAGTATTTGATACAGATCCTAAGAAGGATTGACCTTTTCTGATGCCTCCAGCCACGCCACCAATTGTATTAGTAGGAGATATTAAATTAAGAGCACCACCCATTACAGTATTAGCTAAATCATAACTAGAGTGATCTATATTATTAGTGGCTTTCTTTATTAAGTCTCTATTAGTAGTATTTTTATGCTAAGAAATCATTTGAGCATCATAAATATTTTCAAACACAACTGGAGTTACACCTTTCATACTATAACCATTATCCTTAAGATAATATTTAGAAACTTTATTTCCTAATTCTCCTGTCTTAGGATTATAGAAATAATAATATTTAGTAGGTTTTCCCATTTGATTTACTCCGTCTACTAATTTTACTTTATAACCGCGATTAATAGACCGAGCATCTCTTTTTCTACTATATTGTTCATTAAGCTAATCACTCCAAGTATTAGCTTCATCATTCAGTTGATTTTTATATCTTTCAAGCTAGCCCCATTCTCGTACTTCTCTAGGATCATTAATGCGTTGAGCTTCCTTTCTCTTCTTTTCCTACTACTAATTGTATCTACGAACTTCCTACTTTCTACGAGCATATTCCTATTGCACTTCTTTACTAGGTTTATAAGGAATTTTAGGTCCTTTCTTCTATAAATCCCAATTAGCGGCTCTTTCTATTATAGGAAGTGTAGATAAAGAAGATGTGGGTTTTGTACTTGTGAAATCATACTAACTCCAATTAGCATAATTATTTTTGGGCTTAGAACTACTAGGATTTAATTTAGTTCTAGTACCATCGGAATTAAACTAAAAAAGCCCTTCATTGGTCTTATAGGCTGTCCCTAATCTAAGAGTTTCTGTTCTCTTACCATTGACCTCTCTATACCATCTCTTAGCTTTTTTATCATATTTTAAAACTCCCATAAAAATTTATTATTTTTTATTTTTTCAAAAGAATCTCTTTTATAGAATACTTCGGGTTAATTCTATTACAATCAATATCAACACCATCAATTTTCTTTATAGCATATTGTTCTATAACATGATTACATAAAGGAGTGATTGGAGTTTTATTACTTAACCATATCCTACATCCTTTTATTGCAGAATGATATGTAAGCATATATTGATAATTAATATAGATTATTGGTTTAACACCATAATATTTCTCACACTCTGAAATAAATTCTATGATATTATATTTGTTAATTCCAGATATTTCAATATCCAGTGCAGGAATTAAATCAATATCTTTTTTAACAATATTTTTATAATGTTCAAATTGGCTCTTTCCAGAACAATCATTACACATGAAATGATAGGCTCCAACTTTAAGATTATGCTGTCTAGCTGTAATTTTATATTTAATGTATCTTTTATCCTTGAAGGTGGAGCCTTCACTAGCTTTTAAATATACAAATTGACTTTTTGATAATGTCTTCCAATTTAAATTCCTATTATGACTTGATAAATCATAACCATCAGGAATATCGGCATTAGAAGAACTTAGTAGAAAAACAGAGAGTATTAAACATAATATAGTAACAATTTTAAATTTCATTTATTAAAAAAATTTTTGTCTCGAACATATTTATCATTTAATACTTCTACTTTCTACCAATTATGCTGTGGACCATAATGCCATACAAACTTTAAGGCATCTTCATATGGGATTTGCTATCCATTTTTATTTATTAACTTCTAAGTTTTTAAAACATTATAATCACCAGCTAATTTAATTAATGCCGCCAGGGTTGCTTTATCATTATTTTTTATTATATCGCTTTTACTAACTTTATACTTATTAAACATGTTTTTATAAATAGGATCATTCACAAATGTATCATACTTCATTTGATAAGGTCCAACAGATAATGGAGATTCTTCTCCGCGCTTTATTCTTTTAGCCACATTAAATAAATCTTCTGCTGCTTCTGGACCTGCCATAGTAATAATAGAATTTCTAAAATTATAATCAAAGCCCTTTCCATTAGTAGATTCTCTTTTAGCAATATGTGGAAGAACCCTTTGTATTAAATCGAATTCTTTTGGACTGAGATTAAATTCCTTAGATATAATATCTCTATAATTATTACTAGTATCATATACATTGCCTTCTCTAAGTAAATTAGATTTCAATGTTGACGCTGTATCTCTAACATGTTTATTAGTTAAAACTTTATGAGCTGCTATACCAACATTAACAGGATTAAGAGGACCTAAAAGTAATCCCCATTGAGCTCTTGGAATTAATTTACCACCAGAATAAAAATGAGGACCAATATAAGGAGAACTAATATCATACTAAAAGAAATTAGATCTAGCTCTCTTTTCTTCTTCTTCCTTTTTCATCTCTGGTATAGATTTGTCTTTAATCTTACCAGCATCTGCTATACCTATAATTCCATAGAGATTTGTATCTCCCATTAATTTGCTTGCTGGTTCCTCCTTTTTTCTACCTTTAATATTATGAGTAACCATCCATCCTCTTTTAGGATCATAGTATAATAGACCCTCGTGTGAGCCAGGTGTTTGATTTTTTATACCTTTATCATAATAGGACAAAAGAGAATCACTAGCATTTGTTCTATTCTATCCAAAATACATATTTACAGTATAAACATGTGTTTTATCTAAGTTATTCACATTTACCTTGCTAGCAACATTTCTAGCTGCTCTGTGATGCATACTTAATATACTATCAGTACGTTCTGCTTCTGGCAAACCACTTACATTCTATTCTTCTGATTTAATATCAGAATATCCATTATAAACATTTTTAAAGAGTTTATTAACTTCATAAGCATTTCCCCAACTTTCAATACCATTATCTTCAAGTACTTTGTTTACATAAGCAGCACAATGTGGTGTAAACTCTCCTTGCCTATTTAATGGTTTATTGGGAAGACGCAATAAAGCTTCTTGTCTTGCTTCTTCACTTAAACCTGCCTATTTAAAGAAATCATCAAAAGAATTTACTACTTTATCTTGTTTATAAGCAGCTTCAGTTAAAGGGCCCCATCTACCATCAATGATGCCTTTATATAAACCTTTGCTTTTTAAATATTTTTGCATTCTTATCACATCATCTACAGATGCATCACGATATCGATGGTCTGCGCCTAAATGTGTTCTATTATACTATTCAGCAGACATACCACGTCTTCTACGTCTTCTACGTAAACGTCTTCCTCTGCTAGCATACTATATATAATATTCACTCTTTGGTATTAATTTCATTGTATATATATAAAAGTATTTAAATGATATTTATCTAGTTTTTAGAGCCTCCTGTCGGATTCGAACCAACGACCTGATGATTACAAAACAGCCGCTCTACCAGCTGAGCTAAGGAGGCACACTTATTATTTACCGCGTTCTATCTCTCCTAGAATGTCATAGTGCATTTCTGCCAACTCATCAGCTATCTTACTGATTTCTTCTTCAGAAGAAGGCTCTGCAAAAATTCTGTCCCAACAATCAGGGCAAATTCCTGAAATAAAGAAAAATTCACGATCGTCTGGAGACATTTCTGGAAAGATGTCTTGAACATTTTCTTTGCCTTGTAAATAAGTAATATAATCGTTCATAGGGATTATAATACTTCTCTCTTTTTTACAGTAAATACACTCGTGAGTGATTTTTACTTCTACTTTCTTCGGAATTAACATAATCTAAAGTTTTAAAAATTATCTAATGTAGTGTTAGCGGGGTACGATCCCGCAATCTCCGCCGTGAAAGGGCGACGAGTTAACCAGTTACTCCATAACACCATAGAAAGAAGTCTGCCAAAAAGCTAGAAAAACTCAATTTTCTAACTGCACTTACTAATTAATCACGTTTTAAAAATAAGGTTTGAATTTGCTGTAAGACTTCTTATGATATATAATTAAATCCCCACTATGCTTTAAAAAATACCTATAATTCGCTCACTGCAGTAGAGCTATAACTTAGTACTACGTTTCTCTCGCCTATAATGTACACCATAGGGTCCTCGAGAAAAAGTTTACAGGCTTTTTAAGAAATGATATTACCGCGAACTTAAACAAGCCCAAGATGCTGGGATGGAGAATAACGATATCTCGACCTAATGATTAACAGTCATTCGCTCTGCCTCTGAGCTACATCCCAAATAAAGAATACTTTCAAAAAATTTAAAATTATATAAAGAAAAAAACTAACATTTTAAAATTAATAAACAACATTTAATTAAATCATATTAATGTTTGCTGTAAGTATTCTTATAGTTTAAAGAAAAGCTTCTCAATTTCTCCTTTCATGTCTATAAGCATAAATTAATTTATTTGCTGTAAGCTTCTCTATAGTTAGAACTGTAAACAGGTAACGAGCCTGGATACAGTGGGTTTCGGTTTCACAACCAATTCCATTTTTTCATCATTCCTCTCTTTAAATAAAAATGTAATAATTAGTCTGCTTCACAGCAGACTAATTACAATCTGTGCACAAAAATACATAAAATTGAATTAATAAACAACTAGGTTGTTCAATAATTCTTGATTCATTGCACTTTCGAACAGCTCCTCAGCTGTTTTTGGCACTTTCTGTTCGTATTTGCCATTCATCAAGAAAGATATGGCAGCAGGATCTAAGCCAGACATATAGAAGAAATTCTCGGCATCGCCAAGATCTTCAAATGTAGCTTTTGCTCTTCCACCATAATAATCATTGGGAATATCCCAAAGAACAATCTTGAAGTTTTTGACAAACTCTTCACTAAATCCTCCATCACGAAGGATTTTAAGGAAAGCGTTGAAATTCGTAATGTCTTTAGAATCGCCGTCATAAGGGCTATTAAATTCACCATCAGAAACGCAAATTATTCCTGTTGGAAAATCTTCTTCTACAACACCTTGTTTCTTGATTCTAACAAGCAATTTTGCGACATTTACAAAGTTGGTACTACCAACCCAGCTTTTGTTATCGCTCAAGAATTTCTCTACTGGAGTTTTTCCTTCGAATTTGAAGAGTCTAGGTACATCCGAGAAATTGATGCATTGTCCTTTGAATGGGCCAGTCAAGAACTCACTAAAATAGAGAGCCATTGAAGAGGCGACACATTCAGCTGTTACATCCAAACCAGTAGCACGAGCAGTCATACTGCCAGATATATCTTTAACAACAATGAACTTGCTGTTAGTATCTACATCTTTCTTACCAGTTTCAAGTAAGCCTTCAAATTGACGATTGATCGTCATTATTTCAGCTTCTGACATTTCTCTCGGATAACGATATTTCACGTTTTTGAACAGTTCATACACATAACCAGTAAACTTCACAGTTTTCTGATTCTGCAACCAGTCCATATACTTGGCGGTCAAGTTATGTCTGTCAATGAACGAAGTGCCATCACTTGGGAGTTCATATAGTTCTCCATCTTTCACTACGTGAATAGTAGTTCTGGATTTAACCATCTGGCTAAGGACACGTCCTGGCAATTTATTGAAATCAATCATATCATAGTTATGATTAGAAATCAATTGTTGCCAAGTATGAGCATTACCGCTCGCCTTAAACTTCCTATACTTATTTGCTCTCTCAGCAATAGTAGTATCAGGAAACATCTTCCAAGCAAGCCATCTTGCGATAGTATTATTTGCTTTGGAATCATCAGTGGTTATACTTTTGTTGTTACGAATTCTTGGCATATATTTCTTGACCAAGTCTACAGTTTTGGCGTCACGACATCCCATATCAATTACGGAATATACATCTTCCCAATTAACTTTACGGTTATCCCAACCATTAAGCTTGAGATCATAACGCAATATAGTGAACAAATCATCCCAAGAACCGCCTTCTATGAATATTGGGAGATTTGCAATAAAGGTGAGAGGACAGTGCTCTGCGAGCCAAATACATCTTAAGATATATTCGTGCTTGAGACCTTGGCCCCTTTGGACAGTTTTGGTAGGATACATATTCTTCTCCTGCCTCGAAATGATACGCAGATACAAAGTGAGTTTGAGAGTGAGTAATGGGTCTATTTCCCATAACTTGCTCATATCTTCACTTACACTGTCGTAAGAACGAAGTTCACGATATCTGCCAATAGATGCAAAGTCATCTAGGAAAGGATTTCCAGAAGATGAGTATTTTAATGCTCCATTGCCCGAAAGAGTTACTGCAGATAATTTTACTCCTTCATCGAAAAAATCTTTCTTCATTCGTTGTGAATTTTTATGAATTTACGTATTTGTTAACTGTTTCTTCAATAAACTTATAAGGATCGAAAGAAGAATCAATAGTACCGATAGTTAAATCAGTCTTGATATCTTCTGTGATGTTCGAGAATTTTGGACTAGAAATTTTCAAATCTGACTCCATAATTACATTCAATAACGTTTCGTCGCAACACCAACCGCCTACATCGTAAATTTTACGAATTTTACGAAGTTCTTCATCTACTTCGTTAAGTTGATTTTCTAAAGCTTCTTTCTTATTAAACAACTCTTTAGCATGAAGATATGCTTCAGATGGAGAATACGATTCTCTGGCTTTCTCGCATTTAGCTTCAAAGGCCGTACGTATATCACGCACAGCCTTTGTAGCAATAGCCTCAATTTGAGTCTTGTTCAGTTTCATGTTACTTGCCCTCCATAGTCAATTCTGCAAACTTGCGAGCCATTACAGCAGCAAGAAGTGCATTGGTGATGTACTCTTGGAGTTCCTCATCGTACTTGTTGAAGAGCTCAACATAGAAATCCGCGTCTGGGTTGGGGTCGAAAGCGATGGTTACAACGTCTTTTACCACTTGCTTTACTTCTTTGAGGGAATAAGTTTCTTTCATTTTTTTTTGTGTTTTTTGTGTTTTGTTTTGTTTGTTATTTTTCAAATTCGTTATAATACTCTTGAAATAACGCTTGTTTTATAGTAGGATCGGTGTCGAAAATATCCCTGGTTATCCAGGTTTCAACACAGAGAACTTTATCATCCTTTGGATGCAAATATTTTAAGGCATAATCAAGCATTTGTTCTCCAGTAACGGGGTTTGGGAAATACTTCGGCTTGATTACGCCTTGTGAATCGAGTATTTGCAAACCATTGTTAGAAAAGAACTTATACTTAATTATACCATTAGAAACTTTATAAGTTAGAATAAAATTACTCATCGAGAGGGCGCAGTACTAGCTCACACTTATCATTCTGTGTGAAATATTTGTATGGACCAACTACTCCCAGTATACATACAGAAGGAGCACAGAAATCTTTGTTGAGAAGTTGAATGTCGTCTACGCTCAGTTTGCCGTGATAAATCAGGACCTTATAACTCGATTCAAATACTTCTACTTGCAGTTCGCCAAGGGCGCGAATAACATTGTCAAATGATCTATTAAGCTCTTCTTGAGCGTTTTCACAAAGTTGAGGAATAAAAACTAAACTTGTGACGATTGAATCAGCTGTAACAGGGGATAACATAATTTTTCGATTTTAAAGATTGTGTCAATAATTATAGATATTATTTATTATAATATATAATAGAGAATTAAAGCTATTATTAATATACCATATATAATAGGCAAATAATATATACAGCATATATAATATAGTCTTCTTAAAAGTAAATATAATTTGCCCATATTATCCTGTTTAAGAAATACCTAGGAGTATACAAATGATAACTCCTAGGTATAAAACATATTTATTAACCCAAAACCGCAACTCGCTTCCAGTTGCGCGGACCTCACAGGCTAAACCTGCTCTCGGTGTTATATTACACAATTTATGGCCTTCTTCTTGAGTTCTCTCAGGAAGTTAACTGCAGACATCTTGGTAATATCGCTGATGAGCTTGATGTCTACGAGTTGTTGCTCATAATTGTAGCCGTCTTCCGATACATAGCCGAGTACATAGATGCCCGACCTCATGTTATATACCTTTGCATTCTTAAAGAATGATAGATAAGTTGTTTTTGTTGTTGGTTTGAAACGTTTCATAATAATCTGATTTATTAATTAATAATCTATTTGCGTTTTACACCTAAAACTTTAACCTTGGGGTTTTGTACATTTCAACAATATCCTAACATTGTCCATAAAGGTTGTCTCAGATAGAGGTTATATTAGAGTATTTCTATCTCTAAAACCCATATTAAAGAAACTCGGTGTGCTCAACGTCTTGCAATTGTTGAGTTTTTTATACTTCAAGATGAAAGATGATAGTCTTTCCTATCAGTCACCCCATTTAATGCGTGGGCCACATATTAAGTTAGTAAATATCTGTCTCTTCCAGATTGCCAACACATTACTATCCGTCTGTGTATGTGTGAGCACAGATTTCTATAGTTTCAGCTTTTAGCTGTATACATTACAATTACAGTAGCACCAAGATAGGCAGCTGTAGATAATTTGATATCCACAATACGGTATGTAACTTGGTCAATAGATTGGAGAACTTTTTGGAGTTCTTCATCTAATGACTGAGTTGCACAGGTAAAACATTTTGTGTACATGATTGTAAATTGTTAATCATTAAAAATTTACATTTGTAAATAGGGGAGAAATTGGGAAATGCCTTTGTGGGCACGGGGTAGTGCAACTTTCCCCTATTTACATTTGTAAATAGTTTACAATTGTAAACTAAATAATTTACATTTGTAAATTATTGTTTACTTTCGTAAACTGTATACCAGTTTAAGGCATACCAAGTGTATCCATCTGCACTATACAATAGTGCATATACATCTTTGTTCGGCAATTTGTCTATGTTGGATACATAATAGACACCACCTTCACAAAGAAGGTGATGTCCATTTTTATATCCTTTGACCGTTCGAAGCATTATCACTTCAAGTCGATGGTCAATACAGTGCCATCAGCGGGACGGTCAGGCTGACCATTGAAGCCGCGACGAATAGTGGGCACTGTTGTAGCCTTGCTGATAACAATAGTCTTGCCAGCAAGAGTCTTCCAGATGTCCTGGTTGGTGATGCAGTCAGCGATGGCGTCTACAGCAGTACCGTTCGCATGTACAGTGACACCTGTATCTCGGTTGCGAACAGACTTGGTGAGAGTGCCTGCGAAGAGCTGCTTAACGCTCTCATTGCCATTCTTGTCGGTAACATAAACGAGGCAACGAGTGATTGGGTCACCGCCTTTAGAAAGAGGTGCAGAAATCCACTTCTTTGCATCCTCTGGGCTTGCGCTAGGAAGCTTAGGCAATACAATTACATCGCCTTCGTTAAAGAGGCTCTCTTCGATATTACGGCGACGTGGCTTGTCATCATTCTTAAAAGCATCTTCGCCGAAAGATGCTGTGCCGTTGTAAGCGCGAGCTTGAGCTTCAACAATTTGCTGTTGAGCTGAAAATAAACTGTCGTTCATCTTTTTTTTTGTTTTTTTTTGTTTTTTTGTTTTAGTTTATTGTGAATTTATTTTAAATGGCTTCAAACCATTAAGTAAATACATAATACATATACGTATTTTACTCAAATACATATTCTGGATTTTAAAAGAACTAAAAGGCCGAAGGCGCTTTGCCCTCTGGCAAAGCACGTTCACACTTTAAATAATTTCACGGGGGACGGAACACAGTGTCGACCCTGTGCCCCGTGACGCGTCTTCCCCCGTGCACGGTTTAACGTTCACCGAGAACGCCGTCTGCTCACCAGTACCCCGATGCCAAATCGGGCGGGGTTTATCGGTGCAACGGATAAACAGCGAAATTCAATACGCTTTGATTGTCATTTCGCTCAAT
>Ga0255060_10000246_pt1 | contig 12007 bp, 5 predicted proteins | sample 172RNAGHGlowgp2_FD_183094 | JGI IMG/M metagenome (GOLD analysis project Ga0255060, IMG submission 183094) | Metatranscriptome of sheep rumen microbial communities from Palmerston North, Manawatu-Wanganui, New Zealand - 1728 RNA GHGlow gp2... | ecosystem: Host-associated > Mammals > Digestive... | reverse complement strand
GTCGGAAGATGACTATTCAGCATACGGTGTGCAAGATGACGAGATATCAGGGAATGACGACATTAATGATGCTGATAATATAGTTAGGATCCGTCTTAATACAGCTGCAAGCGGCCATCTTAAATCGAACCTTGAAGCGCTGTGCAATAAGTATCCCGGTATTCGTGAAATGCAGGCGAAATATAAGCTTTTCACTATCCTGATGAATGAATTCAGAGACGGTGTTCCCAAAAACATTTATGTTCGTTATATGCCATCTGAGCGATCAGATAATGCCACTGAAAAATATGTTTCCAATCTTGCGATTCGTCCGGAACTCACACCAGATGATTATTTGAGGGGATTACTTCCGGAAGACACGACACTGTTGTTCAGAGGACATTTAAAAGAGCGTTCTTTCATTGTTGATGATATATCTGATGCAGCCAATACTGACAGGCTCGACTTTGAAGTTTATGCTTCTATTATTCCCCGGTATAACATCAGTGAAGTGAAATGCAATTATTTTAGTGAGCTTTTAAAGCGTGCCAAATCACTCGCAAGGAATGATCGTTATCAGAATGAAGAAATAATAAACGCAGATAGTGCCGGCGATAATTCAGGTGAAGAGGTCGAAGAGAATGATGCCCCTGAGATCGACAATACCGATCTTGAATATAAGGATCGCTTTGTATTCATTCGCCTGAACAATGCTGAAAATGAAAGAAGGAACAGGCTCAGGATAAGTGCTGACAAACTATGTAAAAAATATCACAATATACGCAAATTGCAGTCTGAAAACAGATTACAGACAATACTTGATAACGAGTTCCGCGACGGCTTCTCAAAGGAGGTATTTATCCGCAATCTTACGTTCCAAAAAGACGAAAGGGATATACCGGTGTTAGCGATACGTCCGCGGCTTGTGCCCGGTGATTATCTGCATGAACTGCTTCCTGAAGGCACGACGCTTATTTTCAGAGGCCATGTTCAGGGACGCGAATTTGTGGTAGATGATATATATGATGCAGCAGATACAGACCAATTGGATTTCGAGGCTGCGGCATCAATAATTCCAAGAAATAACCCAGAAGATGTCAAGTATAATTTCTTGTATGAAATACTGGATAAGGCTGAATCGCTCACAAAGTACACCGGTGAACGCCTTGAAGAATGGAAACAGTATCTTCGCTGGTACAGACAGATCTGCGTCCGTCAGGTCTATGGAATAAAGTATTACCGCTTCTACTATGACAACGCAAAAAAGCAGATCGTATTCTGGCTCGTTTGTAAAGACAAGGAGTATTTTAATAGCAACAGGAAATATCTTAAACGCGATATTCAGGTATTTGACAACGACTATTCAAAAGACGAGTGGATATTTGATTTTGCCGTAAACGACGACGGCAAGAAAAGGTATTCACGGAGCATCGAACTTGGAAGGTTCCGGGGAATAAAAGAGAGTTATTACTTAAAGGATAATGATGCCGATCCGGACGAGCTGTTCGATGAAGCGATCGGCTTTGACGATGAGGAAGATGAACCGTCAGCAGATGTCAAAAGCACTTCAAATTTACTCCTTACTGAAGAAGACGTTCTGAAAGCATTTGATAAGCCATATATAGTCAAGGTTGCATATGATCTTCCGCGTGATATCAAAGACAGACTTCAGGATCAGGAATTCTTAAACGAAGAAGATGAGCAGGCCTTTGTTGAAGAATACTATCTTTCTGACATCAGTCCCAATGGCTTTCTTGCTCTTTCTGCTGTCGGTGATCTTGCTCTTATTAGACGGTTTGAACGAGCTATAATTAGCTTGGAACGAGACGAGTGCTATTCTCCGAATCTTGCAGCATGGCTATTCAATATAGATCAGGCACGTCTTCCTATTGACAATGAAGTTGTTGAGATCGAACATTGGCTCAATCCTGATATTGCTTCTAACGAAAATCAGAAAGAGGCAGTAAGAAAAATGATCGCTGCTCCGGATATCTGCCTTATACAGGGACCTCCCGGGACCGGAAAGACTACGGTCATTGCTGAGGCGATATTCCAGCTCGTAGTGCGCGGCAACCGTGTTCTCGTGGCTTCACAGTCTAACGATGCCGTGGATAATGCACTGGAGCGGCTTGCGGACAGACCAGAAATACGAGCGATCCGCCTTGGTCAAAAAAGCAGAAGAAAAAAGAACGCCGAATTAAGTAAGCGCAAATTTTCAGAAGATGAAGCTCTGAAATACTACTATAATTCACTTTCTGCTTCAATCAGAGACAAATGGCTCGATCAGTGGAAACGGCTTGAAAAACAGCGCTTAGAATGCCGGAAAGATGCAGTGGATCTTCAAAATTATCATAAAGATATTTCTGAGTATCAAGCTGTAAGGAATGACCTTATCCGTCAGGTACAGGAGCTTCAGCGCAATGCTGATACTGTCCGGCAGCAGATACGGCAGGTAAATCAGCAGAACGCCATGATACTGGATACACAACAGAAGGCACATTCATTTGCAACCATAGTGAACGGAGTATCGGAAGCAAAGCTCTTCCTCACAGAAAAACAGCTTCAAATGCTTGAAGGTATCCTAAATCCGATAATAAAAGAGGCGCAGGAAAGCGGAATTCTGCTTACATTACATGAACTTGATGTTGCAAATCAGGGTACAGAAAACTGCTGTGAGTTTATCCGCATCCTGCTTTCAAAACTCCCGGTGCTTTCAGGCATCTGCGCCAAGCTCCGTGAATGCGATCAGCGTTCTGTCCGGAATACAAGTAGCCTTGAAATATTGGAAAGCCGGCGCGAGGAGATAAGAGGACAGATGGCTGATGCTGTTGAAGCGGACGATATGGAGAAGCTCGCTCTGCTAAGAAAACAACTCAATGAAGTCAAGGTTCAGATTGAAGAAGCAAAAGGGCTTGGTTCAGCAGTTACACTCACATCGACTGAAAAGCTTACACTGACAGAGCCGCTGTCAGCTCTTATAGCTGCCGGCAATACTGATGGCACGCTTGGGAAATTAGAGGATATTGTTCTGCGGGCTAAAGAAAAGCTGCATGAGTCTGTGGAAAAGATAACCGTTGATGCAGATAGAATGACATTAGCTGATATAACAGAACTCGAAGAAAAAAGCAAGGCCACTGAAAGTCAGCTTGCTGCCAGAAAGCAGCAGCTAAAAGATGCTGACACGGAATATGAATCGCACCGTTCTCTTCTGAAAACACTTGCCGACAAGTATAACATAATGTCCGATGATATTACGGCGATCAATTCGGCGATCGAAGGTACTCTTCAGGATATTGAAAAAACGCTGTCTGATTCAGCGCCCATTCGCAGACAGTGGGAAGATGTCATGACACAATTCAACGAGCGGTTGAACGATGAAAAAGCTTTTATCAGCGATCAGAAATACTATCAGCCTATCTATGTGAATTCATGTAATGTTGTAGGCATTTCATGCACTGATAATATGCGCGCCCTGACTGATAACGGATATGAAGAGTTTGACGTAGTTATTATTGATGAGGTCAGCAAGGCTACTCCTCCTGAATTGCTTATCCCGTTAATGAAGGCAAGGAAGGCTATTCTTGTCGGTGATCACCGTCAGCTCCCCCCTATGTTCAAAGAGCATGAGCATTCTTATAACGACATTATTTCTGACCGTGATTCTATCCCAGAAGAATTACGTGACCTTATGACAACTGCGAATTTCCGCAAGTTCAGAAAAATGGTCACATCGTCCCTGTTCAAGGAATATTTTGAACGTGCTGATGCCAGTATCCGTCATCCGCTTCTGGTGCAATACAGAATGCATTCAGATATTATGAGAGTTATTAACCGCTTTTACGAAAATCGTCTCTTAAACGGCTGGAACGCGGAACAGGAAACCCAGAAAAAAGCTCATGGACTTCATGTGAAGGGGATTGACGGCAGTGATCTTATCATTCCCTCAAGGCACGCATACTGGTTCGATTCATCATCACTGCCGAGCGGCAAGCGTATATATGACTCGAAATCAAACCCTGCAACTAAAGATGAAGGCGGAACTTCTTCCTATAACGTTCTCGAGCAGTATATGATAATCGAACTTCTCAAAAGAATGGCAGATAGCTGGCGTGAACAATATAAAAAGGACAAAAAGAAAAAGGAAGTCGGCATAATAAGCTTCTATCAGGCGCAGGTCAACAGGATCAGAGAGCTTTTCAGAGAGGAAAAACGAAACGGCTTCGATTTTTCTCCGCTTGATGTTGACATAAATACTGTTGACCGTTTTCAGGGTAAAGAGAAGCACGTTGTTATTGCCAGTCTGGTCACTAATTCATCTAAGGGATGGGCAAGTAAACACGTTATAACATTTGAACGCATAAATGTTGCTTTTTCCCGTGCTCAGCAGCTTTTAGTTATCGTTGGCGCTAAGCATACTTACGAGAAACAGGTAATCGAACTTCCCAATATGGATAATACGGGAACAAGTACAGTAGCGGCTTATCAGAATATTATGGAAGAAATGCATAGGAATGGCTGCTTCAAAGGCAACGAAAACCTTATAACGCCAGAAATTGAGACGGAGATCATGAAAGCATATCAAGGCGGTGAAGACGAATGAAGTTGACCGAGGTAACTTTGGCTTATCCATTCATACGATACAGATTGGATATCACACATTTTACTGCAAGACGTTCAACAGCTATTGAATGGCTCATTTTAGAGACTGTTCAGAGAATACAGCTTGTTCCGGCATATCAGGGAATGACGGTTGAAAGTTTCTTCTCACTGATGTTCGGAATAACAGATACAAATCAGATGATTCGTCCATGTCTGCTGAACCTCAGAGACATTGGCGCATTACAGCTTGACTCGATTTATGACCAGACCGATATGAGCGAGACAAGGCTCGGACAACTGCATCTGACTTCGATCGGCGATTCTATGCAAAAGGAAGGCAAGCTTCCGGGGGCAGATTCCACTGACAGGCTGAGATTCTTCTATAATGTGCTGACAAATCAGCTCGTCAGAGATTCAGTATTAACAAATTATCAGGAAAAGCCTCATGGGATTATTGTCCGTGAAATGGAGAGTGCTGAGGAAGCAGCCTTTCCGGCATCACTCGCATTTGAGGCGGTAGAAAAGCTGAAAAATCAGAAAGAATGTCCGCCGTGGCTGGAAAAAGAGACGATAATTAAGCAGGTAGTGCCTGACGAATCTGATTTGCTCTGGAGAAACATCGTTAAAGCCTTCAATATCAAAAAAGGGATGAAATGCAGTGTTGAAGGGAACAATGATCCAGATGTAGATGCAGCTGCACTGAACGGATTGGATCTTACGGATGCAGATGAGGATTCTACTCGGATAAAAGCCGAAGATCCGGACGCTGAATTTGCAGCGATAGTTCCCTATAATCAGCTTCAATCATTACTTGAACGCATTAACAGCAATGGCAATCTGTTAATTGCTGATACCAGCCTTCATACTGGTAGTATCCGCTCTTTCACAGGCGGAAAGGCCAATGTAAACATCAGGTTTATCACCCGTTCTGAAGAAAACAAAGCAAAGCTCGATCGCAATCTGATAACCGTGTTTGTTAAAGATTCTCTTCTTCCAGACGGATTGGTTTATCTGGATACATCGCAAGCTGTCGGGCATGGAGCGTTTACTTTATCGGCAGGGTATATTTCCAGAACAGTCGAGCTCGCCTATATCCCTAAAGGATCAGTTGCAGATATCAGAGAGGTGATACTGGATCATCTTGAGAATCATTACCGTGATCTTCCTGAATTGCTGCATATATACCGTGCATTCGGTATGCCGGCTGAAGAACTCAGAGCAATTGAAAAGTATGTCGTCAGCCTTGGCACAATAGATGAAAAGATACGTTTCCTTTCTAAGCTTAACGATGAATCTGTAACGGTCTTTAAGAGCAAATTTCTCAATGATGAGAAGATTAACGAGCTCATACTTGATGCAGATGCCATTATTGCTGGTATCACAGACGTTTCAAGCGCATTGAATGTACTTGAGCATTACTCCTCTATTGATGCCGTCAGAAATCGCAGCACGACAATAGAAGCGCTTTTACGTTTGATACTTGTAAATATCAAAGACTCCGTCTGCTATTCTGATATTATTTCGCTGTGGGAGAGTATTCAGAGTCTGGGAAAGCAGTATGTCAGATTCATAAAGCAGGAAAACCTGTATCAGTCATTATACAGCGATGCTGTTTTGCGCGAAATGACTGCAAAGCTGCCGGATGATGATTTTTACAGCATTGAAGAATACACACAATATGAAACCGCGCTGCGTGAGATCAGAAACACTGTTGACAGAACGCAGGAAGCTCTCGGAATAAATCTGTTGGAAGAAGCTTCTGAATCACGCTTTACCGAATCGGTACTGCTTCATCGTTCGGAACTTGACAAAATAATTGAACTCCTTGAATTGTGGAGAAACAATAAAGATATATATGAATCCAGATTCGGTAGCTTTGAGGAAATGGCGGCAGAATTTGCTTTTTTAGGAGTGATAGATGCTAACTATCAGAAATTGTCATCAGTTCTTAGTATGTTCTGCTGTGATAAGGCTCTGAAATACAGCAGATTATGTATTTTGGATACGAATTCTCTTATGAATATGCCGGAACTGTTTAAAATGCTTGACGGAAAAGACACGATGGTAATTGTTCCTCAGGTAATGCTTACAGAACTGGACAGAAAAAAGAAGGATGATGATGAAGAAACTGCATATCAGGCTCGTGAAGCAATTCGGCAGATTGATAATTACAGTGCATTTGACTGGGTAAATCTGAGGGAACAAAGCAGAGCAGAACTGCTTTCGGGCGATCTTGATCCTAAACACCCAGATTGCCGCATAATATCTGTGGCGCTGAAATACATAATTCATAAACCTGTCTTGATAACAGATGATGTAAATATGAGAAATCTCGCAAAATCTCAGGGAATATCAACAATGACCACAGAAGGTTTCGCAGCAAGCATCAAGCAGGAGGAACGTGAGCGGAAACAGGAAAAAGAAAACAATAATAAGTCTAAGAAAAAAAGAAAACGTTAAGGAGGCAGCAATGAGCAGATCAGCAGAATATGATTACTATCTCGCTGAAAAACAAGCGCGTGAGATAGAAAGGCAGATACGCCGTGAAAGGCAGCAGGCTGAATACGAAGCACGAAGACGCGCCAATGAAGAACGTATCCGTAATAATACTGAACAGTTCTATCGGCGGTATATGCAGCAATATGAAGATATGCGCTCGCAGAGATTTGATACCTATATCCCTGAAAGAATGGAGCGTCTTCGTTCCGATCTTGATCGGATCCGTTCATTGCTGTATTCTGATCCGGGTGCTGCAAGAGATGTAAGTTTTCGTGTCGCCGATTATATTTATTCGATGTACCGTGAAGGGCATAAAGCAGAACAGGAATTACGCAGAAGGGAGATTGAAGCGGAAAAGCAGCGCAGAGCAGCTGAACGCGCCGAACGTCTCCGGCGACAGGGGGAAATAAACGATGCATATTATTCACTTATTGCCGGTATAAAAGATCAGATGCTGATTAATTTTGCGTCTGGGGAACTCACGGCTCTGCGCCAGCAGGCAATAGACAGTCCTGAACTGATGAGCGTCGATGATTTACGCAGCCGTGCAGAACAGATCATTGCACAGGCACGCAGCAAAGTAAGCGAGTGGGAACAGAATTCTGAAAAGGCTGAAGCAAAGCAGGTCGTTTCTGAACGTCTTAAAATTATGCAGGATCAGCTGTCGCAGAAAAAGATCGAGGATCAGGAAAAGGCTCAGAGCCTTATGGCACAGATCGCCGCGCTTCAGGATAGCGTTAGGTCTGACAACAAGATTCAATCTGAACTGGAACATGAACTTGAAAAAATAGAAACCGATATGGACGACACGCTTATCAGTGAAGATGTACGCCGTGAGGCTGTAAAATCGGTTTTCATTTCCCTGAAAAAGCAGGGATTTCAGGTGCAGCCGCCTCAGATGGTGCATGATGAAAACAAAAATTATGTAAGGATAATTGCAAAAAAGCCGTCCGGAAAACGGGTGCAGTGCCGTCTTGATCTGCACGGCAAGCTTATCTATAAATTTGACGAATATGAAGGCATGACCTGCCTCAAGGATATTGAACAGTTCAATGTCGAACTTGAGCAGGTCTATTCGATCAGATTATCGGATGAACGTGTGATCTGGGAGAACCCGGACAGATTGTCAAAAGACTCAAATTCAACGACCGATCCTAAGAGGAGAACTTTATAATGGCAAAGAAAGAATATGATATATGGCTGGAAAGATTTAACCGTGAATGCGGCATTAAATCGGCTGTTATCCTGTTTGGGAATACGGCTGATATAATGGTCAATCAGCTTGAGAACGGTTTGTATATGCCTGTGATAAATACCGTCATAAGAAATCTTCGCAATCAGAAATTCAAGATAACTAAGTGGGACAGGGTAGACGGTATCGACGGTGAACTCTCTGATCCGTTCATGCAGTTACAGACACCGTTATCTCAGGCGGAAAATGCCTATGATATTGGGATCGAGCCTGATAGTATGAATAATGATGAAGGCCCGAATTATAAAGCTCCGGAAGAATTCTTTCCGTTTATGCTTCAGCAGATCAGAAGCGGAACAGAAGGCAGGGCGTATATTCTTGATTATTCTGATTATCTCTTTGGCAGCTCCAATTCCTTATCAGAAAAGGAAAGAGATTATTTAGCAACTCTTGTAAAGGCATTGGAAAAAAGCCGCTCCTATGACCTGCTTGATAACGCCAGCAAAGCTAATATATTAGTGATAATTACGCAGAACAACGCTGCTATTCCGCCGGCACTATACCTCAATAATCCAATGGTCAGCTCGATCAATGTTCCGCTGCCCGGACGTAACGAAAGAGAACAGTTTGTCAATTCATATATTACTTCTCTGCGTGTCAGCCCGGATATCCAGAACGACAGGTCGCGCCGTGATGATTTTATTGACGCGCTTGACGGCTTTACGCTCCGGGAAATAACACAGCTGATCATATTGTCCAGACAGCTGAACGAAGAAAGAATGTCTTGTGAAAAACTCATCAACCTTTATAAATACGGCGAAAAAGTCAGTCCTTGGGAAGAATTATCCAAGGATAAACTGGAGCAGGTTGAAGAACGTCTGAAAGAGAGAGTCAAGGGTCAGGACGCGGCAGTAGCAAAGGTCAAGGATGTACTTATCAGAGCATATACCGGCTTTTCCGGCTTGCAGCATTCTTCAAAGCAGAAAAAGCCAAAGGGTACTTTGTTTTTTGTCGGACCGACCGGCGTAGGAAAAACGGAACTTGCAAAGGCCCTCGCAGAATTTGTCTTCGGTGATGAAAATGCGTGCATCCGATTTGATATGTCTGAATACAATCATGAACACAGTGATCAGAGACTTGTTGGAGCGCCTCCCGGATATGTCGGCTACGAAGCCGGCGGTCAGCTTACAAATGCTGTAAAAGAGAAGCCGTTCTGCGTGCTGCTGTTTGATGAGATAGAAAAAGCTCACGGAAAGATACTGGATAAATTCCTTCAGATCCTTGAGGACGGCAGATTGACTGACGGTAAAGGAGAAACAGTATATTTCTCAGAAACAATAATAATTTTCACCTCAAATATCGGAGCAGCAGAGGTCAAGCCCGGTCTGTCACCGAATGAGACTAACAAGCAGTTTATCAAAGCTGTGAAGGAGCATTTCGTTGATAAACTTGGACGTCCGGAGCTTCTGAACCGTATCGGTGATAACATAGTAGCATTTAATTTTATAAACGATCCGACGGTGTTCACTCAAATAGCAAGGATCAAATTCCAGTCAGTCAAGGATTTTGTAAATGAGCGGTATCACGCAGGTCTGGTGTTTGAAGATGAAAACAAAGCATTTCTTGCAATAGCTTCAAAGGCTGGAGTCGCCAATGGCGGCAGAGGATTGCTGAATGTAATGGAGAGTGTTATAATCAATCCGCTTTCTGAATTCATATTCAATAAATCGGAAATGCTTTATGGCAGACGTATAAAAATAACACAAATTCAAGACAAAGCTCTGTTCGATTTTGATCTTGAGTGATCGGTATGCCGTACTTGAACTTAGCTGCGATACGACTCTGTACTGAATCAGAGGGTCCAGGCAAAAGAATTGCATTCTGGGTTCAGGGATGCAATCGCAGATGTCCGGGCTGCTGTAATCGTGCGATGCAGGAAATACGCCGGAACAAGATAGTAGATACTTCTGATTTTATATCAGTTATAGGGAAAGCCGCGGATACCTATCATGCCGAAGGCGTTACAATGCTTGGCGGCGAGCCCATGCTTCAGGCTGAAGGTTTGTCTCATATAGCAGAATGGTGTAGAAACCGCGGTCTTTCTGTACTTTTATTTACTGGATATCTTTATAAAGAGCTCTTAGACATGAATGATCCGTATGTATCAAAACTGCTCCGTTATACAGATATTCTTGTGGACGGGCCATATATTGAAGAAATGTATGATAACGAAAGAGACTGGATAGGTTCTTCAAACCAGAGGGTATTCTTCTTATCTGAGTTTTACAGCCCGGGAATCGAATTTGAACATAAAACACGTTCAATTGAGTTGAACATTACTGATAATACGATCCAGATGAACGGATGGCCGTTTTAAGTGCAATGTGCAGCATACTGTCTTTCTGCTGTATTTTCTTTAACAGCGCTTTATTCGTTATTAGGAGTGATTTGCTTTGAAACCGCAATTAGATTATCTGGAGCTTCATGCTGCACATCATTGTAATCTTAATTGTAAAGGCTGCGGTCATTACAGCAATATAGCCGAGCCTGAGTTCCCCACTCTGTCTGAATTTGAAAGGGATTCGGCTCGGCTCAAAGAACTGATAATTCATATACGGAAAATACGCCTGCTCGGTGGTGAGCCGCTTTTAAACCCGGAATTGCCGCAAATGATACAGATAATGCACGACGCTTTTCCGCAATCAGATATTCGTATCGCTACTAACGGATTGCTGATACCGAATGCTGACGAACAGCTTTTTAAAGCAATGAGGGATTACGAAGTCAGATTTGATATCTCCTTGTATCCTCCGACAAAAAAACTGATGAAGATAATACAAGAAGTGTGTGCGGAGCAGTCTGTTCAGTATACTTTCTCACCGGAAATAACTGAGTTCTACAATTTTGGTGATACAAGCGTTCCGCAGGAGCCTGAGCAGATCTACAACAGCTGTTGGGCTAAGCACTGCCACATGATGCTTGACGGAAAGATCGCGGTTTGCCCTAAGCCTTTGATCAGGTATAAATTCAGCGGATTAGGCTGGGAGCATTTTTTTGAAGAAGATGTGATAGACCTTTATGACGAAAATCTTACGCCGGATGTTCTGCTGAGCCGGCTGAATCAGCCTTGCCGCTTATGTCAGTACTGTGATCCGCTTACTGAACCATTCGAGTGGGAAGGAAATTATAAAACAGGACCGTTTAGGAGGGACAATGCTTAACAGAAGTTTTTATAAAGGCAGGAGAGTGCTTGTTACAGGACATACCGGCTTTAAAGGAACATGGCTGTGTAAACTGCTGCTCCGGCTCGGAGCAGAGGTATGCGGATATGCACTCAGTCCGCAGCCTTACCAACTACTGTACAATTTATCAGGAATAGAAAACAGAATACAGTCACATTTTGGTGATATCCGCGATGAGCAGCACATAAAAACCGTGGTGCAGTCGTTTCAGCCAGAGGTGATAATTCATCTTGCAGCCCAGCCTATCGTCAGGGATTCTTATACTAAGCCAAAATATACATACGAAACAAATATTCTCGGCACTCTGTATCTGCTTGAAGCAATGCGTGAATGCGCTTCTGTAAGGTCTTTCCTCAATGTTACGACAGAAAAAGTCTATGAGAATCATGAAGACCCGGATGTCCTCATAGATGAAAGCTTTCCTCTCAACGGATACGATCCGTACAGCAATTCAAAATCATGCAGTGAATTTATTACCCAGACTTACAGAAGATGC
>Ga0255060_10000243_pt1 | contig 12033 bp, 2 predicted proteins | sample 172RNAGHGlowgp2_FD_183094 | JGI IMG/M metagenome (GOLD analysis project Ga0255060, IMG submission 183094) | Metatranscriptome of sheep rumen microbial communities from Palmerston North, Manawatu-Wanganui, New Zealand - 1728 RNA GHGlow gp2... | ecosystem: Host-associated > Mammals > Digestive... | reverse complement strand
CTCTTTGAATATCGTTGTAATAGGAACACACTACTGTTTCACCAATTTCAGATAATGCACCTGCCTGTCGGTGGTGATGACACGGACAATGTAGGATGCCTTAGCTAAGCGGCTGACATTGAAGCGGTAGTCGTTGCGGAAATCGGCGACCTGTCCGCCCTGCATGGTGAGGACAGTGATTTCGGCCACCTCCTCTGGTGCGATGCCCATCACGGCCACTTCGTCACGGGCGGGGTTGGGTGCGAGATAGGGCTTGTCGGCCTGCGGAACGAACGAGCCGGACTGGAAGTTCCGGGTAGAGTCGGTATCAGCAGTGATGGAGTCGGGAAGTTGGCGGAACTCTTCAGGAATCAGATTAAGGAATTCATTGGATCTAATGCATAATTTAACATAACACAATTTTTGCTCCTTGGTACAGATAACAGCATGGATACATATTGGTTCCCCTGTCAAGGCCATCTGTGACAACTGGCCATAATTGAGCATGAGCAATCCGTTTGCATAGAATGGAGGATTAGGAAAGACCTGACTGATTTGAGGTGGCGTACTCCACATAGCAAGGATGCTGTAGTAATCGTTCGGGAAAAACACATTGACATCGAAATATGAAGTTTGGTGAGGGCTACTCACCACATCCAGGAATGTTATTTTATCAAGTTCCATCTTACATTCTTCTTCAATACATTGTTCCCATTCAAAGTACTCCGTAAATGTTTTCTCACAGTTGTTATAGTTATCACGCAGTGTAAATTCTATGTACGGATTTGCAAACTCCAAAAATTCGAGAGTGACGTTTATTGTCTGGTAGCTACCAGGGGCAACAGTCACAGGCATAGGGCTTACATACAGAATGTTGCTGCTGGCGTTGGTGTACAACTGGTCGAAATAGGCAGGTTGAGAGCCGAGATTGCTTATGGTGATTGTCATAGAATAATGCAAACTACATTCTTTAGGGTAGCAATCCTTTTTCACCCCTACCGTGATACTGTCACAGGCGCAAAACTGTGTTCCGTCTATTTCTAACCTTGGGGATTGGACGACACATCCATTTCCATATTGAGTATTCATATAGTAGTATCCAAAATTATTGAGCGGCAGATCAGCATACAACGTGCTTCCGCCAACGCTCCAAATGCTGTTTTCATACCAGTCCCAATGGAAAGTGCCGGAATTATACGGATAGAAATTATAGACATGTAAAGTGTCAGGAATTTCCTGTTGACATCTTTCATAGCATCCAGTAAGCAGTGCATCGTAGTTGGGTGCGGGCGGAATGAAGAGGGTGGATTTGGCTGACGGGCAGCCCGTGGATGGGTCAATATAATGTGCCGTCAGAAATCCAGGAACATAATATTGAGCTGAACTGCCGTGGAAACCGTTGCTCCACAGAAGGCTTTGGGCGGGACTGGACGTGGAATGTACATATACAGGGGGCGTGTGGATGCACTCGTTACCATAAAACGATATGGGCGGTGCGGCAGGTTGCGGGTGTACTATGACAGTGCAGGTGGCTGTTTTTGTGCAATGGTCAGGACTGGTAACGTCAAGGTTGACATTGTATGTGCCTGATGTTCCTGGCGTAAACGTAATGTTAGCGGTGTTGAAAGTGTGGTTTTCGGGACCTGTGATTGTCCAATTGTAACTGTTAGTGCTACCAGTATTGCCATTCAGCTTCACCTCCTCGCCAAAGCAGTAGGTGGTGTTACCCGTGATACGGGCGGTGGGGGCATTAAGGAAAGTGACATTCTTCATTCGCTCCTTTTTACAACCATCAGAGTTCGTAACAAGTACATAGTAATCTCCTGTTTGCCACGTGCTGTAGGAATTGTTCTGTACACCGTTTGGTGAATGATTCCAATAATAAGTACATTGAGAGTAGTTTGGTGTCACATATAACAATCTGCTATTTCCCGGGCATGTTGGAGAGCCTGCAACATGAAGGGCAATGTTACTCAATATATTACTAACGACACTAACATTTGTCTGTATAGAAGCGATACAACCATCGGCATTCGTAACGGTTATAATTGTCGTGTAATTTGCATTGCTTGTATTGTACGCATGATATACATTAGATCCATACGAATACGTACCGTCACCAAAGTCCCAAATCGTTGTCCCATTTGTAATAGAAGAAAAAAGGAATGGTGTTTGTACACACATGTTTTGAATAATGTTCAAGTTACTAATATTGGGCAGTGCGTCAATGACAAGTTCTTTCGTGACCTGGCATTGATGCCCATTGGAAAGGGTGACCGTTAGAGTGACATGGTTTGTTCCACCCAACACGAAAGAAGATAAAGGAAGCGTGGTGGATGAACCGACATTGTTGTAAGTCATTCCTGTCTCCTGTATGTATATACTGCGCGATACAATTAACCCGCTTGTCAGACACAAAGTCTTGTCTTCAAAAGCCACAGGATTGTTGCAAGTATAGGACAGGGAGAAATCCGGCACACATTCTATCGTACAAGTTGTAATTCCTATATAGCACTGTTCATTTACCGTTGCCGTTGCCATTACGGTATATACTCCCGGGTAGCTGAAACTTAGAGAGGCCGAAGTGTTATCGGTGCTGGTGAAAACATTACCGGGAATTTGCGGCGTCATGGACCATGTTACATCGCCCCCGCTGTTGTTCGTCAAAAAGACGGTGGCGGTGGTGCAAGTAACAGACGACGAACAGGGCATCGCAATACAGTCCCCGCCAGGATTGCCCCCTCCTCCTATGGTGATACACCCTGAGGAAGAACAAGATGGGGTGGTAATATATGTGACCGTGCAACAATAGGTGCCGGGAGAGGCGTTTGTGATGATGTTGCCTGTTTCGGAAATTTGATTGCCATTCAATTCCCAAACGTACGATGCATTGGGATAGTAAATCACACCAACGTCCTGTCCGTCATAATAAGGTGTCACTACAGGAAGAGGCACCACTTCCACAGTTCCGGTGACTACTACGGCAGGACATGCCGGATACGGCTGGTAATCCAAGGTGAAAGATTGATTTCCCGCTTGGGTAAAAACGTGTGATGTGGTATTTCCCACATAAGAATTATTACCGATATGCCATGTGTAATCTGACGGGTTGGTGACAGAGGATGTTACGTAAAAGTTGGCATAATCCCCCTGGCAGACAGGGGTACTATAGGAAATAGTTGGTGTTGGAACGTCTATGGTGGTGAGCAAGAACGTTTCCACATATTCATCGCCGGAGCAACAGGTTCGTTTGAGGGTCACTACGGCGGAAGCCGGCTGGTTGTTCGCAAGGTGATTCACCAATATAGTTACATTGTTGCTGAAATGGTCACCTTGTATGGAAGCAACGCCCGCAGGGGATATAGTCCATTCGTATAATACATTATTTTGAAATGGAACAGTTTGGGTAAACGAACCGCCTGCACATGCTGAAACAGAAGGCGGAAGGTTGGATGGAGCCAGCTGGAAAGTGTCCACTTCGTGAATATATGCGGCAGATCGGCAACCATTCTCGGCATCAATCTGATAGACCGCCACATCGCATACTTCATCATCGAAATAGATGGTCACCTCGTCCCCGTTTTGGGTGTTAAATGGGTCACAAACCGGCACCCATTCCAAATAGTAATTGGGATGAGAGGGCGAAGCACTTAACAAGATGGAACTCCCCAAACAGGCTGAGTGAGGGCCATTCGTATTGGTCAGTGCAGGCGGATTGTTCAGAACTGTGACCAAATATTCCGCATCGTCACAATAGTTGCTGTTGGAAGCCACAATCTTATACTTGCCTGCATTGGCAAAGGTATAGTTCAATGCGATTCCGTTGGTATAGTATATCTGCATATTGTTTTGGTTATACACCCGCCATGTCACGCTGTTGCCGTGCCAGGTCGTGTAGTGTCCGGTAGCCCCCTTGCAAAGGGTGTTGTCACCCGAATTGATGCTCATGGTATCCTTGACCACTATGGTTTTGGTGGTATAGTACGGGCCACATCCGAGAAATTCACACTCGTATGTACATTGCAAAGAATATGTGCCCACTTGGGTGAACTGAAGCAAAACTTGGTTCAATTCCTCTGTGTTAGCCATATTCACATTGGCAGATGGAAATGTTTGCCAAGAATAGGATGTGGATCCCCATACAGGAAGTTCAAATTGCTGAAAATCGCCTACACATACCACATCCGGACCGGATATGGTCGTGTTTTGCGATATGACTGGTATTTTGATAGATGTCAATGCTTTACACGGAGAATTGCAAAATGAAGCATCAATGGAAATGATTCCGTAACCGGACGCGGGTTCGCCCCATTGCACATTTATGGTGGCAGGATTAGAAGGGTCTGACGTGTAGGTTCCGCCTTCCACGCTCCACATATATTGTGAACAATAAGGGCTTAACAGGGTGTAATTTTCTTGGGATTTCGCACAAACAGTGCCATAACACGAGAGTTCAAGTGGTTCTGACTTTACAACATTGAGCTTAATTTCCTCATAGCCCTCGCAGCCGCATTCGTTCTGAACGCGATGAATGATAACATAGTCACCTGTTTGGTTTGCCGTTATCGTATGGTTTGGGGTGGAAGCATCCCCAAATGGAGTCTCCCAAAAATAACCTACAATGGGTGTCTGCCCGGCGGTGCTCATATCCATCAATTCAACAGTTTCATCCAGACATATTTCAATCACTTTATCACCATACTGGTCAATGTAATAGGCTGGGACTGTAGAAGAGGCTATCAGCGGTGACTCCATTAACAGCACACTCGCCTCAGCCGTACACGTATTGGTGTCGGAAGTGACCACATTCACGGATATGTGTCCAACATCATTATTATTACCCCACGTAACCACCGCCGTTTTGTTTTGGTTCGTGAAATAATAGGAAGATGCTCCAGAGATTGTCCATGAATACTGGATTACATTACCGGAACAGACGGCGGTGTACTGCACTGTATTGCCCTTACAGGCCTGCAGGCAGTTTTCCAAACCTTGCTCCCACAAGGAAGGCCGTTCTTTGATGTACTCCGTAAGCAGACATTCGGAATCGAAGTCCGCGTTGATATACAGGTCGCACTCATGCTGTGCCTGCACAAATACTGCGCCGCAAAGGAAAAGCGGCAGCAACAAAAATGGTAAAACTTTCTCCATAATGTTATGATTTTAAGGGTTAAAACTTGGATTTGACAAATTTGCTGATTTGAAAACTGCCGTTGCATAAGGCTTTGACCATATACATCCCATTAGGCAAGGATGACACATTGATTTCGCCTCTGTTGTCAAAAATTTCTTGATGGAAAATCTCTTTCCCTGTTATGTCGAGTACAAAAACATGCTCAATGGGAGTATCTTCATTTTCAATGAATAGTGTATTTGCGACTGGATTTGGATAGAGTTTGACTGGATTATTCAATCCGTGGTGGGACACCACCCCAGTTGAATCTTCCGGATACGGTTCCAAAATGGACGGGTCGTAGCGGAGAGCGATGACGGCGTGGCTGTGCTGGTGGTCATCGAAATTGAGGGTTATATTTTGATCAAAATTCATATCTTGATAGACAACAAAATCACATACTATGCTTCCAACTTCAGTAGCTACTATTTTACCAGCTATGCGGTTAGCGTCAGAACAAATAATTGTGTCAGCTTTTATAAATTGACCATTTGTGTTAAAATAATTAAGCAACGAGCCTATAGAAAAATCATATAGAAAAAGACCTAAGAAATGATTGTTCATAGTAGTAGGCCTTGAACTTGATGCTACGAAAGTGTGCAAGCCAGGTGTCTTTCCTAACGCGTTGAAAGCTCCAGTTTCTTTATCAAATTTAACAAAAAAACTGGCGTGTTGATAAGTGTTAGGTAGAAGTGGTAAATAATTCGTTTCGTTATCAAAATAGAATAAAGGATCCTGCCCATAAGAACTGCCTGCCTGCCCCATAAGGTACACGCCACTATTATCAACATAATTGTCATGCCAAACCATAAAATTATAGACCTCTGTTGACGGATCATTTATCGCGTAGGCTTGGTTAGCCCACAACACCTCGCCGTCAGTATCATATTTAATAATAAAGGGCAAACTCCGAGCTGTGCTTTGATCTAAAACAGTTGCGTAATGAATGCTATCCCAATAAATGTGCATTGGATATTGGTTGTATTCATCCATTCTCCACATATCCATAATAAACCCAGAAAAATATAAGTTGTCTTCGTTATCTATACTCAATCCATATACCCAAGGGGTGTAACATGGATTTACAGAATCTACAGGTATGTAAGGAGATACACCCTCCGTGTGATCCACTAGATACTTAGCCCAAAGCAAGTCAAAGTCCGTTGAGAACTTGAATAACATCATATTCGATATTCCTGAAAACTCAGTATGTCCAGGCAAATAATAATCATAAGTTCTGGCCGTGTCTTCATCAATCACTACTGTCCAAGGAAGCGTGTCAGGTCCTTCGTATGTGATTGCTGTCGCTATATAAATATCGCCATTGCTATCCACACACATCGGACATGCGCCAGCTCCAGTATTAATAGGATAAACCAATCTGTTTTCTTGCTTTCGGGACAATATTTTGACAAAATGATTTTCCAAAACATTGCCGTCTAAATCCAGAAAAGAAATAAAAGAGGAACAACCATCCGTAAATGTATAAGGAGGATGGTATTCGCCCAAAGGGTATGAAAGAGCCGTCTGCTGCGTAATTAATGTGTCCAAAAACCATAACTGTTCATTCGAACTATATTCAAAACTGTAATGTCCTGAAATTACAATTTTTCCATCTCGAAGAGTCATATCGTAAGGCCTGCAATCTCCTTGTTTGGAGTTTTTGATTATTCTGCTCCATAAATAATTCCCCAAAGAATCGAATTTCACCAAAGCGGTTCCTTGCGTATTGGAGGCCACAACTGACGTAATATTGGAGAAATGCGTATTTCCCACCTGGTTATATAGCGTTGCGTTGCCGCCAAAACTTCCGAAAACATAAACGTTCCCGTCATCGTCAAAAGCTGTGCGAACCACATAGTTATATGGATTCGTACTGTTCAGCGGGTCGTCGTTGCCCGTCCAGTAGTTTGCCCACTTCCACTCGCCTTGGGCGGAGGCGGGAAAGGCGGCCGCTAAAAATGCGACCACCATTATAACTTTAACTAATGATATTTTTGTCATATTTGTCATTTCTTTTCTTTTTGTAATTCAGTTGTAGAAGGTATCGCAATTTACTGTTTCACCAACTTCAGGTAATGCACCTGCCTGTCGGTGGTGATGACACGGACGATGTAGGATGCCTTGGCTAAGCGGCTGACGTTGAAGCGGTAGTCGTTGCGGAACTCGGCCACCTGTCCGCCCTGCATGGTGAGGACAGTGATTTCGGCCACCTCCTCGGGTGCGATGCCCATCACTGTCACCTCGTCACGGGCGGGGTTGGGTGCAAGATAGGGCTTGCCTGCCTGCGGGATAAACGAGCTGGACTGGAGACTTCTGGTGGAATCGTTGTCTGCCGTGGTGGAATCAGGTAATTGGCGGTACTCCTCCGGGATTAACGCCAGTATTTCTTCAGCCTTAAAACAAATGGTTAAATAGCAGAGATATGAATCTTCTATACACACTATAGCGTGGAGACAAATTTTCTCACCAGCTAAAGCCATTTGGGTTATTTGGCCGTAATTGAGCATAAGAACACCTTCCAAATAATTCATATAGGGATCATAAGAATAGTGTATGACTTGAGATGGTGTACTCCATGCGGAAATAACACTGACGGCACCACCATATAGGGCTATGTTAAAATGAAAATATGATGTCTGATGAGGAGAACTTATTTCTTCCAAAAAGACAATCTTATTGAGTTCCATTTCACATTCATTTTCAATACATTCCTCCCAGTTAAAGTATTCAAAAAATGAATACTCACAATCATTTTCAGGATCATACAGGGTAAATTCTATATACGGGTTTGCAAAATCTAAAAAATCGAGTTCAACATATATCGCTTGAGAGGAATTTGCAGGAACAATGACGGGTAGAGAGTTTACAGATAGAATATGGCTGTTGGCATTGGTCGTTAGCTGATTAAAATAGGCCGTTTGTGTGCCACTGTTGTGAATAGTGACCGTCATCCCGAACATAAGATGGCAGTTTTTCATTTCACACTTTTTCTCTACACTGACCGTTATATCATTGCACGGGCATACTGCTTTTTTCGAAATGTTCAAAGTTGGGGACTGGGCGACACAGCCATTGCCGTATTGGGTTTTCATAAAGTAATACCCGAAGTTGTTGATTGGCAGGTTGGCATAAAGAGTTGTGCCATTTGCGGTCGAATAATTGTTCTCGTACCAATACCAATGGAAATTCGCGGCATTATAAGGATAGAAGTTGTAAACGTACAAATAGGTAGGAAGTTCCTCGGGACATTTTTCGTAGCATCCGGTAAGCAGTGCATCGTAGTTGGGTGCGGGCGGGATGAAGAGGGTGGATTTGGCTGACGGGCAGCCTGTGGTTTGGTCGAAATAATGTGCCGTCAAGTATCCTGGCACATAGTAGTTTGCATAGATGCCATGGAAACCATTGTTCCAAAATAGTTCCTGATTTGTTGTAGAATAAACCTCTACAGGCGGTGTGTGGACACACTGGTTGCCGTAGAACGAAATAGGTGGTGCGGCTGGTTGTGGGTGTACGGTGACAGTGCAAGTGGCCGATTTTGAGCAGCCGTCTGGGCTGGTAACAAAGAGTGTGACGTTATAGACACCTGCTACCGTAGGCGTGAACGTGATGTTAGCGGAATTGGGGACGTTAAGCAAATTGTTGTTAGGGTCTATGATTGTCCAGGAATACTGGTTAGCAATACCTGTGTTGCCGTTCAACTTCACTTCCTCTCCTAAGCAGTATGTGGTATTGCCTGTAATGCGGGCTGTCGGGGCATTGAGGAATCCAACATTCGTCATAGCTTCTTTCTTACAACCACAATCGGAAGTAACAACTAATACATGGTAATCCCCCGTTTGTGTTGTATTAAATGTATGATCTAAAGTATAAGAAGTTGAATAATTCCAATAATAGTGATTAATTGGGATGTTATCTAAATTAAAGCTAATTTGACGGAATGTACCAGGACACACTTGTGAACCGACAGGGGAAAGAATTCCGTTTCTTATATCATTTGGACATATTGTCACTATCTCATTGTCCGTTGTCGAGCAACCTAAACCATTTGTTACGGTTAAAGAAACTGAATAAGGGGGGATTTGATATGAATAGGTATGGTATATTCCATTGCCGTCATTAGAAGAAAAATCCCCAAAATCCCAGTGATATTGGTATGTATTGTTGTTGGGTATGGCAGAAAACAAAAAGGGAGTGTTTTCACACATGGAGTTTGGAATATCGATGGTAGTGATAGGGTCAGGTTCCAATGTGATGGATTCAGAACAAGTGCAATCACTACCATCCATTGTCATAATTACTGTATAAGTGGTATTAGTAGGACTGCCAATATGAATGTTTCCGGTCATGTCGGGATAAGTTAACGTAACAGAATTACTACTGCCTATGATGGTATATGTTCTGTCGGGAATAGCATAGCCGCTTCTATACAACGATTTGTCGGTTACTACAATATCACCATTGCAATTATAAGAGAGTTCGAATTTAGGAACGCAATCTATTGTAACTGGGAGGCTTTTGTAATAACATTGATCGCCTGATTGCGCAGTGACAATAACTTGGTGTGTTCCAGGCACGTTGAAAGTAGCAGTAGCTGTATTTGGTGATGTGCTATTGATATGTGATCCTAAAGCATAGGTGGAAAGCCCCCATGTGAATTCTGTTACATTATCAGGGAAGGTGGCAGATAAATACACTTCATTACAGATTCTTAATGATGCGATTGTGATATCATCGCAAGGAATAACTGGAGGTGTAACTACGACATAACAACCTTGAATCTCGCACATGGGTGAATCTGTATATTTTATGGTACAACAATATGTACCGCTCATGTTTGAATTCGAATATGATGACGTAGTACATGAGGGCATGATTGTTCCATTATGATACCATTGATAGCTTAAATTAGGTTGAAAAGGAACCTCCAACATATCTCCAGTGCGGGTTATAATAGCAACAGGAAGTTCTCGGACATACAAGTTCCCCGTCACTGTAACCGCATCACAATTCGGGTTTGGCTGATAGGTTAATGTAAAAGAAACGTTACCTGTAGTGTGAAAAGTCCTGTTAAAACTTACCCCATGGAACAGCAAGGTAGTGTCTGAAAACTGCCATGTGTAGTGACTGCTTACAGATGTGCCGCCTGTTGCGCTAAATGTTACAAGTTCGTCTTGGCACACCTCGTTTTGGTAGTTTAGTGTTGGGGGGAGCACATCCTCTATTTGTATTTGTACAGTCACATCGTCAATAGACGAACCACAAACAGTCCTATACAATGTCACATTTATATATTGAATTGGGTTGTTCATGTGATTGGTTAGGATACTGACGGAAGGCTGAAAATGGTCTCCAATAACTGAGGCGGCATTGGCCGGGCTTATAATCCATTCATAGGTGACATTAGATTGATTGGGTACGGAAAATTGGACTGTAGAGCCAGCACAAGTAACTGTGACAGCTGGTAAGCCATGTGGTAACAATTGGAAAATGTCCACCTCGTGGATGTATGCGTCGGAACGGCAATTATTTTCGGCATCAATCTGATAGACGGCCACATCACATACTGTATTTCCGTAATCTATGGTCACTTCATCCCCTGTCTCTGTATTATAAGGGGCGCACAGTTGCACCCACTCCAAATAGTAGTTTGGATGCGAAGGGGTGGCACTTAACAGAATGGAACTGTTTGGACACGCTGAATGCGGCCCGTTAGTAATCGTCAATGCCGGTGGATTGTTCAAAACTGTGACCAAATATTCTGCATCATTACAGTAATTACTGTTGGAAGCTACAATTCTATATCTGCCTGCACTTGTGAATGTGTAATTTAGACTAACTCCGTTGGTGTAGTATATCTGCGCATTGTTTTGGTTATACACTCGCCATGTCACGCTGTTGCCGTGCCATGTCGTATAATGTCCTGTAGCCCCTTTGCAAAGGGTGTTGTCATCTGAATTGATACTCATGGTGTCCTTGACGATGATGGTCTTTTCGGTACTGTCGGGACCGCATGGGATGAAGTCACAACCATATCGGGCGGACAATCTATAAGTGCCAGGTTGTTGGAATCTGAGCAGAACTTGGTTGATTTCTTCGGTGTTAACCATATCACTGTCTCCAACAGAAGGGTTTATGTTCCACAAATAATATGTGGATCCCCATATAGGTAACTCGAAAAGCTGATAATCCCCTACACAAACCACATCAGGGCCAGTTATTTCCGCGCTATCTGTGATGACAGGTATCTTAATAGAGGCCATAGCCTTGCAGGGTGCATCACAAAAAGCAGCATCAATAGAGATGACCCCATAGCCAGAAGACGGATTTCCCCATTGTACATCTATCGTGGCCGGATTGGAGAGATCGGTAGTGTAAGTGCCTCCCTCCACACTCCACATATACTGAGAACAGTAGGGGTTTAAGAGGGTATATGTCTCATTTGAACCCGCACATACTGTGCCGTAACAAGAAAGTTCAAGTTTCAGTTCTTCCACGACCCGAAGAATAATTTCTTCATAGCCTTCACAGCCACATTCGTTTTGTACAAAATGTTTAATTATGAAATCTCCTGTTTGGGAGGCGACAATAGTATGGTTAGGAGTAGAAGCATCCCCAAATGGAGTTATCCATTGATAACCAACAATGGGGGTCAGTCCTGTTGTGCTCATGTCCATCAGCTCAATAGTCTGACCGCGACACACCTCTATCACTTTTTGTCCATTTTGATTGTAATAATTGGGCACGGTGTTGGAGCCGATTGTCGGTGATTCCATCAACAACACACAAACCTCTTCTGTACAAGAGTTCGAGTCGGATGTGACCACATTCACCGATATGTTACCGACAGTCCCATTGTCCCATGTGACAACCGCCGTTTT
>Ga0255060_10000242_pt1 | contig 12064 bp, 5 predicted proteins | sample 172RNAGHGlowgp2_FD_183094 | JGI IMG/M metagenome (GOLD analysis project Ga0255060, IMG submission 183094) | Metatranscriptome of sheep rumen microbial communities from Palmerston North, Manawatu-Wanganui, New Zealand - 1728 RNA GHGlow gp2... | ecosystem: Host-associated > Mammals > Digestive... | reverse complement strand
TGAGTATGTTCAAGAAAGTACTAATGACAATCGGTCTGCTGATGCTTGCCCACGGGTTGATGCAGGCACAGGGTATTTTGAAAGGTACCGTGACCGATGCGAAGTCAGGCGAGCCAATGTCGTTCATCAACGTCATTGCGATGCAGAACGGCGAGCGAATTGGTGCAGGACAAACCGACTTTGACGGAGTTTATACCATCAAGGGACTTCAGGTCGGAACCTACGACATCAAGGTGACCAGCGTTGGCTATGACGGACAGCTGAAAACCGGCGTCAATGTGAAGGCATCGGGATTCACGATCGCAGATTTTAAACTGAAGCCGTCGGCAACGGTGATGACCGAGCTCGAAGTTGTGGCAGACAGAGCCCCGATATTCGAGGTGGGAACACCGGAGTCGGGACAGCGTATCACCAGCGATGATATCGCGAAGATGCCGGGTAACTCGGTTGACGCTATTGTGGCAGCCGTGGGAGGTATCGGATATGATGACGGAGGTTCGGGATCGGCCCGTGGTGAGGGTGGTATGGTGACGATGCAGGGCGGTGTCCGTAAACGTACCGGAATCAGCGCCCCGAAGGAGGCTATCGCAGAAATCCAGGTTATCCTTGGTGGTACCCCGGCCAGCATCGGTGAGGCAATTGGAGGTACTCAGATTATTACGCTGAAACCGCCTTCAAGCCAGTTCAAGGGCGTTATCAAGTATGAGACATACATTGACTATCGTCTGCTCAACTCGTTGATGCTGTATTTGACTGGTCCTATCTACAAACAGAAGAAGACCCAGCCGGATGGCGGCGTTACGGAGCGTACAATGATCGGTTTCCGTCTGACAGGACAGGGAAGCTATGCAAAAGATGGATATTATCGTGCAAAGTCAGGACGTTATAAGGTTGTAAATGAGGATAAAGCGCAGTATATACAGGATAATCCGTTGTCGTTTGACATGGTTGAACATACTATCAACTATACCGCAGAAGAGCAGTTGCATGCCGATGATTTCCACACAGTTACTCAGAAACCTCACACCAGCTATTATAGTGTTGCGATGGAGGGAGCAATTGACTTCAGATTTACCGACTATGCAACTTTGACACTTACTGGAGAATATTCTCGTGGAATGTATCCTTTGACCGGTTCGAGCTACTGGGCATTGAATATGAACCAGGGAAGCGGCGGAGTTGAGGTTGACCAGAGCTATGGACTCACAATCGACTTCACCCAGCGTTTCAAAGACGCCAAACATCAGAGCGATGAGTCGACCCTTCCTGAGACAAAGTCGACGGCTGCTGTTTCGAATGTGATGTACAACATCACCGCTATGGTGAGCCGCGCCACATCGCAGACCTATAACAGCAACTTTGGTAAGTCGCTGGACGATGTGTTCAAATATGGACATATCTCCACATTCAACACCACAATGACTCCCCACTACACAAGAATGTTATATGATAACAACGGAGTTGAGACATACGCAATGGTTCACGACAGCTGGTTGGAGACCGTGGATATGGAGTCGTATAGGAATGGTATCGATCCTGCCAATGCCCGTTTGGCAAGATATACGATGCAGCTCTATGAGAACGAAGAGTATCGTCCCTACATGACCAACCGCGACAACATCCGCGAGTTGAAGGGCCTGTATAATGGAGATTCCCCATCGAGTGTATATGGCATGTTCTACAATACTGGTGTTCAGAGCACATCGTTTGGAATGTCCCAGACAGACTACATCTATGTGCAGGCTAAAGCATCGGCCCTTATCAAGGGACACGACCTTGAAATCGGATTCCAGTATGACCGTTATTCATCGTCGTCATATTCGTTGGGTGCCGCTGGCCTTTGGACTTTGATGTACCAGAATGCAAACCGTCATATCTCGCAGTTGGATTATACGAATCCGCGACTTGAATATGAGGGTTCAACCCTGCGCGTCACCTACGACCGTTTGAACAATGTTGAGAACCAGTCCGCATTCGATGCTGCAATGCGTAATTATTATAATGTGGGAGCAACCGATTGGTTGGATGTGAACAGCTACACTCCAGAGCAGTATGCAGCGGCCGGCGGTGTTGACATGTTCTCGTCAGACGAGCTCTTCAACAGCGGTAACGCATACGTGAGCTACTATGGTTACAAACACAATGGAGAAAAATACAACGGAAAGTGGAGTTTCGAGGATTTCTTTGATCCCGCAGTAAAGGGACATGAGAAATACCGTTACCTCCCCGCTTTTTCACCGACCTATATGGCAGGTTATATCCAGGACCGTTTCTATTTCCAAGACCTTATTTTCAATGTGGGTCTCCGTGTGGACTACTTCAACGGAAACCAGATGGTGCTGAAAGATCCATACCTGCTGTATGAGGCATACACAGTTAAAGATCTTAGAGAGGGTAAAGTTGAATACAACGGAACCCTTGCAAACAACGTTGAGGACGACTGGGTGGTGTATGTTGACGATGCATCGGCCAGCAAGCCTACAATCCGCGGTTACCGTTCAACCACATCGAGCGGTACGACAAACTGGTATAACGCCAGCGGTGAGGGCGTGAACACTCCAAGTGACATCGCCGGTGTGTCGAGTAAACCGACACCGTTCCGTACGAAAGGTACCGGTGGCGGCCAGGAGGCTTTCGCAAACAACAAGGTTGGATCGGGAGCCTTCAAGGAGTATGAACCACAGTGGGTGCCGATGCCTCGTATCGCATTCTCGTTCCCTGTTGGAGACAACTCGCAGTTCAAAGCCAGTTATGACATTATCGCACGTCGTCCGTCGAGTGGATGGCAGGCAAACTATCTGGGTTACATGTATATGACTCAGATTTCCACAATCACCAATCCTAACCTGAAACCTGAGAGGATCACCAACTATGAAATCGGTTTCCAGCAGGCACTTGGTAAGGGAAAGAACAAGAACTCGGCTATCAGCATCTCGGCTTACTATAAAGAGACCCGAGACCTTATCCAGCTGGTCCAGTATGTCGGAGCTGACCCGAACCCGAACTACTACTCATATGACAATATCGACTTCAAAACCATCAAGGGAGTCACAATCGCTTACGACCTGCGTCAGACCAAAAACTTCCGTGTGAACGCCAACTACACGTTGCAGTATGCTGACGGAACCGGTCTTTCGTCGACAACCATGACCGAGTTGATCAAGGAGGGTTATACGACCCTTAAGATGCTCAATCCTATCGATGATGACCGTCGCCATGAGTTCAAGGCTAACATCGACTTCCGTTATGCCGGTGGAGCTAAGTACAATGGACCCGTTATCAAACGCAAAGTCAAGGATAAAGAGACTGGCGAACTCCGTGTGAAAGAGGTCAAGGTTCTCGAAAACTTCGGTGTGAACCTGATGGCAGTTGCCCAGTCGGGACGTCCTTACACCCGCGCACTCAGCAACACCCAGTACACTATCGTAGGTAGTTATCGTGGAGCTCGTCTCCCCTGGGGATTCTACTTTGACATTGTTATCGACAAGACCTGGCCGATCAAGGCTGGCAAGAAAGATACCTATCTAAACCTGGCCCTCACGGTGCACAACCTGTTTGACATTCGTAACGTGACCGGAGTATTTGCAGTAACTGGTAACCCGACCGATGACGGTTATCTTACCGACCCGGGTACCCAGGCTGTCATCAATTCTTATCTCGATCCGCAGTCGTACAGAGACCTCTATGCGGTGTATATGAATAACAACACATGGAACTATTCCTCGCCGCGTACGTGGAAGGTTTCCTTGTCGTATAACTTCTAATCCAACAATAAGAAAAAAACTACAGACATGAAGAATATATTTAGCAAAATTGTATTGGTGGCATTCCTGTTTGGATTAGGAGCAGGGACCGCCTATGCTCGCGAGTGCACGGAGTGCAAACGGACTGCCGGCAAGCGGACTGCCGCACAGGCAAAGGCATCAGCGTGCAAGAGAGCGCAAAGTACTGCTGAGCTTAGTGTCAATAATGTCAGAGCCATGATCAATGGCTATGGCAATATGTGGTACGACGGCAGTGTGGCACAGTATCATATACCGAAGAACAGTAACACCTGCCCGATGTTCTGCGCAGCATTGTGGATTGGTGGTACTGACGTCAACGAGCAGTTGCGTCTTGCTGCTCTGCGTTTCGGTTCGGAAGGTGACGATTTCTGGCCAGGCCCGCTGACTATCGACGGTGCTGCATCGACAGACCTGGATCGTTGCACCAAGTATGACAAACATTACATCATCACCAAGGCAGACGTTATGGCGTTGATGGCCATGTTCGACTACACGACCAATCCGCCGAGTCCGCGTGAGGGAGTGTTTGACCAGGCTGCAATACCAGAGGTTATCATGAACTGGCCCGCAGAGGGAGGTGAAGCTGGTCTTTCGCCCTACCTGGCACCGTTCTATGATGCAAACCACGATGGTCATTATGATCCTCTTGCTGGAGATTATCCTTACTATGATTTTGACAATGAGCTTTGCCCGTCCTCATTGAAGGCAGCGTTGGCACCCGGCGAGAACTATTCGCCGCGTCGCACGATGGAAGACTCTGCAGGAGTTGTGCATGGAGGTCTTCTCTCGGACCAGGTGCTGAAAGGTGACCAGACTATTTGGTGGATATTCAACGATATGGGTAACACCCACATGGAGACACAGGGTAGCCCTATCGGACTTGAAATCAGAGCACAGGCGTTCGGTTTCTCGACAAATGACGAAATCAACAACATGACTTTCTACTCGTATGAAATTATCAACCGTTCGACCTATACATTGAAGAATACCTATTTCAGCCAGTGGGTTGACCCGGATTTGGGATATGCTTTTGACGACTATGTAGGATGCGATGTGAAACGTGGTTTGGGATATTGCTATAACGGTGACGAGGCAGATGGTCCCGGATCGGGAAGTTATTCTGGTATTCCTCCTGCAATCGGTATCGACTTCTTCCAGGGTCCGTACATGGATCCTGACGGCAAGGATAATCCTAAGATCGATATTGCCAAGATGCGTTTGTATTATGCTTCAGACTTGGAGCGTTACAAGCTGCCTGGCGGTGTTGGATATGACACAATCAAATTGACCGACGACGCTGACCTTTACTATCCTCTGGCATGGTATTTCCAGCCAGGTGATGCTGTTGGAAACTGCGCTATCAATGGTGTGAACTTCGGTAACAACATCGTTGACGATGAGCGTTTCGGTATGCGTCGTTTCGTGTACTACGAGAATAAAGCCAGCGGTTACAACTCGGAGCCTACTAAAGCAACTGACTACTACCTGTATCTGCGTGGATATTGGAAGAACCGTCAGCGTATGAAATTCGGAGGTGACGGTCTGTCGACTGGTACTACTGAATATGAGTGTGACTTCATGTTCCCTGGAGACAGTGACCCGTTGCACTGGGGCACAGACGGTGTTGATCCTCTGATTGAATGGACAGAGGTTCAGGCTGGTAACCCCATCGGAGACCGTCGTTTCATGCAGTCGGCTGGTCCGTTCACACTTGAACCAGGTGCATTGAACTACATCACGGTCGGTATACCTTTTGCTCAGGCTTCGAATGGTGGTGCTTGGCAGTCGGTTGAGCTGCTTCGTCAGATAGACGATGTGTGCCAGGCTCTTTTCGAGAACTGCTTCAAGGTCCTGAATGGTCCTGATGCTCCTACGCTTATCGCACAGGAGATGAAGAACGAGGTCATCCTTTATATCACCTATCAGAACGATGCTTCGATGGGAGAGGACTATGTCGAGCTTGACCCCGCCATCCCGACATACTATACGGATGCTAACGGCAACCGCCGCAGATATTCTGATGAAGAAAGAAGTTACAAGTTTGAGGGATATCAGATCTATCAGCTGAAAGATGCGAAAACATCCATCGCTGACATAAGCGATATCACCAAGGCCCGTTTGGTTGCCCAGTGTGACCTTGAAAACTACTATGACGATACTCTTGATTCTCCGACGGTGCCTATCGGAACGCTGGTTAACTATACGACCAACTCTACGACAGGCCTTCTTTCGGCTAATATCATGGTGAACGGCGCCAACAACGGCTTGCAGCATGTGTTCCGTATCACTACAGACCAGTTCTCTACCGGAACGAACCGTGCGTTGGTGAACAACAAGGAGTATTACTACGTTTGCATTGCTTATGCACACAACAGATTCAAAGAGTATTCGCAGACTTCGCCTGATATGCTTGATGGTCAGAAGGAACCCTATCTCGCCGGTCGTACCGACGAATGGGGACGTACTATCACCCCGATCACTGTTATCCCGCACGATCCCACGAATGAAAACGGCGGTACATTGGTTCAGGCCGAGTTTGGCATGAAACCGCTTATTACCCGTGTCGAAGGTTATGGTAATGGAGGATCAGTGTTACGTCTGACAGATGAGTCGATAGAGGAACTTATGGGACCCAAAGGCGTTCCTGGCAAGGCTCCGGGATATTCCTTGCTCGATACGGTTACTGGTAAGATGACCTTGACTGATGCTTGCTTGATAAACACCCCTGTGTACAAGGAGAATTACGGTCCGGTGAATGTCACTGTGATAGACCCGTTGAATATCAAACCTGGCAAGTTCGTTGTCAAGTTCATGGGTGTTAACGATAATTCGAAGTGGGTTATTACCAAGGAGAATCCGACTGAGCCGCTTTATTACACAGCAGATTCAGTTCCAGTCTACAGCGACACAGCCGACTACGCCATTGGACGTTACAACGAGCAGCTGTTCCTTGATTTGGGAGTGTCCGTTGCAATAACCAACCCCAAGGCAGTTGGAGATTCTTACACAATCAGTACGATGCCGACCAACCTTGGAACGTTTGTGGCTGGTGGATATGTAAATGATGGATCGCTGCTTTCGTCGTCGATGAAATTCGCTGACAACGAAAAACAGTGGCTGTCGGGTATTCCTGACTATGATGGTGACCCGAGCTACAACTGGATCCGTTCGGGTGCGCAGTATGCTGCTGGTAGCCTCGGTACATTCAAGAATTCGGATGAGGCTATTTCGGATTATGAAGAGTACCTCGACGAGGATTACTATATGGTTACTGCCTCTCGTGGTTCGAGTGTCCAGGCCGATCCGTTTGACAAGTATCAGGTGTTTGAAGATGTTGTTGGAGGTTTGTGGTCACCTTACAAGCTTGTGTCGACCCGCGACTTCCATCCGGGATTCTGCATGAAATACTACATCGCTCCTCAGCGTTTCCTTGATAGTTTGCATGCAATACCTCGTTACACAAACGTTTATTTGTCGTATTGGAGAACCATGCGTAAGCTGATGTCGCATGCGTGCAACAAGGCTTTGATCTTTAACGATATTAAGTCGCTGCCGAGTGTGCGTATCGTTTTGACATCGGATACATCCAAGTGGACGAGATGTCCGGTATTGGAAATGTGCGACGACTATCAGCAGTCTGAGGGTAATGCACGTAAGTTCCAGATCCGTCGTCATGCTTCGGTGGATAAGAACGGAGACACTTCGAGTGTCCGCATGGCTTCGGAGGATCCCAATAGTCCAAACTACATATCTGATATGGGTATGGGATGGTTCCCGGGTTATGCGATTAACACCACTACTGGTGAGCGTTTGAATATTATGTTCGGAGAGGATTCACGTTATGTGCAGTATAACGGTAGAGATATGCTCTGGAATCCCGTCAACACAATGATGGACGGTACACAGAACTATGTGATGGGTGGTCGTCACTTCATCTATGTGATGAACGCAGTAGAGCAGCCGTTCTACAAGATCTTTGGTGCAGGTACTTCTGTCGAAACATATAGTTACACCACACCGTCATACGATGCTGGCCGCTATGCACTGCAGATGTTACGTATATCAGAGAAGGTCATGACAACCAAGGATCCCACTCCGAGTCAGCAGCAGAACCTTGCCTATGACCATGGTTTGCTGAAGGATGAGATTGAAAAAGCCTCAGTGAATGAGGTACGTGACGCTATGTCGTTGCTGTTCTCATCGGTGGCATGGGTTAATATGCCTTTGGTTGATAGACGTTATGAGTTTTACAATCCAAAGGACATCCCGTGTGATGTGACTATTGACATAGATGTTCCCACACAGTATGGTTTGTATTATGGACCTAACGCAACACGTCGTCCGTTGTCTGAATCACAAAACAGCAACCGTCCTATGTATATGTTCGAGCTCTCAGAGGATATCGCAACACTTACTGGTCAGGCTCTTGCCAATGATGTCACGAAGGACTACAAGGATTCGATTTTGAGTCTTATCAATGTTGTGCCGAATCCGTATTACAGTTCCAGTGCTTACGAGACGGCAAGCCAGTTGGAGACCAAGGTCCGCTTTGTCAATGTTCCTGGTGGCACGACTATATCAATCTACACATTGGATGGTACATTGGTTAGAAAACTTGGACCTACGGCTGGTGACAGTGATCCAACGTACAAGTATGTTATAGATTGGGATTTGCACAACCATGAGGGTATACCTATCGCAGGAGGTATGTATCTGATACATGTCGAAGTGCCGAATATAGGATACCGTGTTATCAAGTGGTTCGGTACCATGCGTCCGGTCGATTTGAACTCTTTCGGTTTCTAAGGCAAATGAATGAAAACGCAAAAAACATCTACAGAAATGAAGAATATATATAGAATATCGGTAGTTGTGGTTTTGTTGCTGGCGGTTGCTGTTGGCAACGTCTATGCCGGCAACGACAAGCGTCGCGGTACGGCAGGAGCCACTCAGTTGCTTATCAATCCCTGGGCTCATAGTGCAGGTTGGGGTAATGTGAGCGTTTCCAATGTTCGAGGTCTTGACGCATTCTATTCGAATGTGGCGGGTATTGCCTTTATCAACAAGATGGAGTTCGCCTATACTAACACTATCTACCTCGGAGGTAAATCAGGCCTTCGCAGTGGTGCCGGCATAAACTCGTTCGGTATAGCTGTTAGGCTTTTTGACCGCGGTGTTGTGGCTGCATCTGTGACAGCTATGAGTTTCGGTGATATCGAGGTTACGACAGTGGAAAGTCCAGACGCAGGTGCTAATGGTACGTTCAGCCCGTCATTTATGAATATCAATTTGGCATACGCTCATTCGTTTACCAAGAGTATTCATGCGGGATTTAATTTGAAGCTCGTCACCGAGCAGACTGCAGACATCCGCGGAACGGGTTTTGCTGTCGACGCTGGTATACAGTATGTGACAGGTGAAAACGACCAGTTGAAGTTCGGTATGTCTCTTAAGAACTGGGGCCCAGCTTATAGCTATAAGGGTGTTGGACATTCTATATCTATCGAAAACGATGCAGGAAACGACCAGACTGTTGAATATCGTCAGGCTAGTATGGAGCTTCCCACCTGCCTGAATATCGGTGCATCGTACGATTTCCTTATCCCGGCTGGTGAACAGCGTATCACAATGGCAGCAAGTTTCACATCGAATGCATTCTTGAAGGACAACATTACTGTTGGTCTTGAGTATTCGCTGTTCAACATCATGCAGTTGCGTGCCGGCTACATCTTTACCTTTGAGAAGATGACCAAGGCTGCCCGTACGACCGCTAATACGGGACTCTGTGCAGGTGCTTCGGTAGACATCCCGCTGACAAAGAAAAAGGCTGATGGTGCCGTGCGTCCTACTCTCGCACTTGAGTATGCGTATCGTGCAGCAGCGCCTTTGAAGGGTTCGCACTCGATAGGAGCAACGATAAAGTTCTAAGGACATCGTATTTATATCCCCTTTGATTAGGAAAGGCCTTAAAAAGCCTTTCCTAATTTTTAGATACCTTTCATCAAAAGGTATATCCAGGGTTATTAGAAGAATACTAAAAAACAATAAAAACACCTCAAAAACTAAATAATTATTATGTCTGAGATTAAATACTATAGTGAAGAAGGCTTACAGAAATTGAAAGATGAACTCCATCATCTTATCGCTGTCGAGCGTCCTGCTGCTTCTGCTGCAATAGCAGAGGCTCGCGACAAGGGTGACCTTTCGGAAAATGCCGAATATGACGCTGCAAAAGAGGCTCAGGGCCATCTGGAGGCACGTATCTCAAAACTTCAGGATTTGGTAGCAAACGCACGTTTGCTGGACGAATCGAAGATTGATACATCCAAAGTGCTTCTGCTTTCAAAGATCAACATCATGAATGTGAAAACCAAGGCAAAGCAGTCTTACACTATTGTGCCAGAAAGCGAAGCAAACCTTAAGGAAAGCAAGATTTCGGTCACATCTCCATTTGCTCAATCGTTTTTGGGTAAGAAGAAAGGTGATGTTGTGGAAGTGAAAGTTCCTGCTGGAACGATGAATTTCGAAATACTCTCGATTGAGAGGTAGTGTCGAATGTGTAGAGACAAAAACATAAAAAAACAATAGATATGGCTTCTATATTTTCAAAAATAGTTGCAGGCGAGATCCCTTGCTACAAGGTGGCGGAAAATGAGGATTGCCTCGCTTTCTTGGATATTAATCCAGTCGCCAAGGGACATGTGCTTTGTATTCCGAAAAAAGAGGTAGATTACATATTCGATATTGAGGACGAGCTCTATTCCAAACTTATGTTTTTTAGCAAAACGGTTGCCGTCGGATTGAAGAAAGTTTGTCCTTGCATCAAGGTGGGGATGGCTGTTGTCGGTATCGACGTGCCCCATGCTCACGTACACCTTATCCCGTTGAATACGCCTGCCGACCTGAATTTTTCGAAACATGTAGAAATGACTCCGGAAGAGTTGTCAGAGCTGGCTGGCAAAATCGCTCAGGAGATAAAGCTGTGATGCGGAACGGTCTTGTGATGTGATAATTGAAAAGAGGCTCACCAATATGAAGATAGAGAAGATTAAAAAAGAGGTGTTGTCATACAGCCTGGTTATACTAGGAAGTATGCTCTTCGCTGTAGGCGATGTGATGTTTGTCAACCCCTACCATCTTGCGCCGGGTGGCGTTTATGGTCTTGCCAACGTTTTTAATGCATTGTGGGGGTGGAAGATATCTTTGGCTGGTATCTGTATGGATATCCCGTTGCTTATTATCGGTACCATTATTCTTGGCCCGCGTTTTGGGGTGAAGACTATTTTGTCGGTTATACTCATTCCGATATTCACGTTCCTGCTCGAAAGTACATGGGGCTACAAGCCTGTTATCTATGATGGGCAATTTATGGATGTTATCGACGAGGCTCACACCGCACTTTCGTTTAAGGTCGGGGATGTGGAAAGATATTTCATGCCAGACTTCTTCCTTAATACGGTTGTCTCGGGTATAATCTATGGTGTTGCGATAGGTGTTATATTCAGGGCTGGGGCCACATCGGGTGGCAGCGACATAATCTCGATGATTGTCCATAAGTACACCAAGATTTCACTCGGAGTGCTGGTCCTGATTGTGGACAGCTGTATTTCCCTCACGACTTTGGTGATTGGAAATATCCGCCTTCCTATATATTCGATAGTGCTTATCTATATTGAGAGCAAGATAATCGACCTTATAGTGGAGGGCTTCACCACCTATAAGACCGTGTTTATCGTGACTGACAAGATAGAAGAGGTGAAGAACTTTATTATCAACGACCTTGAACGTGGTGGCACATGTTTCTCGGGAATGGGACTCTACAAGGGACAGGAACGGCGCATGATTTATGTTACGCTCGACCGTACTGGCCTTGTCAAGCTCAAGTCGAATATGCGTTATCTTGACCCCAATGCTTTCGTCAATGTCATAGAGAGTTCTGAAATCATGGGTCTTGGTTTCAAGGCGCTCCCCAAGGAGGGTGAATGACGCAATAAAATGGGCAATTATTTGTTAATTATTAGATAGAGTAATAATAACTAACCTTCACTGATGCGAATACTCCAGCTGTGTTACAAACCGCCCTATCCGCCTGTCGACGGTGGCACTTTGGCCATAGACAGCGTCACTCGGGGTTTGCTCCTCGCGGGATGTGAAGTGAAGGTGTTGACTGTGAGTACCGACAAGCACCCGTACGATGCGTCAAGGATACCGCGATCATATATTGATAAGACCGCTATCGAAGCGGTTTATGTCGATACTCGCATCAAACCCCTTTCAGC
>Ga0255060_10000241_pt1 | contig 12096 bp, 5 predicted proteins | sample 172RNAGHGlowgp2_FD_183094 | JGI IMG/M metagenome (GOLD analysis project Ga0255060, IMG submission 183094) | Metatranscriptome of sheep rumen microbial communities from Palmerston North, Manawatu-Wanganui, New Zealand - 1728 RNA GHGlow gp2... | ecosystem: Host-associated > Mammals > Digestive... | reverse complement strand
CAGAAATCAGAAAGCTTTCCGGTGATCTTGAAGCGAAAAAAAAAGTATTGCCGCAGTAAGGCAGATGAAGCTATAAAGAGTACAAAAGAACAGCTTGATTATATAAAAAATAATACAGATGATAGCAGCCGCCTTACAGGAAAAATTCATTTGCTTGAAATGTCATATAATAATATGCTTGATCAGTTTAACCGTGGTATGTATGAAGCCAGTTATGCAATGGCTGAAAATATAAAGTATACAGCGCTTGATATATTTTATGATATGGCAATGGAAAAAAATGAAATAGAAAACTACAGAACGATGCTGTTTTATGAATTAAAAAAGCTTAGTCATCTTGCAGATGAAAATTCTGAAATAGAATTTGAATATGAAGAGCATAAAATAAAAGCGAATATATATGATTACAGTGAAGGGCTAATCGAAAGCTTCAGGGAGAGCCTTGACGGTTATTATACCAAAGTGGAAAAGGCTTCATCATTAAAAGAACTCAAAAAAATATATAATGAAGTAGTTAATGAAATGACTCCGTCTTTTATAAATATTTGTAACTGGTCAGCGAAAAATCTTGAAAATGCCTATATCAGAAAGGATATTGGCATGACAATAGTTGAGACTCTTGAAGAACAGAACTTTACAATGACAGAAAGCGGGTATAAGGGTGATCGTGACACAAATGATTTCTATATAAAATTCCGGCACGAGTTTACCAAGGAAGAAATACTGATAATACTTAAGCCGGACGACAAGCCAAAGAAAATAGAAACATCATTTGAAATTCATCAGCTTACTGATAATATTAAACCGGAAAGACAGGAAGAGATAAGACTGGATATTATCAAAGGCGTTTCGGATTATTATGAAAAAAGGCCTTCTATTGTCAAGCCTTGTTCAGAACATACGATTGGACAGGCTTCCAGAATGAAGAATATTAGTATAAGTGAAATAAAACAAGCTGAGCAGAAGAGGAATCCATTAATATAATCAAAGTTTCTTAATTTATCAATAAAAAAGAAAAGTGAGTATCCCCATGAAAAAGGAAAATTTTTTAATATCAAATAAGGAATATAACCTTAGAGTTTTCATGCTTTATGGAAATCTCAGTGATATATACATTACTGAAAATCTGGAAATCACAGATTTTAATGTATATCTGAAAAATATGCTGATTGCCAGTGAATATGACAGAATCGTATTTTATGACGGCAGCCGTGTAGTAGGAAAACACACTTATGATGATAAAAGTGCAGCTTTATCTATTTCGAAGGCCAAGAGTGAGTATCGTGCGAAATACGGTCATAATGCTGAAGATGACCTGTTCGGTAAATCCAAAAACAGTGCAGCCTTCGTTAAAGAGGAGACTCTTCCTTTAAAGAAAAAAAGAAGACATCATAATGTTTTTATTGATGATTCGGCTATTGTAGAGGAGATAGATCCTGATAAAAAAAAAGAAGAGAAAACTGATAATGAAACTGATAGCGAAAGAAATCATGCTGACAGAAATAAAAGTATAACGCATGTACAGAGAGAAATAACAGAAACAAATTATTATCAGGAGGCCATTTCATTCCTGAATGATCCTGATATTAAAACAGTTTTGATTTTCAGAAATGCGATGGATTTTCTTAACAATACCAATCAGGATATTTTAAGAAAATATAAAGTGTTTTTCTCTTCTCAGATGGAGCTGGGAGATTATCGTAAGAAAAACGAAAATATTGTTATACTGTTACATAACAACGACCTTTCTAACAGTGCAGATCTTATTAATCTAGCCAATAATATAAATAATGCAGGTTTTTCTAATCTCCTGATGGACAGTGTTGCATGCGGTACAGGTACACCTGTTTTTAATCAGAAAAGGTGTTACTATATCGGCTTGCCTGATATTGATGAAATATCATATTTACTGAGATATCTTAAAATAGTCGGAACAGAAGAAAACAAGTGTCTTGATTTTTCATTTGATGAAGAAAAGAATATTGCTGAACAGATATTGTTTTACAGTCGTGTTGATAAAGCAGAAAAATGTACGCTGTTTAATATAAAGCTAAAACTTTCTGAATTTATAAATCATCAGAAAGATAACGTAACAAGAATAACTGCTGATGATATCAGCAGGATTTATAATAACAGTATTGACACAAGGAAAGATCCTCTTGATGAACTCAATAAAGAGGGATGGGAAAAACTATATGAGCGTTTCAGCAGTCCGGAATTTGAAACGCTTCCGATAACCAGTGATGAAGAAGTAGTAACTGATATTGAAACGTATATACCGAACAGGGATATATTAAGAGTTACTGTTCAGAAAGATGAAGTTGTAAAGGATATACCGCATTTTATGCTGGAAGGAAATCCGGGCGTCGGAAAGAGTACAGCAGCAAGGCTTATAGGACAAATTCTTCACAGAGCAGGATATCTTAAGGTTGGCCATACTGTTGAAGTCAGCGGTAATTCTATTATCGGACAGTATATTGGTGAAACCCCGGCAAAAGTAACCGACCTTCTTAATGAAGCAGAAGGTGGTGTACTGTTTATAGATGAAGCTCACAATCTGTATGTTAATGATAATGATTCATCAAACGCCAATGCCAATTACAGAAAAGAGGCTATAACTACTATTGTACAGGCAATGACGGATAAGAGAAGGCATTTTTGTCTTATCCTTGCCGGATATGCACTCAGTAAGGTTGATTCTCATGATGGCGTAAGGGCATTGTTTGATATGGATCCTGGTCTTGAGAGCCGGTTTAAAGGCGAGGAAAATATTATTCTTATAGATGACTTTAAGCCTTCTCTTCTGAAAAAGATATTTATTTCAAATCTTGAAGAAAGAAATTATAAAATGTCTCCTGAAGTCGAGGAGGGGCTTGAAAACTGGATCCAGACTAAGTATCAGACAAGAGACAGAAGAAAGTTTGCAAATGCAAGAACCGTTGAAAACTGGGTCAAATCGCTTATTACTTCGGTTAATAAGAGAAATGATCCGACCAAAACCGTTATAGTTGATGATTTTAAAGGCGAAGATCATAAGATAATTACTGAAAAAAGAAGTCAGACTATTGAAGATGTCTTCAGGGATATTGATGAAAAATATGTAGGCTTTAAGTTTATGAAGGATCTTATCAATATTCAGAATCTTAATATTGAGGAGTACAGACTGATTCACGGAGATACCACTGATGAGCCTCCAAGACCTCGTCATATGATTTTCAGAGGCAATCCGGGTACCGGAAAAACAACTGGCGCAAGACTTCTTATGGATTTTTTCAGAATTACTAAAGTAATGGGCGGAAAAGACGTTATTATGCTGAATGCTTTTTCACTGCTTCAGAGTAATTCGGCGGATATTATACGTGAAAAAATTGATATTGCCAAGGAAAAAGATGCACTTTTATTTATTGATGAAGCGCATAATCTTCATGGAAATCATTATGGAGAAATAGCATTGCGTTCTCTTCTTAATCCTATGACCGAAGAACCGTTTACTGTTATTTTCGCAGTATACACTTCAAGATTTAATGATTTCATGAGTATTGATCCTGGTATTGAGTCAAGGGTTGAAATTATTGATTTTCCTGATTATACAGCAGAGCAGCTCTATGAAATAATGGAACGAATGCTTGCCCGCCAGAATCGTGAAATGGTCAGCAACTGTAAAGAAAGGCTTAATATTCTTTTTCAGAACTGGTATGATACAAGGAATATTAAACCTAACTTTGGAAATGCACGTTCTGTTGAAAGACTTATAGAATCAATGGATAACAACAGGAAGAAGAGATATATTGAAAAAGGTATTCCTGATTCTGAAAGATTTATACTCACCTATGAGGATATACCTAAGGAGTTTCAGGATATTATTCATACTCAGATGCAGAGTACAAAACTTGATACAGTACTGAAACAGTTTGATGATTATATTGGATTTGATGAAATAAAGGATGAAATCAGACTTATTAATTCGAGAATACAGTATAACAGAAAATACAGAAATAATCAGAATTATCCTGTAATGCTCGGACATTATGCATTTACAGGAAATCCTGGTACAGGTAAAACTACAGCAGGTAAAATATTTGCCTCAGCACTGTATGCTATGGGAGCATTAAAAACAGCAAACTTTAATAAAATATCGGCAAAGGATCTTATAGCAGGATATGTCGGACAAACCTCGATAAAAACAGCGGAAATACTAAAGAAAGCACTTAATGGTGTTCTTCTGATAGATGAAGCTTATGCTCTTGCAAGTAATCCGAATGATCATAGTACCGGTAATTCCTACAAGGAAGATGCAGTAAACGAAATAATTCAGTTTATGGAGGATAATGTAAACAGTTCATGTATAATATTTGCCGGTTATACCAATGACATCGAAAGGCTGAAAAAATCAAATTCAGGACTTGATTCCAGAGTTGGAACAACAATAGAATTTCATGATTATTCCGTTGATGAGTGTGTTCAGATATTACGTAAGAATTGTGAAAAAGAGAATTACAGTATTTCCGATGATGCGGTTTCTGTATTCAGAGAAATAATTGAAAAAGAAAGAAATACAGATAACTTCGGAAATGCAAGAACTGTAAGAAATATTTTTAATAAGGTAATTAAAAATCAGAATCTCAGAATAGTATACAGTGAAACAGAATATAAACCTGACAGTAAAGAGATTTATATGATTACTGAGCAGGATTTTAAGAATCTTTAAGGAATTTAAGGAAATGCTGATATGCTCATAAATCAGCGCGGGAGAACGGGGCGAAGCCCCGCAAATCCCTTTTTCCCAAAAAATAATAATGAAAAGGTGGAATAAACTATGTTAGAATTAACTGATATCGAAAAGGAAAATGAATCATGGATCGGTATAGATCTTGGAACATGTAATTCAGTAGTTTCTGAATTTACAAACGGCAGACCGAATGCGGTAAAACTTACCGGTAACTCAGTAATAATTCCGTCAGCAGTTCTTTATAACGGACCTGATGATTACCGTTTTGGTTCAGATGCACTTGGACGCGGCAGTTTACACGCTGAGAGTTTAGCGAAATTATTTAAGACTCATATAGCTGAAGAAGATTATAAATATTCCTTAAAATATGCAAGCAGTTCTGCAGCCAAAAAAGAAGAAGTAAACTACGATAATTCAATCTTTATAATTGATACGGAAGCTTTTTATTCAAATGAATATATACTTGATATTTTTAATTATGAAGGTTTTTCCGGAAAGGTTTGTATTCCTGAGTATGTAATGGACGAACTTCAGGAAAGCACAATGAATAATGAATTGTCAGGAAGATCACTTAAGGCGATTGATAATATAAATAATATTAAAGGAACAGATTATTATATTGAATTATCAGCATCATCTGAAACTTATGATGAAAAGGTTCTGACGGATAAAGAAAAGTTTTACTATGATGTTATGAAAAACAACAGTGAGTGTATTCTGGTTTCCTCAGACAATGTTATAAGAACAGATCTTATCGAAATGTGTGCAGAAATCGAAGACAGAATATGGACAGATGAAGAATTTGCAGTAAACGTTAAGCCAAAATCAAAAGATGATGACGGATATATTGAAGCAACTGCATTTGATGTAGCAGTATTGTTTTTACGCAATATAAAGAAACTTGCTTCTGAATATAAAAAGAAGTCTGTAAACAATGTAGTTGTAACTGTTCCGGTATCATTTGAAATTGCAGAAATAGAAGCAGTAAAAAAAGCGTGTATAGCAGCAGGATTCAGCCGTGTTGAGACAGAATTTGAACCTATAGCTGCCGGCATAAGATATTTTTATCAGAATCAGTTTGAAGAAAAGAAACGTGTTCTTGTTTATGATTTCGGCGGCGGTACGTTTGATACAACTATTATTGAGATCCAGCCTGATGCAAACAGTATCTTTGGCGCAAATTACAGCGTAATAGGAAAAGCGGGTGATCATCATCTTGGCGGTGATGATATTACAAAGCTTATCGTAAAAGAAGTTTATGATAATTTAATATCTGATTATGATATAAATATGAATTCATACGAGGATTCAGGATTCTCAAAAGAAGATTTTGCTAAAAATGAAAATATGATCTACAAGGCTTGCGAAGACTGTAAGATTTCATTATCAGGTGATATTATGGAATCGTATTATATAAGCCTTAATCTGAAGAAAGGCGATGATGTAATAGAATATAATCTTGATTTTGAAAAGAGAAAGTTTGAAAACCTTATTGAGGCAAACATTATTGGAAGAGTGGAAGAAAAACTCAATGAAGTAATGACAACTAATTATCTGATGCTTAACAAAGATGATATCGATGATGTAATTCTTGTTGGCGGTACATCAAGTATTGGTGCTCTTCAGAGACATATCACAAATTATTTTGGAAAGAGTCCTCTTATAATCGGTAACCTTGCTACACTTGTAAGTGAAGGTGCTGCAATGGAAACTTTTATGTATTCTGAACGTACTGTAATAATGGATACAGAAAAGCTTAACAAGAAAATTCCGGTTGTGAAGGCTTCACTGAAGACTTATGGTGTTGGTCTTGACGATTTCCGTTTTGATGTTTTAATGGAGAAAAATCTTGAACTTCCTGTTACTGTTTCAAAAACATATGCTATTTCAAGAAATAATCCTAAGGAAATAGAATTCTCTATTTATTCTACTTCTGAAAACGAGATCCCTGTAAGTGTACTCAGTTCAGGTATGGATCATGTTGCTTCAATTCATATAACAGATTTCCCTGAAGGATTATCACAGGATGATACTTTCGTAGATGTCAAATTTGTAATGAATGAGGATTATACACTTTCTGTTGAAGCATTTCTGAAGCATAAGGATGATTCACCTATTGATGAAGGTAAAACAATAAGAACAGAATTAAAAGCTGTATGATATAAAAGGTGAGGAAGAATAATGAATGATATAAATGTTCTTGATTCTGTTCCGATAATTTCTTGTTCAGATTTACGTGAACGTCTTAAGACTGATCTTGGTAGGTTAAAAGATTTACGTAAATCAATCGCCAAGTCCAGAACAGCTAAAATTCCAGAACTTGTTAACGAAGAAAAAAAAGATGTTGCTAATAACAACGAAAACATCTTTATGCTTAATGATAGCAAGCAGCATCTTTTCAATCGACCGCTTTATTTGCAAGTAATCAAAGATGGCAAAAGCAAAGAGCAGTTACGGGAATTTAAGAATATATTTGTCAGCAGCATGGAGAATTTTTTTAGTTCAGTAGATGACCTGATCCAGGAGAATAATGCCAAAGAGTATGATGATCCCGTTATTCAGATATGTCGTCTTATAAGTAGGAAAAAAGTTAATCTCAAAAATTACTGGAAAAATTTCGATAATAATATTTCTAAATATGCTGCTTCAAATGATATTCATAGTGAGATGAGAAATTTATGTGTTTCTTCAATAAAAGAGCTGCTTGATAGTTTTCCTTATGAGTATTGTATGCATAACAAAAATGAAATATCTGATTCTCTTGTTTCAGCATTTAATAAGTATATGCATGACATAGGAGTATCAAATCTGATTTTATCATCTGAAGATAATATGGACTATGACGCATATGAAGTGGATGAAGGATCACAGGAGTGTAAAACCAGTGATGAATCAAAAAATGATAAAATTCATTCGGTAAACCGTTATGCATATATTTTCTACGAAGGCGGAGAATCTGATTATTCGGAGCAGTTTATACACATAATAGTTAAAGGAATCGCAATGGTCTATAATGTGATATAACAAAATTGGTGAATATATTTTTACAGAGAGGATTGGTATCTTGAAATTAGGTATTGATTTTGGTACATCAACCATTCTGGTGACAAGATGGGATGAAAATGAAAACAGTAATGTTGAAATAGTGAACGGTATTGGTTCATATGGTGCGAATTTCGTTGAAAATGTAGTGTATATTAAAGATGCTGATACTATCCTTATAGGTGATAGTGCTAAAACATATGTTAATTCTCCTAATGCTCATCAGGAAAACTATATATCAGGTATTAAGAGACATCTTCTTAATCCTGAATGGAGATGCAGCATTATAGCTGACGGAACAGGAGAAACGCTTACTTTTACAGCACCTGAAGTCTGCACTATGGTTTTCAGGTATATAAGTGACACTGTAAAAAAGAATCATCCTAATGATTTTAAGGAAGATGAACCTATACATGTAGTTTTAAGTGTACCGTATGATTATAAAGCAGATACGAGAAATATAATTTCTGAATCAGCAGAAAAAGCAGGTCTTTTAGTTGAAAGCCTGATAGAAGAACCTATAGCAGCTTCAATGAGTTACGGCATTTTTAACGATGCTCTTGAAAACGGAAAATCTCAGAATATAATGATTGTAGACTTTGGCGGCGGTACACTGGATACAACAGCATTCAGTTTTACTTCTGAAGAAGGAGGAAGAACAAAGATCGAAACACTTGCAACAGGCGGTGATTCCAAACTAGGTGGTCTGGATATAACCCGGATTCTCAAGGAACACTACACATCCAAATTATCAAATAAACTTGATAATAAGACTGAGCAACAGGTGTTTGACAGATGTAATGAATACAAGGAAATTCTTTCGGATTATGAAAATGATACCGATTCGATTGAGATCATGATCGAAGGAATGAATTTCGAGTACGTTGAAGAAGAACTGACTCTTGGAGAGTACCGTCAGCTTCTTGAAGAAAACGGTATTTTCGATAAGATGAAAAAAACATTTGATGACTGTGTTTCCAGATCAGGAATATCGAAAACGGAATTTGACAAGGTAATCCTTGTAGGCGGAACGTGTAAAATTTCTTTAATACAGAAGTATATAGAAGAATATTTTGGTAAGAAGCCTATAATATCAACAGCAGTGGATATTTTTGAACTTGTTGGTCTTGGAGCAGGATTATACTGCAAGAGTCTGACACTGAAAGATAATTTTAATTATTATATTGTACAGAAGGTTATCTATTCTATAGGTGTATTTTCTTCAGGAATAAATGGCGGATCACACTTTAATCCTTTTGTTAAAAGCAATTCAAAATATGATGAATATGTAGATCGTCGGTTTGGAATGAAGCAGCAGTGCGGAACAGCAGTTCTTGATATATATCAGGCTCCGGCTGATGATTCGCCAAGAGAGACCTGCAAAAAAATCGGCTATATTGACATTGAATGTGATCGTTTCCCGAATAAAATGCTGAATCTTTCTTTGAAAATACAAAACCATGATATTCTATATAAGTTATCAAACGATTATAACGAAGAAGTATCAAAAGGTTCGATTTTTAAGGTTTAAAGGAGATTAAACATGGATATTGATAAAGCAGAACAGAAGAAAAAAGAAATAGAGGATATTTGCAAAGAAATATGGTATTATAAAGATTCTCCATCGTCACGTTATACTTATATGGGGGCTATATTTAAAGAAAATAATGATATACCGCGTAATGATGATATACATAGTAATTTCAAAAAAATCATTGTTGCTTCTAATGATTTGTTAAACATTATTAAATCTGGTGAGGAAGAACTTAAGGAGAAAACTAAAAGTTTTAAACAAATAGATGATAAGATAGATACTATTAATAACAACACATTAAACATTAATCAGGCATTTTCTAAAATAGATGGGATTAGTGGCAAAATAAATACAATAGACAGTACTACTGCATCTATTAAGGGTTCTATAAATTCTATTATTCAAATGCAATCAAATAGAAAACCAGCGGCTGAAGAGCAGAATTTAAACAATCCGGTTCCAAATCTGGATGATTCTTTGATTGATGAAATAGAAAAGAATCTGGTTGATACTATTAAGGATCTATGTGCTCACTCCAAATATCAGAATAAAATATTAGATCTTGAGAGTGAGATAAAAAATCGGGAAAATGCGTTAGAGAAAAAAAAGAGCGACTTCGAAGATAGTAAAAAAACTTTTGATCAGGAAAAGGAAGCCTTCGAGGAGAGCAAAAAAACTTTTGATCAGGAAAAGGAAGCCTTCGAGGAGAGCAAAAAAACTTTTGATCAGGAAAAGGAAGCCTTCGAGGAGAGCAAAAAAACTTTTGATCAGGAAAAGGAAGCTTTTGACGAGAGCAAAAAAACTTTTGATCAGGAAAAGGAAGCTTTTGACGAGAGCAAAAAAACTTTTGATCAGGAAAAGAAAGACTTCGAAAATGGTAAAGGAAACTCAACGGGCAAAGTGAAATTCAGAATAAAAAATAATAGCGAGCATCATAGAAGTATAATGGAGAGTATATCAATATACAAAAAGAAGAGTCAAGAATTAGTAATAAGTGATTGTGTTGCCGATAAATATTATCCTGTATTAAAATCAGAATATGATGATTTAAAAACGAACTATGATACTCTTATCGATGCTATAACAAATGATCCTGAATTAAGTAAAAAAACTTATATTATGAAGTTAATTAACTGTAATAACGCGGAGAATACAGAATCAAGTTCTGATGATAATGATGGCGAATAATTCAAATAAGAGGTGCGAAAATGGTAACTGTAGGTATTGATTTAGGTACAACTAATACAGTATGCTGCTATATGAGTGACAAAGGTGAGCTGTCAACAGTAAAGTTTAACAGTAAGCCGACACTTCCTTCAGCATTGCTTTATGAAAGAAATAAAGTTTTAATAGGCGGAGATGCAAAAGCAAAGTCTGTGATAAAAAGTGACCGGTATATAGAGTCTTCGAAAACTTTTATAGGAAATCTCGAACCTCTTAAAGAGATTGACGGAAGAGCTTTTAATCCGACTGATGTTGCTACTGAAATATTAAAAAAAGTAAAGACTGCAATAAAAGAGCAGTTCAACTGTGATGACGAAATAAAGGCCGTTATTACTGTTCCGGCTTACTTTGAATCAAGTCAGAAACGTGAAACAAGAAAAGCAGGTGAAGATGCCGGTTTTATAGTAGACGCAATAATCCATGAACCTTCAGCAGCGGCGATGGCGTATGCAGCTGTTCGTCCGGGTTTTAAAAATGTATATGTTATTGATATAGGCGGAGGAACATTTGACGTTGCGTTTATTGAAAAAAATGGTGACGTTTATGACGAAAAAATTGTATCGGGTGATTCAAAGCTTGGTGGTGATGACTTCAATAAAGTAATTTATGATATGATACTTCGCCATATTCTCGAAGAATGCGGTGTGAATTTCAATTCCTATCAGGATTGTAATAATTTTATTCCAAATGAATCAATGTATCTGAGTATATGTCAGAAACTCAAAAACATTGCCGAAAATGTCAAGATACAGCTTTCTTCAATGGAGGATTATAATATTGGTATCCCAGCTCTTTTTATAAATACTCTTACCGGTCAGCCATATAATCTTGATTTTACGATAACCAGAAAAATGTTTGAAGATAAATCTGCACATTTATTTGAAAGAATTGAAGACATAATCAGACAGTCATTTTCAGATGAGAATAAAAACCGCAGCGGATACAGTATTAATGATGTAGATCGTATTTTATTCATGGGTGGTTCTTCATGTATTCCGAAACTGTCAGAAATAGTTGCGGATATTTTTGGAAAGAAAGCGGAAAGCAGTGTTGATATTTCCAAAGGTGTTGCTACTGGTGCTGCGTTGGTTTGTTATAATAATGCAAGAGAAAATGAAGGCGTTGGCGGTATAAAAAGAATGGAATATCGTGAACTACTTGCTCACAGTATAGGAACTTCATCATGGAACAATAGAAGTTTACCGGGAGTGTTTACTGAAATTTTGAAGCAGGGAAGTTCATATCCGGTTACAGCTACAAGGTCATTCAGCACTGTAGTGGATAATCAAAAAAGCATGTCGTTTGATATAATTGAAGGCAATAATAAATATGCAATTGATAATACCTATTATGCAGAATTTGTGGTATATAATTTAACGGAACGCCCTCGTAAACAGACAAATGTAGAAACAACGTATTCGCTTGATTCGGATGGTATTTTACATATTAGTGCCAAGGAAGTAGGCGGTACTAATGATGCGACAAAATTTGATGTGAATATTTCAGAATCAAAAGAGAATCCTTTAAACAAAAAAATTCAGGGAAAATATAAAAATATTTTTTTGTT
>Ga0255060_10000239_pt1 | contig 12112 bp, 12 predicted proteins | sample 172RNAGHGlowgp2_FD_183094 | JGI IMG/M metagenome (GOLD analysis project Ga0255060, IMG submission 183094) | Metatranscriptome of sheep rumen microbial communities from Palmerston North, Manawatu-Wanganui, New Zealand - 1728 RNA GHGlow gp2... | ecosystem: Host-associated > Mammals > Digestive... | reverse complement strand
TGAACTTAAAGCCGAGAGCAAACTGGTGGAAAGCCCTTATGATTCCCTGATATTCGGCCTCAACTTCGAGGACAGACAAAAACTCTACGACCGCATAAACCTGCGTGTGGACGAAATGGTCAAGGCAGGTCTGGTGGAAGAAGCCCGTGACCTCTGGCAGCAGAGCGGAATGAAGACCGCAGCCAATGCCATAGGCTACAAGGAGCTTATCCCTTACTTTAAGGGTGAAATGACACTTGAAGAATGTATTGACAAAATAAAACAGGAAACACGAAGATATGCCAAACGTCAGCTTACGTGGTTTAGAAAAAATGACCGTATTAACTGGATTTTTTTAGACAGAATTGATAAAAAAAATGAAATTTCAGAAAAATGTGAAAAAGCTATAGCAAAATACTTTGATATGTGATATAATGTATTGTGTGTATTTCCATCTAAAAGTGCTGTCGGCGTTTTTAAGGTGCGCTGATAATATGGTCTTACACGCTTAAATTATTTAGAAAAAGGAGTATGTGTATGAACAAAACTATCAATCTGCAGGATGTGTTCCTTAATCAGTGCAGAAAAGACAAGATAATGGTAACTATAATCCTTACCAACGGCTTCCAGTTCAAGGGAATGGTAAAGGGCTTCGACAGCTATGTCGCTATCTTTGACTGCGACGGAAAGCAGCAGCTTGTTTACAAGCATGCTATTTCTACTATCGTACCTGCAAGGGCTGTTTCTATACTGGATGCTTCTGAGAAAAACGACTGAAAAGGTGATCTGAATGCGGGTCTATAGATCAGAAGGCAGCTTTTTTGTAAAAACGCTGCGTAATATCGTCCTGATCCTGCTTCTTATCATTTTTGTCAGTATTGTCCTGCATTTCCGCAACAGGGAGAGAGATACAGTATCTGCTCTTATGGCAGATGCCACTGCTTCCAGTGAGTATAAAGGTGTTTTCATAAGAAAAGAGGAGCCTGTTACATACAGCGGAAACGGGATACTGAGCTATAACGTTTCAGACGGCGGCAAGCTCAGCAGCGGAGGTGTCATTGCTCAGGTCTATCCGAATGATGAACAGGTCAGCATAAACCGTGAGATAGATAAACTTACACGTGAACTGGATATACTTGAAATGATACAGAATCCCGGTACGCTTGAATCTGCACAGCCCTCCACTCTTTCAGAGGGCATAAAAGAAAATTACCGCAGCCTTATGTATTCGAGAGATATGAAGGATTATAACGCCATGCAGTCAGCTATGGATGATCTTCTCATACATCTCAGTACATATCAGATAATCACAAATGAAGTTGCGGATTTTTCACAGCAGGTGTCTGATATAAATGAAAGCATCAGTTCGCTGAAGCAGTCCTCCGTAGCTCCCTCAGAAACGATATATTCGCCTCGTTCAGCTTATTTTGTCAGCTATTGCGACGGATATGAGGACAAGTTCACTGAGGAAAGTCTGGGGACCCTGACTGTCGCTGATATCGAAAATGCCGCTGATAAAAAGCTGACTGACAGCAATATAGTCGGAAAGCTTGTTGACGGCTATACGTGGTATCTTGCGGTAATAGCGGATAATTCAAAGAAAATGTATGCGATCGGTGACATTGTTAAGCTAAGATTCGGTCCATCAGCTGATACCTGCAATGCTGAGATACACGATATACGTGATGAAGGCGATCCTGCAAAAAGCATTATCGTTTTGTCATGCAGCAGGTTCAACTATGATATGGTTCAGCACCGCTGCGAATTAGTGGAGCTTATAAAAGGCGAGTATTCGGGACTTAAAGTGCCGCGTGAAGCCATTCGTTTTGTTGATCTCGATGAAGAATTATACGACGAGAAAGGCAATAAATCAGAGGGTATCGTGAATACCAAGGGCGTTTACATACTCAAAGGCGAACAGGTGGACTTCAAGAAGATCGACGTTATTTACGAAGGAAGCGATTACGTGCTCTCCGCTGAACATACAGGGGACAGTGATTACCTTTCCCTTTATGACGATATTATAATTGAAGGTGTTGATCAGCTTGGAAAATAATTACAGCTATGATACTGTAAAAAATAACTTCAGTACCATAACTCAGAACATCAATGAGGCTTGCGATAAATACCGCAGCGACGGCAGTAAAGTCGATATAATGGCTGTAACGAAGACAGTTCCTGCGGATGTCGTAAACTGGATATTTGACTGGGGAATGGATCTTATGGGCGAGAACAGAGTTCAGGAATTTCTTTCCAAAAAAGATCTTTACTCAGATAAGACCAAAAGCGGAACAAAGCCGAAGATACACTTTATCGGCCATTTGCAGACCAATAAAGTAAAATACATCATCAACGAGATGGACATGATACAATCTGTGGACAGTATCAGGCTTGCTCATGAGATAGACCGCCTTGCAAAGGCAAACAACAAGGTCATGGACATCCTTTGTGAAGTCAATATAGGCGGAGAGGAATCAAAAAGCGGCATAGCTCCTGACGAACTGGACGAGCTGCTTGAAGCCGCTGCGTCTATGGAGAATATAAAGGTCAGGGGGCTTATGACTATACCTCCCCCTGTTGACAGCGATATCTTCCTCGGAAGAATGGGTGAGCTGTTCAATAAGCTCAAAGACGAAAAGCGTGAGAATATCTCAATGGATATACTTTCTATGGGCATGACCCATGACTATATCGATGCCGTGAAATACGGCTCAACCCTCGTAAGGATAGGTTCAGGCCTGTTCGGTGCGAGAAATTACAGCAAATGAAGTTCAATACCAGCGGAATGCTGAAAATTCACGGAATACTCCGCATTTATTCCGTGCAATGATCAATCATTATTATAACAATGCGGAGAATGGAGTATTATTATGAAACTTTTTGACGGTATCAAGGATTTTTTCTTTGCTGCAGAGGAAGATGATTTCGAGCAGATGGACGCTCCTGTACGTGCAGAGCGTGAAGAACGTGCCCCTAAGTCTATCGAACGCGAAGAAGCTGTTTCAGCAGCTCAGGAAGCAGCAGCTCCTGCAGGCAGCGCTCCTACAGGCAGAAGAAACAGCAAGGTAGTAAACGTTCAGACTACAGCACAGCTTCAGGTAGTTCTCGTTAAGCCTTCTGCTTTCACAGATGCTAAGCAGATCGCTGATCACCTTATCGCTAAGAAGACAGTTGTACTCAACCTTGAGACAGCATCTCCTGAGAATAAGAGAAGAATAATAGACTTCCTCGTAGGTGTTGCATATGCTAACGGCGGCAGCCTCAAGCCTGTTGCAAACCTCACTTATATAATCACTCCTTACAATGTTGGCTTCATCGGTGAAGACCTCGTAGGCGAGCTGGAAAATAACGGCGTATTCATCTGATGAACGACCGATCTGATAAACTCTTTGCTGCAAGGCTTTCAGACCTCACCGAACAAAGCAGAAGGCAAGGATACTGTGTTTTCTCATCATTTCTTGATGAAAGGCAGTGCGCCGAAGCTGAAGCATGGTGCAGGAAAAATACGGGAGAGCTGATGTACAGGCTTTGGGGAGGTTTCCCCGATGCAAGACGCAGGATGCTGGCTGTGTATCCCGATTATTATGATGACAGCATACTGGAAGAATATCCTTTTGCCTGTCTTACATTTACTTATCGTAAAGAGGACAGGCTTACACACAGAGACTTCCTGGGCACTTTCATGGGAATGCAGCTGAAGCGTGAAGTTATCGGCGACATAGTTGCCGGTGAGGGCGAAGCACAGGCATTCTTTACAGAGGTCGCTGCAAAGCTGGTGATGTCTTCTGTTTCAAAGATAGGCAGAGTCGGCGTGAAAGTCAGCAGTGACCGCCCTTTTGAGCTGGAGGTAAAGCAGGAGTATAAGAAGATCATTGGTACGGTCGCTTCACTAAGGCTGGACTGCCTTGTTAGTCTGGCTGCCCATGTCAGCCGTGATAATGCGGCAGGACTTATCCGTTCAGAAAAAGTGGATGTGAACCATTTTACCGCCTCATCTGTCTCTCATGAACTGAATGAGGGCGATGTGATATCTGTCAGAGGCAGCGGCAGATACATACTATCCGCTGTCAGAGGTGTTTCGGGAAAAGGACGTATCCACGTTGAAGTGCTGAAATATATATAGAGGTGAAATAGCTATGATTACTTCAAAAGACGTAAGAAATAAAAGATTTGAGAAGGCTGCTTTCGGTTATAAGCAGGAGGAGATCGATGAATTCTTTGCACAGCTCGAAGCAGAGCTCGATGAAATGGAGCGTGAGCGTGCAGAGGCTAACAATAAGATACAGGTGCTTGCTGACAAGGTAAGAGAGTATATGCGTGATGAGGATGCTCTCAAGGACGCTTTGCTCGGTGCTCAGAAGCAGGGACACCTCGTTATCGCTGATGCTCAGGAAAAGGCTGATCAGATCATGGCTGAGGCTCAGGAAAAGGCTGCTGCTCTCGAAGACGAAGCTGTTCGTCAGCACGATCTGAAAATGGAACAGAATCGTGCTGAGATCGCAAGAGAAAAGGAAGCACTCATCGAAGCTCAGCGTCAGGTAGCTGATTTCAAAAAGAGCCTTTTCGATATGTATAAGAGCCATCTTGAACTCATCTCATCAATGCCTGAAACTGTTGATGAGGATGTTACTGAGGCTGCTGCCGAAACAGCTGATGAGATCGCTGCTGTAGTTACAGGTGAAGAACTTACAGCTGAGGAAACTGCTGCTGAAGAAGCAGCTGAGAATACAGATGCAGCTGAAACTGCTGAAGATACAGAGGCTGCTGTAACTGAATAATTATAAATAGCTTGAAAGGAGGATCCCCTGCATTGTTTAAGGGGATCAGGTGAAAATGGCACAGGATTATAATAGTACATTGAATTTACCGAAAACAGATTTCCCCATGAGAGGTAATCTGCCTAAGAGAGAACCCGAAACTCTTGAAAAATGGGAGAGCGAAAGACTCTATTACAAGATGATCGACAAGAATAAGGGTAAGCCCTCATATGTTCTTCATGACGGCCCTCCCTATGCTAACGGTGATATCCACCTTGGTCATGCTCTCAACAAGAGCCTTAAGGATTTCATTGTAAAATACAAGAATATGAGCGGATTCTGTGCCCCATACGTTCCGGGCTGGGACACTCACGGACTTCCTATCGAGCTTAAAGCTATGAAGGCTATCGGCGTAAAGGACGGTGCTATACCTCCGACAGAGCTTAGAAAGCACTGCCGTGAATACGCTATGACACAGGTCGAGAACCAGATGAAGGGCTTCAAAAGACTGGGCTCACTGGGCGATTATAACTACCCCTACCTTACACTCCGTCCTGAGTATGAGGCAAAGCAGGTAGAAGTATTCGGAGCAATGGCTAAGAATGGCTATATGTACAAAGGTCTGAAGCCTGTTTACTGGTGCCCTTCCTGCAATACTGCTCTCGCTGAGGCTGAGATCGAGTATTCAAATGATCCATGCTACTCCATCTATGTAAAGTTCAATGTTACCGATGATAAGGGTATGTTCACTTCTCTCGGTCTTGATCTTTCAAAGGTATACTTCGTTATCTGGACAACTACTACATGGACCATCCCCGGCAACCTTGCTATCTGCCTTGGTCCTGAGTATAACTATACCCTCGTTCACGCAGGCGATGAGTACTACGTAATGGCTGAGGAGCTTGTAAAGACCACTATGGAGACTGCCGGTATCACTGAGTATACCACAGAGCATATCTTCACAGGCGCTGAGCTTGAGGGAATGAAGACAAAGCATCCTCTCTATGACCGTCCGTCACCGATAATCGTAGGTGATCACGTTACTCTCGAAAGCGGTACAGGATGCGTACATACTGCACCGGGCTATGGTGTCGAGGACTTTGAGGTCTGCAAGAACTACGACGATATCGGTATCATCGTATGTGTTGACGCTAAGGGCAGGCAGACCGCAGAAGCAGGCGAATTCGAGGGCATGGACACTGACGAGGCTAACAAGGCTATCGCTGCAAAGCTTACAGAGCTGGGCGCTATGCTGGCTACTCAGAAGATCGTCCACCAGTATCCGCACTGCTGGAGATGTAACAGTCCTATCATCTATCGTGCAACTGAACAGTGGTTCTGCTCGGTAAACGGCTTCAAGGATGAGGCTGTCAAGGCTATCGAGTCCGTTAAGTGGATCCCTGAGTGGGGCGAGGATCGTATCAAGGGAATGGTACGTGACAGAAGCGACTGGTGTATCTCACGTCAGAGAACATGGGGCGTTCCGATACCGGTTATCTACTGTAAGGACTGCGGCAAGCCTATCTGCAATGACGAGACCATCAAGGCTATCTCTGACCTTTTCCGCAAGGAAGGCAGCGATGCATGGTGGACTAAGGAAGTAAACGAATTCATCCCTGCAAGCGTTAAGTGCGAATGCGGATGCGGCGAATTCACTAAGGAATATGACATCATGGATGTATGGTTCGACAGCGGTGTATCACATACCTCTGTTATGGAAGGTGAGGATTTCCCAAGCCTGTCATGGCCTGCTGACCTTTATCTTGAAGGCGCTGACCAGTACAGAGGCTGGTTCCAGTCATCGCTCCTTACATCTGTTGTATACAAGGGCGGCTCACCTTATAAGGCTGTCTGCACTCACGGCTGGGTAGTTGACGGCGAAGGCAAGACCATGCACAAGTCTCTCGGAAACGGTATTGACCCAAGCGAGATAACAGACCAGTACGGCGCTGATATCCTCCGTCTGTGGGTAGCTTCTTCCGATTATCACAGCGATATCCGTATCTCTAAGCCGATACTCAGTCAGCTTTCAGATGCTTACAAGAAGATCAGAAATACTGCTCGTTTCATCCTGGGCAACCTTGGCAACGGAAACGGATTCGATCCCGATAAGGACAGCGTATCCGATGACAAGCTGACAGAGCTGGATAAATGGGCAATGATGAAGCTGGACGCTCTCATCGACAAGATGAAGGAAGGCTATGAGACATTCGATTTCCATATCGCTTTCCATGCGCTCCATAACTTCTGCGTAATAGATATGTCTAACTTCTACCTTGATATCATCAAGGACAGACTGTACTGCGAGAAGGAGGATTCTGAGGTGCGCCGTGCTGCACAGACAGCTATGTACCGCATACTCAGCGCAATCACAAGACTTGCAGCTCCTATCATATCCTTCACAGCTGAGGAGATATGGCAGTTCATGCCTCATGCAGCAGCTGATGACAAGGAAAGCGTATTCCTTAATCAGATGCCTGAAAAGAGCGGTATCACATTCAGTGACGAGTTCAAGGATAAGTGGGACTTCATCTACAACACACGTCTCGGCGCAAACAAGGCTCTTGAGGACGCAAGAAATGACAAGACTATCGGTAAGTCACTGGAAGCACAGATCATCATCAGAAGCGGCGAGGCTGACTATGACAGATATGTTTCACTGGCTGACCAGCTGAAGGATATCCTCATAGTTTCCGGCGTAAGCGTTGAAAAGTCAGACGGAGCTACAACATTTGAGGTAGCAAAGGCAGAGGGCGGCAAGTGTGAGCGCTGCTGGTGCTACTCCAAGTACGTTGGAACAGATCATGCACATCCTGACCTTTGCGAGAGATGTGCAGTCGCAGTTGAATTATAAATCACACTGTAAAAAATCTGCTTTAAGAATCATGTATTTTTTCGGGGAAAACTTTTCTGAGGAAAGGTTCTTTCCCGAACCCCTTTACAAGGCTTTTCTGTTCGTTTTCCCTATAGACAGCACAGCTGCTGAAAGGCTTTCCTCCATAAAATCACGGCTCCTGAAAAGGAGATACATTAATGGCAGGTATTATTTCTATCTGAAAGGAGAAGGTTATGGCTATATTCTATATTATATTAATGATAGCAGTAATAGGCGTGGATCAGGCAGTCAAGTTATGGGCTGCAACGGATCTGAAGCCTGCTGGTTCAATGGATTTCATATCCATCAACGGCACAAAGCTGGTAGACCTGACCTATCTTGAAAATACAGGCGCTATCTTCGGAAGTATGAAGGGTCAGCGCTGGTTCCTTATTGGTTTTACATCACTTATAATAATCATAGGCTTTGTGGTCCTGTTTAAATTCATGAAGCGCTCAAAGGTGCTGGCTATGGCGATAACTCTTTTCCTTGCAGGCGGCATCGGCAACCTTATTGATCGTGTGAGACTTACATACGTTATAGATATGTTTGAATTTAAGTTTGTGGATTTTGCCGTGTTCAATGTAGCTGATATAAGTGTAACTACCGCATTTATACTGCTTATCATCTATGCTTTTTTCATTGATCCGAAGATAGAAAAAGCAAAAAAAGCCGAGAATTCACCTGCTAAAAAAGGCAGCAGGAAATGAGTGACATCATCACTCTCCATGTTTCTGAAAGCGATAAGGGAACAAGGATAGACAAGTTCATCTCCGATAATATGGAGGAACTGACACGTTCAGCCGTTCAGGGACTTATGGAAAAGGGAAAGATACTGGTATGCGGTAAGCCCGTCAGCAAGAACTATAAGCTGAGGGACGGAGATACAATAGATGTCGATATTCCCGAACCTGAGCCTATGGATGCACTTCCTGAGAATATCCCCCTTGACATAGTGTATGAGGACAGCGATCTTCTGGTTGTGAATAAGCCAAAGGGGATGGTAGTTCATCCCGCTCACGGCAATCATAACGGAACTCTTGTGAATGCTTTGCTGCATCACTGCGGAGACAGCCTTTCGGGGATAAACGGCGTTATACGTCCCGGTATCGTTCACCGTATCGACAAGAATACAAGCGGACTGCTCATCGTAGCGAAAAATGATGCATCTCATATCCATCTTGCCGAGCAGATAAAGATACACAGTTTCACCCGTGAGTATGAGGCAGTGGCAAGCGGTTATTTCAAGGAGACCGAGGGAACGATAGATGCTCCCATCGGCAGGCATAAGACTGACCGCAAGAAAATGTGTGTAACAACGGAAAACAGCAGAAATGCAGTTACGCATTACAGCGTCATAAAGCAGTATGGCGGCTATGCTCATGTAAGGCTCAGGCTGGAAACAGGCAGAACTCATCAGATACGTGTACATCTTGCCTATATCGGCCATCCGGTTCTTGGTGATGATGTATACGGAAAAGCTTACAAGGGTATCGAAGGACAATGCCTTCATGCACGAAAAATAGGCTTTATCCATCCCACAACAGGGGAGTATATGGAGTTTACCAGTGAACTGCCCGATTATTTTGTTTCGATAATAAACAAACTTGAAAAGATGTGAGAATTTGTTTGAAGATATATCAAAGGTGATACTTTTCAGCGATATGGACGGTACTCTCCTGAATACAAAAAAGGAGATAGCCCAGAAAGACCTTGACGCAATAAAGCGCTTTGTATCGCTGGGAGGGAAGTTCACCATAGCAACGGGACGCACTGTCCAGACCTTTGAGCAGTACCGTGATATGCTCGGTATAGATATACCGATAATACTCTATAACGGAGCACTTATATATGATTACAGTACAAAGGAAACCCTGTATATGAATCCGCTTCCTGAAAATGCCAAGGATATTGCTATTGAAATTCTGGAGAATATGCCGGAAGCCGGGGGAGAAGTGCTTAAAGCGGACGGTACCTACGTTTTCCGCAATAATGATTATGAACAGCTTCACACTGATCTGTGTCAGATAGTTCCGAATTATGCGGAGCTTAAAGATATAGACAGTGCAGGATGGCTGAAAGTACTGTTTGCGATGGCTCCTGAGGAGATACCTCACATTGAACTGCTTGTGCATCAGAACGGCTATGATTCTGTGGATTTTGTCAAATCGTCAGATATATTCTATGAAATGCTCACTCAGGGGGTCAGCAAGGGTTCAGCTCTCAGCGAATACCGCAGGCTTAAAGGCTATGAGGGGCATACTTTTGTGGCAATAGGTGATTTTGATAACGATCTTGAAATGATAAGCGAGGCAGACCTGGGAGCTTGTCCTGCAAATGCAGAGGAAAGCGTAAAGCAGAAGGCTGACCTTTTGCTGAAAAGAAGCTGTGATGACGGCGCAGTTGCTGAGCTGATAGAATACATACTTAAAAAATGCAATATCTGAGCCAGTGCATACAGCTGTTTATTATTTCTGTAAAAAGCAATAAAGGTATTGCAATTTTTTCTCATTTGAGATACAATATATATTGGACGTACTGACATCGTTATGCTTGATACTGCTATGCCATATAGTTTGAACTGCACCGCAGGAAAAATGGCTTTTGTCAGAAAGGCTTTATGGATAGCTTACAATAGTTACAAGTATGGTATCAGTATGATACGGCTTGACCGTTGAATAAATAATTCGGAGGTTATTATGGACGCAAAACTCAAAAAAGACCTGCAGAAAATCGCCTGCAAGGTAAGAATGGGCGTTATCGAGGGTACTTATAACGCAAAATCAGGACATCCCGGCGGATCGCTCTCTATCAGCGATACTCTGACATATCTTTATTTCAATAAGATGAATGTTGATGCAAAGGATCCTGATAATTCTGAAAGAGACCGTTTTGTGCTTTCAAAAGGACATACAGCTCCGGCACTTTATGCTGTTCTTGCTCAGAAGGGCTTCTTCTCAGTTGATGAGCTCAAGTCTCTCCGTCATATTGGTGCTCTCCTTCAGGGACATCCATGTATCCATATCCCCGGTGTAGATATGTCAAGCGGTTCGCTCGGACAGGGTATCTCTGCTGCCTGCGGTATGGCTCTTGCAGGCAAGCTCGATGGCAAGTCATATAATGTATATACTATTCTCGGCGATGGTGAGATCGAAGAAGGTCAGGTCTGGGAGGCAGCTATGTTTGCAGCTCATTATGGCCTCGGCAATCTGGTCGCAGTTGTTGATAATAACGGACTTCAGATAGACGGCCCTGTCACAGAGGTATGCTCACCTGAGCCTATCACAGATAAATTCGCAGCTTTCGGCTGGCACGTTATTACTATGGACGCTCATGATTTTGACAGCATTGAGGCTGCATTTGATGAGTCATCAAAGGTAACAGACAAGCCTGTTGCTATCATCCAGAAGTCTGTAAAGGGCAAGGGCGTTTCGTTCATGGAAAATCAGGTAGGCTGGCACGGTACAGCTCCTAACAAGGAACAGTATGATCAGGCTATGGCAGAGCTTAATGCACAGTTAAAGGAATTGGAGGACTAATACGATGGCGGATGTTATAAAGAAGGCTACCAGAGAAAGCTACGGTGAGGCTCTGAGAGATCTGGCTGAGGAATACAAAGACCTCGTTGTTCTCGATGCAGACCTTGCTGCTGCTACAAAGACAGGTATATTCAAGAAGGCTTATCCTGACCGTTTCTTTGACTGCGGTATCGCAGAAGCTAATATGATGGGCGTTGCAGCAGGTCTTGCTGCTGCCGGAAAGATACCTTTCGCAAGTACATTTGCTATGTTCGCTGCCGGCAGAGCATATGAGATAGTAAGAAACTCTATCGGCTACCCCCATCTCAACGTAAAGATAGGCGCAACACACGCAGGCATCTCTGTTGGTGAGGATGGCGCTACACACCAGTGCAATGAGGATATCGCTCTCATGAGAACTATCCCGGGCATGACTATCATCAATCCCTGCGATGATGTTGAGGCTAAGGCTGCTGTAAAGGCTGCACTTGATTTTAACGGTCCCGTATATATGCGTTTCGGACGTCTTGCTGTGCCTGTAGTCAACGATGCTGCAACATACAAGTTTGAGCTTGGCAAGGGCGTTGTTATGAAGGATGGCAAGGATATAACCATTGCTGCAACAGGCCTTATGGTAAACGAAGCTGTTGAAGCTGCAAAGACACTTGAAGCTGAGGGTATTTCCGCAAGAGTTGTAAATATCCACACTATCAAGCCTCTTGATAAGGAGCTTATCTGCAAATGTGCAAAGGAGACAGGCATTATCGTTACTGCTGAGGAGCACAGCGTTATAGGCGGACTTGGTTCTGCTGTGGCTGAGGTTGTAACAGAGTGCTGCCCTGTACCTGTTGTAAAGATAGGTGTAAACGATGAATTCGGACACTCAGGTCCTGCTGTTGACCTCCTCAAGGAGTTCGGACTCTCTGCTGAGAACATCGTAAAAACAGTAAAAGAAGCAGTAAAGCTTAAATAAAAAAAGAAAC
>Ga0255060_10000238_pt1 | contig 12139 bp, 23 predicted proteins | sample 172RNAGHGlowgp2_FD_183094 | JGI IMG/M metagenome (GOLD analysis project Ga0255060, IMG submission 183094) | Metatranscriptome of sheep rumen microbial communities from Palmerston North, Manawatu-Wanganui, New Zealand - 1728 RNA GHGlow gp2... | ecosystem: Host-associated > Mammals > Digestive... | reverse complement strand
TTATGAGTCGTTCACTTAAGAAAGGTCCATACATCAATGTCTCTCTCGAGAAGAAAATTCTCGCAATGAATGAGAGCGGCAAGAAGACTGTCGTCAAGACTTGGGCCAGAGCATCAATGATCTCACCAGATTTCGTGGGACACACTGTTGCAGTTCATAACGGAAATAAGTTTATACCTGTTTACATCACCGAGAACATGGTAGGGCACAAGCTCGGAGAGTTCTCACCTACTCGTAGGTTTGGCGGACATGCCGGAAACAAAAAGTAAGCAGAACAACCATTGAAACAAATAATAATATATAATGGGAGCAAGAAAAAAATTAGCGGCCAATAAAAGAAAAGAGGCCGCCGAAAAACTCTACTACGCTAAGTTGGTAGGGGTGCCCTCCTCACCACGAAAAATGCGCTATGTCGTAGATATGATACGTGGCATGGAGGTGAACAAGGCACTCGGTGTGCTTAAGTTCTCCAACAAGAAGGCTGCCATCGACGTGGAGAAACTTCTCCGCTCGGCTGTCGCCAACTGGGAAGCCAAGAATGATCGCAAGGCTGAGGATGGTGAACTCTTCGTATCGCGCGTGTTCGTTGACGAGGGTGTAACGTGGAAGAGAATGAGACCCGCACCTCAAGGTCGTGGCTACAGAATCCGCAAACGCAGCAACCATGTCACACTTTTCGTAGATTCAAGAACTAATGACGATAAACAATAAGTAGAATGGGACAGAAAGTTAATCCAATTAGCAACCGTTTAGGTATCATCAGAGGATGGGATTCCAATTGGTTCGGAGGCAAGAACTTCGGAGACAATCTCGTGGAAGACCAGAAAATCCGCAAGTATCTCAACGAGCGCCTGGCTAAAGCCAGCTTGTCAAGAATCGTCATCGAACGCACACTCAAGCTTGTCACCATCACCATCTGCACTGCCAGACCTGGCATCGTGATTGGACGTGGTGGACAAGACGTGGATAAACTCAAGGAGGAACTTAAGAAACTCTCCAACAAGGAAATCCAAATCAACATCTACGAGGTGAAAAAACCAGATGTGGATGCCAACATCGTGGCTTACAACATCGCTCGCCAGGTGGAAGGCAAGATTGCCTATCGTAGGGCTATCAAGCAAGCCATCGCTAACGCCATGAGAGCAGGGGCTGAAGGCATCAAGGTGCAAATCACCGGACGTCTCAACGGAGCTGAAATGGCTCGCAAGGAGATGTATAAGGAAGGACGTACTCCTCTCCACACTTTCAGGGCTGACGTGGACTATTGCCAAGCTGAGGCTCTCACAAAGGTGGGTATCCTGGGTATCAAGGTCTGGATCTGCCGTGGCGAAATCTATGGCAAGGTGGACCTCGCACCAAACTTCACACAGGAGAAGCAGGGAGGACGCCAAGGTAATGCCGGACGCCAAGGACGTGGCGGACGCAAGAGAAACAATAACCGTTAAAAGTAAGAAGCTACAATGTTACAGCCAAAAAGAGTAAAATATAGAAGACCTCAAGACGGACGTGGCAAGAAAGGCAACTCCCAAAGAGGTACACAGCTGGCATTCGGTTCTTTTGGCATCAAGACTCTTGAGCACAAGTGGATCGACAGCCGCCAGATTGAGGCTGCCCGTGTCGCCGTGAACAGGTACATGCAGCGCGAGGGACAGGTATGGATCAGAATCTTCCCCGACAAACCCATCACTCGCAAGCCTGCTGATGTACGTATGGGTAAAGGTAAAGGTGACCCTGCTGGATGGGTGGCTCCTGTACAGCCCGGACGTATCCTCTTCGAAGTGGAAGGTGTTAGTTTCGACATCGCTAAGGAGGCCCTGCGCCTCGCAGCACAGAAACTTCCCGTGAAAACTAAGTTTGTGGTAAGACGTGACTACGATAAAAACGCATAAGACATGAAGATTAATGAAATAAAGGAACTCACTACTCAGGACTTGGTAGAGAGACTTGAGGAGACTGTTGCAAATCTCCACACCATGAGGCTCAATCATGCCATCACTCCTCTGGAGAATCCATCTCAGATTAAGTTGATGCGTAAAGACATTGCTCGTATGAAAACCGTACTGCGTCAAAGAGAACTTAACAAATAACAATGGGCCAGATGGAAACAAGAAATTTAAGAAAAACAAGAACGGGTGTCGTAGTCAGCAACAAAATGGATAAAACCATCGTTATTGCATCAAAGTTCAAGGAGATGCACCCTATCTATGGTAAATTTGTGCAGAAGACTAAGAAATATCACGCACACGACGAGAAGAACGAGGCCAATATTGGCGACACCGTCCTCATCATGGAAACTCGACCACTGAGCAAAACCAAGAGATGGAGACTAGTTCAAATAATCGAAAAAGCTAAGTAATCATGATACAGACAGAAACAAGACTCACAGTTTGCGACAACAGCGGCGCACGCGAGGCACTTTGCATCAAGGTGCTCGGTGGTACACGCCGTCGTTACGCCAGTGTTGGCGACATCATCGTGGTCGCTGTCAAGAACGTAATACCGTCAAGCGACCTCAAGAAAGGAGCTGTTTCGAAGGCTTTGATCGTGCGTACAAAGAAAGAGATTCGTAGAGCTGACGGCTCTTACATCCGCTTCGACGACAACGCCTGTGTGCTGCTCAACAATGCCGGTGAACTTCGCGGTAGCCGTATCTTCGGCCCAGTCGCTCGTGAACTCCGTGCAGTGAATATGAAAGTCGTTTCACTCGCACCTGAAGTGCTTTAATAATTTCAAAGGATTATACTAATGATAAAGTTACATATAAAGAAAGGCGACAAAGTCATCGTCCTCGCAGGTGATGACAAGGGCAAGACTGGAAAGGTGCTCAACGTGGACCGTGAGAAAATGCGCGCCACCGTAGAGGGGGTCAACATTGTCACTAAGAGCACTAAACCTTCAGCTAAGAACCCGCAAGGTGGATTCGTGAAGGTTGAGGCTCCTATTCATATCTCCAACCTGAGCCTGATCGACCCGAAAACCAAAAAGGCCACCCGTATCGCCATCAAGGTTAATGCCGACGGCAAAAAAGTTCGTATCGCTAAAAGTTCTGGGGAGGAAATCAAGTAATGAATACAGCACAATTAAAAACACAATACAAGGAGGTGATTGCTCCGGCACTGATGAAGCAGTTCAACTACTCTTCACCTATGCAGATTCCTGTACTCAAGAAAATCGTCATCAACCAAGGACTTGGAGACGCTACTCAGGAAAAGAAAATCATCGACGTGGCTGTCAATGAGTTGACTACCATCACAGGACAGAAGGCCGTTGCTACTTATTCCAAAAAGGATATAGCTAACTTCAAGCTTCGTAAAAAAATGCCTATCGGCGTCATGGTTACTCTCAGACGCGACCGCATGTATGAGTTCCTCGAGAAACTCGTGCGCATCGCTCTCCCACGTATCCGCGACTTCAAAGGCATCGAGACCAAGCTGGACGGAAGAGGAAACTATACTCTCGGTATTGACGAGCAAATCATCTTCCCGGAAATCAACCTCGACACCATCGAGCGCATCCAGGGTATGAACATCACCTTCGTCACATCAGCCAACACCGACGAGGAGGGCTTCGCCCTGCTTAAGGCTTTTGGCCTCCCATTCAAAAACGCTAAAAACGCATAACAATGGCAAAAGAATCAATGAAGGCCCGCGAGGTCAAAAGAGCAAGACTGGTGGCCAAGTATGCTGAGAAACGCGCTGCACTAAAGAAAATCATCGCCACAGCAAACGATCCCGCTGAGGCTTATGAGGCTGCACGCAAACTGCAGAGCATACCACGCAATGCCAATCCTATCAGATTGCACAACAGATGCAAAATCACCGGACGTCCAAAGGGATATATCAGGCAATTCGGCATCTCGCGTATCCAATTCAGGGAAATGGCTTCTGCTGGTCTCATCCCAGGTGTGAAAAAGGCCAGTTGGTAAGATTTCTTCACTTATTTAATATTGTCGGGGGAGTCCCGATTAATTAAACATTTTATTATATGACAGATCCAATAGCAGATTATCTGACTAGGCTCAGAAACGCAATCATAGCTCATCACCGTGTTGTGGAAGTTCCTGCCTCAAACTTGAAGAAGGAAATCACAAAAATCCTCTTCGAGAAAGGTTACATCCTCAACTACAAGTTCATTGAGGATGGACCACAAGGAACCATCAAGGTCGCGCTCAAGTATGACCCGACCACTAAGGCTAACGCCATCAAGAAGCTCAAGAGAGTTTCCACTCCTGGTCTCCGCAAATACACCGGATACAAGGACATGCCGAGAGTAATCAATGGATTGGGCATCGCAATCTTGTCCACATCCAAAGGTGTAATGACAGACAAGGAAGCTGCCGAACTCAAAATCGGTGGCGAGGTACTTTGCTTTGTCTATTAATTCAGGGAGGATACATTATGTCAAGAATAGGTAAATTGCCAATTGTAATCCCCGCTGGTGTAGAAATCAAGCAGGACAAGAATGTCGTTTCTGTAAAAGGACCAAAAGGCGAACTTTCGCAATATGTGGATCCTTCCATCGACATGAAAATCGAAAATGGGGAAATCACTTTCTCTATCAAAGAGGACAGCCCGGTAAACCTCAAGCAGAAGCAAGCTTTCCATGGCCTTTATCGCGCACTTGTCAACAACATGGTTGTAGGCGTTAGCGAAGGCTTCAAGAAAACTCTGGAACTTGTAGGTGTTGGTTACCGTGTCTCAAACCAAGGCAATCTCCTCGAGTTTGCTCTGGGTTATACACACCCCATCTTCCTCATGCTGCCGCCTGAGGTGAAAGTGGAGACAAAATCTGAGAGAAATCAGAATCCTGTCATCAATTTGGAGTCATGCGACAAGCAGTTGCTCGGACTCATCTGTGCTAAAATTCGCTCTTTCCGCAAGCCTGAGCCTTACAAGGGCAAGGGTATCCTGTTCAAGGGTGAGGTCATCCGCAGGAAGTCTGGTAAGTCGGCTTCTGCCAAGTAACTTTAATAATTTACGATTATGACAACGAAAAAAGAAGAAAGACGAATTAAGATAAAATTCAGAATCCGCAAAAAGGTCAATGGTACTCCTGAGCGCCCACGCATGTCTGTTTTCCGCAGCAACAAGGGCATCTATGTTCAGATTATTGACGACTCTTGGGTAAACAAGGACAAGCCTTTTACTACCTTGGTGAAGAAAAACCACTCAAAGAACAAGGTGGAAATGAAGAACTATCCGAAAGGAAAGACACTCGTTTCAGCTTCATCACTGGGTTTGGAAAAAATGTCCAAGGCTCAGCAGGCTGAGAAGGTTGGCGAGTTGATCGCTGAGAAGGCTCTTGCCGCAGGCATCACCTCTGTAGTGTTCGACCGTAATGGATACCTTTATCATGGTAGAGTGAAGCAACTGGCTGATGCAGCCCGTAAAGGTGGACTAAATTTTTAAGCGATTATGGCAATCAATAGAGTAAAAATCAATAGTGACGCAGAGTTGAAAGATCGCCTCGTGGCCATCAACCGTGTTACAAAGGTGACAAAGGGTGGTCGCACGTTCACATTTGCTGCCATCGTCGTTGTAGGTGACGGTAACGGAGTCATCGGTTGGGGTCTCGGCAAGGCTGGTGAGGTTACTGCAGCCATCGCAAAAGGTGTTGAGGCTGCCAAGAAAAATCTGGTTAAGGTGCCCGTTTTGAAAGGTACTATTCCTCATGAGATGGAAATGGCCTTCGGTGGCGCTAAAGTGTTCCTCAAGCCTGCCGCTCCTGGTACAGGAATGGTGGCTGGTGGTGCCATGCGTGCCGTGCTCGAGAGCGCCGGCATCACTGATGTGTTGGCAAAGTCAAAAGGCTCTTCCAATGCTCACAACCTTGTGAAGGCTACTATCAAGGCCTTGTGTGAGATGCGCGACGCTTACACCATCGCTGGAGAGCGTGGCATATCAATGCAAAAAGTATTTAGAGGATAAGGAGGTTCGATATGGCTACAATCAAGATTAAGCAAATAAAGAGTAAAATTGGTTATCCAGTTGATCAAAAACGTACCCTCCAAGCACTTGGCTTGCACAAAATCTCACAGGTAGTTGAGAAAGAGGACACTCCTGCCATCCGTGGCATGATACGCAAAGTTCACCATCTGGTAACCATAGTTGAGTAAACAATAAGACATTTAATAGCTTTAGACTTATGAAATTGCATACTTTAAAGCCTGCAGCAGGGTCAACACACTCACGCAGACGCCTCGGACGTGGTACCGGTTCTGGACTTGGTGGCACTTCCACACGTGGTCACAAAGGTGCTAAGGCGCGCTCAGGATATAAGAGAAAGATTGGATTTGAAGGTGGTCAGATGCCTTTGCAACGCCGTCTGCCCAAAACCGGATTCAAGAATATCAACCATAAGGAGTATCATGCCATCAACTTGTCTTCACTGCAAAAGATTGCTGAGAAAACAGGTGTTGCAAAGATCGGTATCGAGGAACTCAAGGCTGCTGGCTTGACCAATGGCAGGGAACTCGTCAAGATCCTTGGCAATGGAGAACTCACTATCAAGGTTGATGTGGAAGCTAATGCTTTCTCTAAAACTGCCGAAGAAGCTATCAAGGCAGTTGGTGGTAACACAACTATAATCTAAGTAAATGAAAAAGTTTATCGAAACACTGAAGAACATCTGGAAGGTGGAGGATTTGCGCCAACGAATCCTCATCACCATCCTGTTCACGGCAATCTACCGTTTTGGCTCGTTCGTCGTACTTCCTGGTATTGACCCGGACAAGTTGGAAAATCTGCAAAAACAGACTACGGGTGGCCTGATGTCGTTGCTCGACATGTTCTCCGGTGGTGCATTTTCCAATGCTTCCATTTTCGCATTGGGGATCATGCCTTACATCTCGGCATCCATCGTGATGCAGCTGCTGGCTGTGGCTGTGCCGTATTTCCAAAAAATGCAGCGTGAGGGTGAGAGCGGAAGAAAGAAGATCATGTGGTACACACGTGTCCTTACTGTGGCTATCTTGCTCTTCCAGGCTCCCTCATATCTCATCAACCTCAAGATCCAATCTGCAGGAGCTCTGAACCCAGCCATTTCATGGAACTGGTTCATGTGGACCGGACTGATCATCTTGGCAGCAGGCAGCATGTTCATCCTTTGGCTCGGTGAGCGTATCACCGACAGAGGTGTGGGTAATGGTATTTCGCTCATCATTATGATTGGTATCATCGCAAGGCTCCCGAGTGCTTTCATGCAGGAGGTTACCAACCGCTTCGTGGAGACTAAGGGTGGTGGTGCTGTGTTCCTCATCATCGAATTGCTCATACTCTTCGCTGTAGTGTGCGCCTCTATCCTTCTGGTGCAGGCGGTGCGCAAGGTTCCAGTGGAGTATGCGCGTCGTGTACAGGGCAACAAGACTTATGGTGGCGCACGCCAATATATCCCCTTGAAACTTTTTGCCGCTAATGTGATGCCTATCATCTTTGCCCAGGCATTGATGTTCATCCCCTTGGCATTGGTGCAATATTCGTCGAACAGTACCAATTATGTGGTTCGTTCTTTGCTCGACCACACCAGCTTGATGTATAACGTGGTGTTTGCAATTCTCATCATTGCCTTCACCTACTTCTACACAGCTATCACCCTCAATCCTACCCAAATGGCTGAGGACATGAAGCGCAACAATGGATTCATTCCTGGTGTAAAGCCCGGAAAACCAACCGCTGATTATATCGAGACTATCATGTCGAGAATAACATTGCCTGGTTCTTTGTTCATTGCCTTCATTGCCATCATGCCTGCTTTGGCAAGCTTGCTGGGTGTGCCTCAAGGATTTGCTCAGTTCTTCGGCGGTACGTCGCTGCTCATCCTTGTTGGTGTTGTTATCGACACTTTGCAGCAGATTCAGAGCCATCTGATGATGCGTCACTACGATGGGTTGCTCAATGTTGGACATACCCGCGGCAATACTCCGTCTGCTTATTAATATCCTCTAATGAGTATATTTCTTAAGACAGAAGATGAAATAGAGCTGATGAGGCGAGCTAACCGGCTTGTGGGCCGGACGCTCGCCGAATTGGCGAAACATATCAAGCCTGGAGTGACAACACTTCAACTTGACAAGATTGCAGGAGAGTTCATTAGGGATAATGGTGCGATACCAACATTTCTCAACTTTCCCAATCCTTATGGGAATCCGTTCCCTGCCAATATCTGCACCTCTGTCAACGACTTCGTGGTGCATGGTATCCCCAACGACAAGACCGTCCTTCGTGAGGGCGACATCATTTCTATTGATTGTGGCACTTTGCTGGATGGCTTCAATGGCGACTCTTGCTATACGTTCTGCGTGGGCGAGGTGAAGCCGGAAGTGAAAAAGTTGTTGGTGACTACTTATGAAGCACTCTACAAGGCTATTGATGTGGCGGTGGCAGGAAACCATGTGGGCGACATTGGTTCCACAGTGCAGGACTTTTGTGAGTCTGCCGGATATGGTGTCGTCAGAGAACTTACCGGTCATGGCATAGGTCGTAAGATGCACGAAGATCCAATGGTTCCCAACTATGGCAGACGTGGCAACGGAACAATGCTTAAAGAAAGCATGTGCATAGCTATAGAGCCTATGATTACCATGGGAGACAGGGCAATACAACTTGATGCCGACAGATGGAGCGTACGCACGCGGGACGGCAAACCCGCCGCCCATTATGAGCACACCATCGTCATAAGGCGAGGTAAGTCCGAGATATTATCTTCTTTCGATGAAATAGAATCAGTAGTTGGAAAATTGAATTAGTTTATGGCGAAACAATCCGCAATTGAGCAAGACGGAACTATCGTGGAGGCTCTCTCCAATGCCATGTTCCGTGTGGAGTTAGAGAATGGGTGCCCCATTACTGCCCATATTTCGGGCAAGATGAGAATGCACTACATTAAAATTTTGCCCGGAGACAAGGTCAAGGTGGAAATGAGTCCTTACGACCTGACTAAAGGCAGGATAGTGTTTAGATACAAATAATTTCTGATTATGAAGACAAGAGCATCATTGAAAAAACGCACACCAGATTGCAAAATCGTTCGACGCAAGGGTCGCCTTTTTGTTATCAACAAGAAGAACCCCAAGTACAAATTGCGTCAGGGTTAAAACTCTGAATGGATGTGCTTGAGTACCAAGAATGTATTCATCAACTTTTTTAATTATTTTTTTACAGTAAAATGGCAATAAGAATTGTTGGAGTAGATTTGCCCCAAAACAAGCGTGGCGAAATCGCATTGACTTATATCTATGGTATAGGTCGAAGTAGTTCAGCAAAGATATTGGATAAGGCGGGCGTGAGCCGCGAACTGAAAGTCAACGAATGGTCTGACGATCAGGCAGCCAAAATCCGTGAGATTATCGGTGCTGAATACAAAGTGGAAGGCGACCTCAGGTCGGAAATCCAAATGAACATCAAGCGCCTCATGGACATCGGTTGCTACAGAGGCATCAGACATCGTAACGGTCTTCCCGTACGTGGACAGAGCACAAAGAACAATGCACGTACCCGCAAAGGTAGGAAGAAGACTGTCGCTAACAAGAAAAAGGCAACCAAGTAATTTCTGCTAAAATTTCAAGATCATGGCAAAGAAAACAGTCACTTCTAAGAAAAGAAACGTCAAGGTTGATGCTCTCGGACAACTTCATGTCCATAGCTCTTTCAACAATATTATCGTGTCCTTGGCTAATAGCGAGGGACAAGTCATCTCATGGTCGTCTGCTGGCAAAATGGGATTCCGTGGTTCAAAAAAGAATACTCCATATGCTGCTCAGATGGCTGCTGAAGATTGTGCAAAGGTTGCTTATGACCTTGGCCTGCGCAAGGTGAAGGCATATGTTAAGGGACCGGGCAACGGACGTGAGTCCGCTATTCGTGCCATCCATGGCGCTGGTATCGAGGTTACTGAAATCATCGATGTCACACCATTGCCACACAATGGATGCCGTCCTCCAAAACGCCGTCGCGTATAATTTCTAATTATGGTGCTCGCATTACACAATTATGATGTAGAGACCAAAAAACAAACAAAAACAGACATTTTTTTATATTATGGCAAGATATATTGGACCGAAATCAAAAATTGCACGCCGATTTGGTGAACCCATCTTCGGTGCTGACAAAGTTTTGTCCAGGAGAAACTTCCCTCCTGGACAGCATGGCAACAACCGCCGCCGCAAGCAGTCGGAGTATGCTGTCATGTTGGCAGAGAAGCAAAAGGCCAAGTACACTTATGGTGTGCTTGAACGCCAATTCCGTAATATGTTTGAAAAAGCAGCAAAGGCTGAGGGCATCACCGGTGAGGTGCTGCTGCAAAACCTGGAAAGCCGCCTCGACAACGTGGTGTTCCGCCTGGGTATTGCACCAACTCGCGCTGCTGCTCGCCAACTCGTTGGCCACAAGCATATAGTGGTCGACGGAAACGTCGTGAATATTCCATCGTATTCAGTGAAGCCCGGACAGATCGTAGGTGTACGTGAAAAATCGAAGTCACTTGAGGTCATCGAGGCAGCACTCGCAGGATTCAACCACAGCAAGTACGGGTGGATTGAGTGGGATGAAAACACTAAGAGTGGTAAATTCCTCCACAAACCTGAACGCGCTGATATTCCTGAAAACATCAAGGAGCAGTTAATCGTTGAGTTGTACTCTAAATAATCATTAAATTAATGGCGATATTAGCATTTCAAAAACCCGATAAAGTCGTAATGTTGGAGGCGAACGATAAGTTCGGTAAATTCGAATTCCGTCCTCTCGAGCCCGGCTTTGGCGTTACTATAGGTAATGCCTTGCGACGCATTCTGCTCTCCTCACTTGAGGGCTTTGCTATCAACACAGTCAAAATTGGCGGTGTCGAGCATGAGTTCTCTTCCGTGCCAGGAGTTAAGGAGGATGTCACCAACATTATCTTGAATCTCAAACAAGTGAGGTTCAAGCAAGTAGTAGAAGAATTCGAGAACGAAAAAGTTAGTATCACCGTAGAGAATTCCACTGAATTCAAGGCTGGTGATATTACCAAGTATCTGACTGGATTTGAAGTGTTAAACCCAGATTTGGTGATTTGTCATTTAGATGTCAAAGCGTCCATGCAGTTGGACATTACTATCAACAAGGGACGTGGATATGTCCCCGCTGATGAGAATAGAGACTACTGCACCGACGTCAACGTAATTCCAATCGATTCTATCTACACCCCAATCCGTAATGTCAAGTATGCTGTGGAACCTTATCGTGTCGAACAGAAAACTGACTATGACAAACTCGTTCTCGAGGTGTCAACGGATGGTTCCATTCACCCGAAGGACGCTCTTAAGGAGGCTGCTAAAATCCTCATCCATCACTTCATGCTGTTCTCTGATGAGAAGATTACTCCTGAGAATCCGGAGCATCAAAAGAACCAGGAATTTGATGAGGAGGTGCTGCACATGAGACAATTGCTCAAGACAAAACTTGTGGACATGAACCTCAGCGTGCGTGCACTCAACTGCCTCAAGGCTGCTGATGTGGAAACACTTGGTGACCTTGTTCAGTACAACAAGACTGACCTCCTTAAGTTCCGCAACTTCGGTAAGAAATCGCTCTCTGAGCTTGATGATTTGCTCGAGAGTCTGAATCTTTCGTTTGGAACTGATATTTCAAAGTACAAACTTGAAAATTAAAAGAACTAATGAGACACAATAAGAAATTCAACCATCTGAGTCGTACTGCAGATCACCGCAACGCCATGCTTGCCAACATGACTATTTCGCTGATCATGCACAAAAGAATCACTACGACTCTCGCCAAGGCAAAGGCACTCAAGAAATATGCCGAGCCGCTCATCAACCGCTGCAAGGACGATTCTACACACTCACGTCGTGTGGTCTTCAGCTACTTGCAGAACAAAGAAGCGCTCAAGGAACTCTACGGGCCAGTGGCCGAGAAGGTGGGCGACCGCAAAGGTGGCTACACTCGTATCATCAAGCTCGGTACAAGGCTTGGCGATGCTGCTAAAATCTGCTTCATCGAGTTGGTGGACTTCGACGAGAACATGGCAAAGGCTGCCAAGACTGGCAGAAAGACTCGCCGTAGCCGCAAGTCAGCCAACAAGGCTGAGGTTGCAGAGGCTCCTGCTGAGGAGGCAAAGGCTGAATAATTCATCACGCCGAAGATTTTAC
>Ga0255060_10000234_pt1 | contig 12184 bp, 10 predicted proteins | sample 172RNAGHGlowgp2_FD_183094 | JGI IMG/M metagenome (GOLD analysis project Ga0255060, IMG submission 183094) | Metatranscriptome of sheep rumen microbial communities from Palmerston North, Manawatu-Wanganui, New Zealand - 1728 RNA GHGlow gp2... | ecosystem: Host-associated > Mammals > Digestive... | reverse complement strand
CTTGTAAAGTGTTATTAGCTCAGTAGTTATGCAACGCCAAGGATGTCGTAGGGAACGGTGTCGGCATTGATGGCAGACTGGGGGTCTGTTATGGTGCCGAAGTTGTGTTCGTACTTTTGAATGTTGTCGTTGAGTGCGGCTAAAAGGCGTTTGGCATGAATGGGGTTCATGATGATACGCGAACGGACGGTTGCGTTAGGCGTTCCGGGCAGCATTTGTGCAAAGTCGAGGATAATCTCGCTTGGGCTGTGCGAAATGATGGCCAAATTGCTGTAGGTGCCGTTTGCCACGTCGGACGACATGTCAAGTTTAAGGTCTTGCGGTGTGTTGTTGCGGTTGTTAGCCATGATGTTTGATTAGTTGTTGCTGTTTTCGATTTCTTCTTTGCTGCCTACGATGAGGTCTTCGTATTCGCGGAGGCCTGTACCTGCTGGGATAAGGTGTCCGACGATGACGTTTTCCTTCATGCCTTCGAGGAAGTCCTGTCGTGCATTGATGGCAGCTTCGGTGAGAACTTTGGTGGTCTCCTGGAAAGATGCAGCCGAGATGAAACTCTTGGTTTGCAGGGAGGCACGTGTGATGCCTTGCAGGATTTGCTTGGCAGTGGCGGGCTGGGCATCACGGACAGAGATGAGTGTCTTGTCTTGGCGCCGCAGTATGGAGTTTTCGTCTCGCAGCTGGCGTGCGGTGATGATTTGTCCGTTTTTGATGTTTTCGCTGTCGCCCTTGTCTTCCACTACCAGCATGCCGAAGATTGCGTCGTTGGTTTCGTGGAAGTCGATTTTGTTGACCAACTCTCCCTCGAGGTAACGTGTGTCGCCCGGGTCTTCGATTTCGACTTTGCGCATCATTTGACGCACAATGACCTCGAAGTGTTTATCGTTGATTTTCACACCTTGCAGGCGGTATACCTCCTGCACCTCGTTGACGATGTATTCCTGTACTTTCATGGGTCCTTTGATGGCCAGGATGTCGGCAGGCGTGATGGCACCGTCGGAGAGGGGTGTGCCGGCTTTGACGTAGTCGCTGTCTTGGGCAAGGATTTGCTTGGACGTGGGTATGAGGTATGTGCGTTGTTCGCCTGTTTTGCTTGTGATGGTGATTTGACGGTTATTGCGTTTGAGTTTTTTGTCGATACTAACGATACCGTCTATTTCAGCCACGATGGCAGGGTCGGATGGGTTGCGTGCCTCGAAGAGTTCGGTGACACGGGGCAGACCACCGGTGATATCGCCGGCTTTGCCGAAACTGCGTGGTATCTTGACCATGATGTCACCGGCTTTGAGCATTTGGCCTTGGTCCACACCGATGTGTGCACCCACTGGGAGGTCGTATACTTTAAGTATGTTGCCCTCATCGTCGACTATGTTGAGGGTGGGGTTTTTGGTACGCTGGCGCGACTCGATGACGACTTTGTCCTGAAGTCCGGTTTGGGCATCGCTTTCGACACGGTAGGTGACGTTTTCGATAACGTTTTCGAAGGATACTTTACCAGGCACATCAGAGATGATGACGGCATTGTAGGGGTCCCATTCAGCGATGAAGTCGTTCACTGCAAGGTGGTCGCCGATTTGTTTGTAGAGTTTGGCGCCATAGGGGAGCAGGGCGGAGAAGAGGGTGATGTTTGTGGTTTCGTCGACAATGCGAAGCTCGGCGGAGCGTCCCATGACGATTTGGTAGGTTATGCCTTCGTTGTCGGTGTAGGGGATAGAACGGAGTTCGTCGATTTCGAGTCGTCCTTCGTATTTGGCCGAGAGGCTTGAGTTGGTACCGATGTTTCCACCGGCGACACCACCTACGTGGAAGGTACGCAGGGTGAGCTGTGTACCAGGTTCACCGATTGCTTGTGCAGCGATGACACCTACGGATTCTCCTTTCTGCACCATGTTGCCGGTGGCCAGGTTACGACCATAGCACTTGGCACAGACACCATGTTTGGCTTCGCATGTAAGTACGGAACGGATTTCGACTTCCTCGATGGGTGATTCATCGATTATTTTGCAGATTTCTTCGGTTAGTTCCTCACCTGCTTTGACGATTATCTCACCGGTAAGCGGGTGGATTATGTCGTGGACGGAGGTGCGTCCCAGAAGTTTTTCGCCTAAGGGTACTACAATGTCTTCACCTTTTTTGAGGGCGGTAGTGGGCAGGCCACGCAGGGTGCCGCAGTCTTCGGTCGTGATGATGACATCGTGGGCAACATCGACCAGACGGCGGGTAAGGTAACCGGCATCAGCGGTTTTAAGAGCGGTATCGGCCAATCCTTTACGTGCACCGTGGGTGGAGATGAAGTATTCGAGCACCGAAAGTCCTTCTTTGAAGTTTGAGATAATGGGGTTTTCGATAATCTCGTTGCCAGCGGCACCTGCCTTTTGGGGTTTTGCCATAAGTCCACGCATACCCGAAAGCTGTCGTATCTGCTCTTTGCTACCACGGGCTCCAGAGTCGTACATCATGTAGATGGGGTTGAATCCCTGGTTGTCGGCCTTGAGCTGTTTCATGAGTGTTTCGGTGAGCCGGTTGTTTGTGTTGGTCCAGATGTCGATAACGTGGTTGTAACGTTCGTTGTTTGTGATAAGACCCATGGAGTATTGTCCCAACACTTCTTCTACCTCTTCGTTGGCTTTAGCAATGAGTTCCTCTTTTTCGGCAGGGATGATAACATCGCCAAGGTTGAAAGAGAGTCCGCCGCGGAAAGCTTGGCGGTAGCCCATGTTTTTAATGTCGTCGAGGAAATTGGCGGTGACGGCATTGCCACATGCGGTGAAAAGGTCTCCGATGATGTCGCGTAGGGATTTCTTGCCAAGCACCATGTTGACGAAACCGTATTCTTCAGGGACCACTTCGTTGAAAATGACGCGACCGACTGTGGTGCGGATGCGGTCAGTTTTGATGTAGTGTCCTTTTTCATCGAGGATGGGGTAGCCGTCGTTGTCGCGTTTGATTTCGTATTCGGTACGGCTGCGTTCTGCCACTTCTGCGGGGGTGGAGCAATCAATGTCGGTTAAGACTTTGCCATCGCGGTCTTTGATTACCTCCATAAAGGATTTGTCGGTCTTGATGAATTGGAATTCGTCACGACCTTTGGCATCGATGCGTACACTGATGCATGCGTTGAGCGAGACACGCTTTTCGTTGTAAGCAATGATGACTTCTTCGGGTGAGTAGAAACGATAGCCCTCTCCAAGCACTTTCTCCTTATCGGTTGTGACGCGCGGTTTGGTCATATAGTAGAGACCCAAGACCATGTCTTGCGAGGGCACGGTGATAGGTGCTCCGTTGGCGGGGTTAAGGATGTTGTGTGTGGAAAGCATGAGCAGTTGCGCTTCGAGTATGGCAGCGTTGCCCAGCGGCACGTGGACGGCCATCTGGTCACCATCGAAGTCGGCGTTGAATCCGGTGCAGACTAATGGGTGCAGGCGGATGGCTTTTCCTTCAACCAGTTTTGGCTGGAAAGCCTGGATGCCGAGACGGTGCAGGGTGGGGGCTCGGTTGAGCAGGATGGGATGGCCTTTCAGTATGTTTTCGAGTATTTCCCAAACCACGGGGTCTTTGCGGTCGACCACACGTTTGGCCGATTTGACAGTTTTGACAAGACCGCGTTCGAGCAGTTTGCGGATGATAAACGGTTTGAAGAGCTCACTGGCCATGTCTTTTGGCAGACCGCATTCGTGCATTTTGAGTTCGGGACCCACAACGATGACAGAACGTCCGGAGTAGTCGACACGTTTACCCAGCAGGTTTTGACGGAAACGACCTTGTTTTCCTTTGAGAGAGTCGGAGAGTGATTTAAGAGAGCGGTTGCTGTCAGATTTAACACTGGAGACTTTTCGGCTGTTGTCGAAGAGTGAGTCGACGGCTTCCTGAAGCATGCGTTTTTCGTTTCGCATGATTACTTCGGGGGCTTTGATTTCGAAGAGTCTTTTCAGACGATTGTTGCGGATGATGACGCGACGATACAGTTCATTGATATCGGATGTGGCGAAGCGTCCGCCATCCAGCGGAACGAGAGGACGCAATTCGGGAGGGATGACAGGGATAATGGTCATTATCATCCATTCGGGACGATTGTCCATACCGCGTTCCTGCATGCGACGACGACTTTCGCGGAAAGATTCAACTACATTCAGTCTTTTTAGGGCTTCTTGTTTGCGTTGGTTTGAGGATTCTTTTGAAGCACGGTCGCGGAGCTTGAAGCTTATTTCATCAAGGTCTAACTCGCAGAGCAGTTTGTAAAGGGCTTCAGAACCCATTCCGACGACGAATTTGTCGGGGTCGTTGTCGTCTAATTGGTCATTGCCTGCAGGAAGGCTCTCGTGTATGGCATAATAGTCTTCTTCTGAAAGAAGGTCAAGCTTCTTTACAGGAATGTCGTTGAGCGTTGCTTTGCCGGGCTGCAGAACGATGTATTTCTCGTAGTAGATTACTTGCTCGAGTTTCTTGCTGGGTACGTCCAGAAGAGTTCCTATTTTGTTGGGGAGTGAACGGAAGAACCAGATGTGGGCTACCGGGACGGTCAATTCAATATGACCCATACGCTCGCGGCGTACTTTCTTCTCAGTCACTTCTACACCACAACGGTCGCACACGATGCCTTTGTATCGTATGCGTTTGTATTTTCCGCAATGACATTCCCAGTCGCGCGTGGGGCCGAATATCTTCTCGCAGAAGAGGCCATCCCGCTCAGGCTTATAGGTGCGGTAATTGATAGTCTCAGGTTTGGTGACCTCGCCATAGGAACGTTTTTTGATAGACTCGGGCGATGCCAAACTGACGGTTATCGAATTGAAATCATTCTTAAGTTGTGATTCTTGTTTAAAAGCCATCTTATTGTTATGAATTAAGAATTAAGATTGTGATGTTTTGTAGAATCCTAATTCAGAATTAATCAAATGTTACCTCTAACCCTAAGCCACGGAGTTCGTGAACCAGGACGTTGAACGATTCGGGGATGCCAGGTACAGGCATGTTGTCGCCTTTGACGATGGATTCGTATGCTTTGGCACGTCCCATCACGTCGTCGGATTTGACAGTGAGGACTTCCTGCAGAACATGAGAGGCTCCGAATGCTTCGAGTGCCCACACCTCCATCTCTCCGAATCGCTGACCACCAAAGTTGGCTTTACCGCCAAGTGGTTGTTGGGTAATAAGAGAGTAGGGTCCTATGCTGCGAGCGTGCATTTTGTCGTCAATCATGTGGTGCAGTTTGAGCATGTAGATATAACCCACTGTTGCCGGCTGGTCAAAACGGTCACCGGTTTCGCCGTCGTATAGGTATGTACGTCCATTCTCGGGCAGGCCGGCTTCTCGCATGTATCCGTTGATTTGCTCAAGCGTGGCACCATCGAAGATGGGTGTCTTGAACCGTTTGTTGAGTTTTTTGCCAGCCCAGCCTAAAACTGTTTCGTAAATCTGACCCAGATTCATGCGCGAAGGCACGCCCAGCGGGTTCAGGACAATATCCACAGGGGTTCCGTCTGCCAGGAATGGCATGTCTTCTGCGCGGACAATTTTGGATACAATACCTTTATTACCATGACGTCCTGCCATTTTGTCGCCAATACGTAATTTACGTTTCATGGCGATGTAGACTTTTGCCATTTGGACGATTCCACTTGGTAGGTCGTCACCAACGGTAAGCGCGAATTTTTTACGGGTGAATCGGCCGTTGATTTCACGGTGTTTGATATTGTAATTGTTCAGGAGGTCTTTGATAAGGTTATTTGTTTCCTTGTCAGAGGTCCATTTGTTCGGGCTCACTTCGGTATAGTCTATAGCCTTAAGTGCTTTAGAAGTGAATTTCACCTTCTTGGGGATAAGCTCTTCCTTGTGGTTGGTATAGACACCGTTGGATGTTTTGCCTGCAAGGATGATGAGCAAGCGGTCGACGAGCTTTTCTTTCAACTCGTCCAACTCGTGGTTGTACTCTTCTTCAGGTTTGGCAAGCAGTTCTTTCTCTCTTGCACGTTGTTTGCGGTCGCGAACTATGCGTGCAAAGAGTTTCTTGTCGATAACTACACCACGAACCGATGGCGGTACTTTCAGAGATGCGTCTTTCACATCGCCTGCTTTGTCTCCAAATATGGCACGGAGCAACTTCTCTTCGGGTGAGGGGTCCGATTCTCCTTTGGGTGTTATCTTTCCTATTAGGATGTCACCTTCTTTTACCTCGGCTCCTATACGGATAATACCATTTTCGTCAAGGTCTTTTGTGGCTTCGCTGCTTACGTTCGGGATATCACGTGTAAGTTCCTCCAGCCCTCGTTTGGTTTCGCGTACTTCGAGGGTATATTCTTCAACATGTACAGATGTAAAGATATCTTCACGTACTACGCGTTCAGATATTACAACAGCGTCTTCAAAGTTGTAGCCTTTCCACGGCATAAAAGCAACCATCATGTTTCTGCCCAATGCCAGCTCACCGCCCTGTGTTGCATAGCCTTCGCAAAGCACCTGTCCCTTTTTGACCTTGTCTCCTTTTTTTACTATAGGACGTAAATTGATAGACGTAGAGTGGTTGGTGCGTTGGTAGCGTGTGAGTTTGTATTCGCGCACATCTTCGTCGAAAGACACAAGACGTTCCTTCTCTGTACGGTTGTGGCGTATCACAATTTTGGTAGAATCGACGTACTCAACTACACCATCACCGAGTGCGTTTAAGAGAACGCGACTGTCTTCAGCCACTGATTTTTCGATACCGGTTCCAACAATGGGTATCTCAGGGTTGAGCAGCGGTACGGCCTGACGCATCATATTGGATCCCATCAGAGCACGGTTTGCGTCATCATGTTCAAGGAATGGGATGAGCGAAGCAGCAATGGATGCAATCTGGTTTGATCCCATATCTATAAGATCAATCTCTTCTGGCGATACGATTGGGAAGTCAGCTTGTCTGCGTGCTTTAATTCGTTGTGCAAGAATATTGCCTTGCTCATCCTGAGGTGTGGTGGCTTGTGCCACGGTTTTATTTTCTTCGAGTTCAGCGGTATAATAGGTCGGCTCCTCATCAAGCATTACCCTACCGTTAACCACGCGACGATACGGCGTCTCGATAAATCCGAGATTGTTAATTTTTGCATATACACATAATGAGGAGATAAGACCGATATTGGGGCCTTCAGGAGTTTCAATGGTGCAGAGTCTTCCGTAGTGTGTGTAGTGTACGTCTCGAACTTCAAAACCTGCCCGTTCGCGGGACAAACCTCCGGGACCTAATGCTGAGATACGACGTTTGTGTGTCACTTCGGCTAATGGATTGGTCTGATCCATAAATTGTGACAGCTGGTTTGTACCGAAAAATGAGTTAATAACCGATGAAAGCGTTTTTGCATTGATTAGTTCGGTGGGAGTAAATACTTCATTGTCTCTTACATTCATTCGCTCCCGTATTGTGCGGGACATACGGGCCAATCCCACGCCAAACTGATTATATAGTTGCTCACCGGCAGTGCGAACTCGACGGTTAGACAGATGGTCGATATCGTCAACTTCTGCTTTTTGGTTAATCAGTTGAATAAGATATTTTATGATTGTTGTGATGTCCGTTTGTGTAAGCACCCGCACATCGTCAGGTATATCCAGATTAAGTTTGGTGTTGATACGGTAACGTCCAACATCGCCAAGATCGTATCTCTTGTCCGAAAAGAACAATTTTTCAATGATTCCGCGTGCAGTTTCCTCATCTGGGGGTTCTGCATTGCGTAATTGACGGTATATATATTCAACAGCTTCCTTTGAATTGTTCGATGTGTCTTTCTTCAAGGTGTTGTATATAACTGAATAATCTATTCCGTCATGGTCTTCTACTTTGACAAGAATGGTTTTGACATCAAGCTCAAGGATTTTTTCAATATCATCTTCAGTAAGCTCTTTGTCGCGTTCTATTACAACCTCCGTGCGCTCCATTGAAACGACTTCGCCTGTATCCTCGTCTACGAAATCTTCAGTCCAAGAATCAACCACACGAGCTGCAAGCTGCTTTCCTAATACTTTCTTTAAGTTCGATTTTGACACTTTTACCTCTTCTGCAAGGGAAAAGATATCTAATATATCCTTGTCTGTCTCGAATCCAATAGCTCTCAGAAGAGTAGTGATGGGGAGTTTTTTCTTACGGTCAATATATGCGTACATCACATTGTTTATGTCCGTAGTGAATTCCATCCATGAACCCTTGAAAGGAATGATACGAGCAGAATAAAGCTGTGTTCCGTTTGAATGGAACTGTGTTCCGAAGAATACTCCCGGTGAGCGGTGGAGCTGAGATACCACCACTCGTTCTGCTCCATTTATTACGAAAGTTCCCTTGGGTGTCATATAGGGTATCATCCCCAAATATACAGGTTGCTCAATGGCCTGGAAGTCCTCGTTCTCCGGGTCATTGCACGAGAGTTTCAACTTTGCCTTCAGTGGAACGCTATAAGTCAGTCCACGTTCTATACACTCTTCAATCGTGTAGCGTGGAGGGTCGATATAGTAGTCAAGAAACTCTAATGTGAAATTATTACGTGCATCCGATATAGGGAAATTCTCTTTGAACACTTTGAATAGCCCTTCATCAAGTCGATTGTCTGGGTTGGTTTCTATTTGGAAGAAATCCTGAAATGACTTGAGTTGTATGTCGAGAAAGTCGGGGTATTCATATTTGCGTACAGATGCAAAATTTACCACTTCGATTTGTTGTTCGACTGGTTGTTCGATAGATTGATTGTTATCCAAGGGACTTTATGTTTAAGAATTAACAATTTACAAATATGATTCACTGGCTGCTACTGCTCAGGATGAGAGATCAGGAAGTGTACTTACATTTTCTTTTCAATACATTTATAGTTGTATCTGAACGTAAGTTTCATAGTAAAGAGGAATAGGCACTCCGGGGTTACCGGAGGCCCTATTCCTCGTAGAAATCCAATAATATCTATTATTTGACTTCAACTTCGGCACCAGCCTCTTCAAGGGCTTTCTTCAGAGATTCGGCCTCGTCTTTGCTCACGCCTTCTTTAACGGGCTTGGGAGCGTTGTCAACGAGTTCCTTGGACTCTTTCAGACCCAAGCTGGCCATATCCTTAACGGCTTTTACCACAGCAAGTTTCTTGGTTGCATCGGGAACACCCTTAAGAATTACGTCGAAGGAGGTCTTCTCTTCGGCAGCGGCGGCACCACCTGCAGCGGGGGCAGCGGCAACTGCAACAGCAGCAGCTGCGGGCTCGATACCATATTCTTCTTTCAGAACGTCAGCGAGTTCTTTTACTTCTTTAACGGTTAAGTTTACTAATTCTTCAGCGATAGCTTTAATGTCTGCCATGACTTTATTGTTTTTAATGTTTTTACTTTGTTTATTATTTTCAGACTTTTAAAAGGTGTCTGTCCTTTTTGGCTTATTCAGCCTTTTTCTCCTCTAATGTTTTCAATACACCAGTAATGGTGTTTGCACCCGACTGGAGCTGAGAAATGACGTTTTTGACCGGCGACTGGAGAAGGGCCACGATATCGGCGATAAGTTCATTTTTAGACTTGATGTTGACAAGTTCATCAAGATGTTGTTCTCCGATATAGAAGCATTCTTCAACGTATGCACCTTTCAGTACGGGTTTCTGAGCACCCTTCTCCTTTGTACGGAACTCTTTAATGAGTTTTGCGGGAGCATTGTTGGTGTTAGAAAGCATTATGGCTGTCTCGCCTTTGATTACAGGGAACAACTCCGAGTAGTCCATACCGGTGCGCTCCATGGCTTTAATCAAAAGGGCGTTTTTGACGACTTCCAACTTGACCTCTTTGCGGAAAGCTGAGCGGCGCAGTTTACTTGTCTGGGCCGAGTTCATACCTCCAATATCAGCAATGAATATAAGAGGGTATGCTTTGATCTCTTCGCACAATTGGCCGATCAGTTGGTCTTTTTGTTCTTTTCTCATAATGACCTTTCAAAAATTAATTGTTACAGTGTAGCGGCTTTTGTGTCAACCTTTACGCCCGCGCTCATAGTACTGCTGATGCAGATACTCTTAACGTAGGTTCCCTTTGCAGCGGCAGGTTTCAGCTTAATAATAGCCTGCAATACCTCTCGTGCATTGTCAACAATTTTGTTGCTCTCAAAAGAGACCTTGGCAACTGCAGTGTGAATGATACCAAATTTGTCTACTTTGAAATCAATCTTACCAGCCTTGGCCTCCTGAACGGCTTTGCCAACTTCCATTGTAACTGTGCCAGTTTTGGGGTTCGGCATCAGACCGCGTGGTCCTAAAATACGTCCGAGTGCACCCACTTTAGGCATTACACTGGGCATGGTAATGATAACGTCTACATCCGTCCAACCGCCTTTTATCTTGGTGATGTATTCATCAAGACCGTAATAATCAGCTCCGGCTGCTTTAGCCTCTTCCTCCTTTTCGGGTGTACAGAGAACCAACACACGTACCGTTTTGCCAGTACCGTGAGGCAGTGTTACACTGCCACGCACCATTTGATTGGCTTTACGGGGGTCAACACCAAGTCGAACATCAATGTCAACCGATGCATCAAATTTTGTGTAAGTGATTTTCTTTACAACCTCAACAGCCTCCTCAAGCGAGTAGACCTGGGTATTGTCGAATTTGGCGAAAGCTTCTTTTTGTTTCTTCGTTAATTTTGCCATGATTCTTGTTTTCTGTGGTCATCGCACCGCTCTAAGTTGTCGATGCTACCACGGTTAATAATTGATTCTTTTTTACTACTTTGCAAGTGGGTTTTCTCCTTTAACCGAGATTCCCATGCTGCGTGCAGTGCCGGCCACCATGCTCATAGCTGATTCAATTGTGAAACAGTTAAGGTCTGGCATTTTGGCTTCGGCAATCTGGCGTACCTGTTCCCAAGTGACGGAGGCTACCTTTACGCGGTTGGGCTCTGATGAACCCTTGGCGGCTTTTGACAGCTCCTTCAGCTGAACGGCAACAGGGGGAGTTTTAACCACAAAATCAAAGGACTTATCGCTGTACACAGTGATAATAACTGGAACAATTTTACCAGCCTGATCCTGAGTACGGGCGTTGAACTGCTTGCAAAACTCCATGATGTTCACGCCCTTGGCACCCAATGCGGGTCCTACAGGGGGAGCGGGGTTTGCTGCACCGCCTTTGATTTGTAGTTTAATCAATCCTGCAACTTCTTTTGCCATTGATTTGAATTTTTAATAATGTTGATTTTTAGTTACACTATCCTTATTCTTTTTCTACCTGATTATAGCTCAACTCAAGAGGCGTTTTGCGTCCAAAGATTTTGACCGTAACTTTCAATCTCTTCTTCTCGTCGTTAACCTCTTCAACAATGCCTGCAAAACTGCTGAACGGGCCGTCAATTACTTTTACCGACTCGCCAACAAGGTAAGCGTCGCCATTGCCGTCGATAGCATCAATCTGGTCATCCATCTTGCCCAAGATTCGGTTTACTTCATGCTGACGCATGGGTATGGGTTTTCCACCGTCCGATTCGCGCAAGAAGTCCATCACATTAGGAACATTCTGAATAACTGGGATAATCTCGTCACGCAGGTCAGCCTCAATTAATACGTAACCTGGAAAATAATTGCGATCCTTGACCACCTTTTTCCCATTGCGTATTGCATAGACCTTCTCGGTGGGAATAAGTACTTGGGGTACATCTTCGCTCCAGCCACGCTTGGCCATCTCGCTCTCGATATACTCCTTTGCCTTCTTCTCCTTGCCGCTTATTGCGCGGACGACATACCATTTTTTAGACTGCTCTTCCATGCTGTAACTTAAAAGAATAGTGGGTTTATACTCGTCCTATCATTTGAGTCTGACAGAACATCCTTTAGTTGTTAAACATACCCGACACGCTGTCTCAATAATAATTGGGAAGCAAGACAGACTTACTGCCGTTATCGTTTATCCAATTAAAGCATAAAAGTATCCAAGCGATCCCTTCCATCCCATGCTTTGAACACCGAATACTACATCCATGCAAAGGACAATAAGGGCTAAAATCAAAGCTGCCACAGCTACCACAACGGCACTGCTCTGCAGCTCTTTAAATGTTGGCCACGACACTTTGTGCACCAATTCGTCGTAGCTCTCTTTCACATAGTTTCCAAACTTAGACATTTGATATCAATTTATTTTGCAGGGGCAGAGAGAATCGAACTCCCAACTACGGTTTTGGAGACCGTCATTATGCCATTTAACTATGCCCCTGT
>Ga0255060_10000230_pt1 | contig 12246 bp, 6 predicted proteins | sample 172RNAGHGlowgp2_FD_183094 | JGI IMG/M metagenome (GOLD analysis project Ga0255060, IMG submission 183094) | Metatranscriptome of sheep rumen microbial communities from Palmerston North, Manawatu-Wanganui, New Zealand - 1728 RNA GHGlow gp2... | ecosystem: Host-associated > Mammals > Digestive... | reverse complement strand
CTCTTAAATTATACAGGTCATTCTTCTCTTAATGAAGCTTTTCGGCTTCTGTAAGTGATGTATCCTAATGTTGTCAGCAGAAGTATTATTCCGCTTGCAATGTAGTAGATACGTGTGCCGTTTCCGCCTGCTTCCGGAAGATAGATCGAATCTGTGCTTTTATCATTATTTATTACTTCGATAGAACCATTTCCGGGATTTGAAGCATTGATACCATTACCATTTGATCCGTTGTAAATATAATTTACGTTATAATTCTTAGCAACGTTGTTATCTTCCTCTACCCAGTAATTGTATACGTTTCCGGCAGAATCATATACAGGAAGATCCTTTACCTCTATTGTCCAGTCTTCACTGCCAACAACGTCTGAAGATTCAAGGGTTATCTTTTTATAGTAGGAATTTGACGTTTCTTCATTCACACGATCTGCTAAAAGCTTGACACCATTTGTCTGAGTTCTTGGGGCTTTATAGAGAATGTGAACATCATTAGTCTCAGGCAGTGCTTCATCGATAGTATCAACGCTGTCATCTGTACGAAGCTTGTTCATTACCATTTTCAGCGTTCCTGCACGGAGTATCTTATTGCTGCTTATCGGTGTATTGTTTGTTTCTGTATTATCTGTATCTGACTGTGTATCCGGTATTAAAGCTGACGCTGATTTTTTAGGACTTGCTGAATACATTAAAGAGCCGCCTGCGCTTTGAGTACCATTTGATGCCTGAGCCGAACGATAAAGATAGATGGTTACTTCATCCTTCTTTGTAGTACCATTACCCCATGTCTTCTTAACTTTAAGATCGATCGTAGGAACATTCTCAAAGTTGTATGTACGGGCTGTTCCGGATATCGTTTCATCATTGTCACCCTTGGCATCAGCCTCATCCAGATATGAACCGTAATTGCCGGCTGCGTCTGCGATGAAGTCGTTGCTGTCAGCATTTCTCAGTGTAGCACCTTTCAGCGGATTGCCGTTTGAATCAACTTCCTGTATGTAGTAGTATAACTTGTTGTAAACTGTACCATTCTGAATATATGTTGGCAGATCTTCTATTGTACCTGCTGCGCCATACGTTTTAGTGATTATGCCATTAGCTGCCGAAAGACCAGTTAAAGTTATACCTGTAAAGTCTGTTACCTGTGTCAGCTGAGCCATGTTAACGGTTTTCATCTGTGCAGTTGCCTTATAGAGTTTGAAGTATGAAGACGGACGGTCAGTTGTAAGTTCAGCATTGCCATCCATTGTCTTATACCATTTCTTGTTGATGCTAAGCTGCATTTCGTTTGGTTCGTTTATTGCTGTAGCGTTGGCGAATGGTGCTTCTGATGTGAGGTTGAGGTAATAATTAGTGCCGTTGGTTTGAACAAAACCATTTGTATCACCATTTGACAGAGTATATCTTCCAGTGCTGTCGGGTAATTCTCGGATGTAGTAGTAATAATCAGGATAGAATACTGCGGATTTGAGTTTGGTTGTATTATTTCCCGCTAATCTAAAATTATAATAGCCATTATTCGGTGTTATATTTGACGTTAAGTTATAAGTAATTACAATTTCAGAGGAATTGCTTATAATACTGATTGGTGTTAAATTCCCATGGTCAACATTATTAGTTTTATCTAATAATGTGACATTCGAGGCATCAGTATCATTTGTAAATGATACAACCAATTTTCCACTCCGATTCGGCTTTATCCATAATGGACTGTTATTTTTAAATCCACTATAATAATCTTCGCTTCCATTTTTTGTCCATGTTGCACTGCCATTCGGCTCAAATACCCCTCCATTACCATTGTTATACGTCTTAGTACCATTAAACATTTCCGGAACAACTATTTGGTTTTTCAGATCACTATCGGTATTAAGGAATCTGACTGTACCATCGCCATCACCAGTAATTGTACGTTCACCACCGATCTTTGTCAAACCGTTTATGGTTGGATTGCTAACCATATTTGGTGAACCGTAGAGTTCAAACTTGACCTCAGGTTTATTACCGATAAGCTTGCTGTAAGGAACGTCAACACCATTGATCTTAAACTTCTTCTCAACCTTGATACCATAATGCTGCTGATTCTTGATAAAGAACTTTCGTCCGTCACCGGCCTCGAAGTCAGCACCGTAAATCCATTTTTCGTTTTCTTCATCATATTTGCTTGCTACGAAACCATTATGGTTATTTCCTATCTGAGTAAATGAACTTGTGTCGATAGTATTTCCATCAATTCTCACTCCTACTTCCTTAATATAGTAGAAGTACTTTTGTCCATTTTCATTTCGGAGCTTTAACTCAGGACGAATAACTGTATCATTCTCCGTTGTTTTCAACTCGATCTTACCATCAGCACCTGTTTCGTATCTGCCAACATATTCCATGCTTTCGCTTGGCTCGTCTACCTGAGAAAGTGAACGATAAATATCGAATACTATAGGTTTATTATTAGGACTTGGTATTTCATTTGTGGCTTCTTCATCACTATACCACTTCTTTTCCACGTCAAGAACCATGTCCTTAGTAAAGTTCTGGATGTGAAGAACACCGTTTGAATCTCTTGCGGGAGGATATACCATGTAGAAATATTCACCGGATGTGTCTCTGTCACCTTTGCTCGGATCGTAAACATCGTCATCATCGACATCATAGAAGCTCATTGTTTCTACTACTCGGTATTGACCGTGTGGAAGCTGGCTCCAGTTCATGTAGTAACCTTTTTGAAAATGTGATGGCTTATTACCTTTATCATAGGAAAGAATTACATTATTCCATTCTTCGTATTGAAGAGCAACCTGAAGTCGGTCTTCTCTCTTAACATTTTCATAATTGCTACCTTCTCCCTTGGAACTTGGTGCTGCTGCCAAAACCTCCTTATTAATATACCCTCCACCATTCTTTGCTATCCAATACTCTTCAACTCCATTAACTGTTCTTGAAAGTCGTTTTTCTTCAGGCACATCAGGTGAAACCAACCCCTCAGTGTTCATATTAACAAAATTATCCTTGATATTATCTTTTTCATAATTAATGTAGCTAACATAGTTTTTATCATCAGTACTGTTTTGGAAATAAGTAGAAGAAGGATTATACTCTACCCACTTGTCTTGACCATTTACATTTATTAAACGCTGAAGCTGTATCTGGATCTTTTCTTTAGGTCTGTTGCCTTCGCCCTTGGAATTATGACCGTCCCAACGCTTTTTCATTGAGATATCTAATTTTCCTGTGGTGGGCGTATTAGGATCAGGGAAAAGGAATATGTATATTATCTGACTATCAGATGATTTAAAGCTTGAAGCGTCTGTTTTATAAACATCATCAGGAGCATTAACTGTACCATTAGTTCCCGGATGATTAAGTTCTGTGTCTCTCAAATAATATACCTTATATCGAGTTCCGGCAATCGTTATATGATTACTATTGTCTACATCTTTAAGCTTGACATAATATTGAGCATTATTGTCAGGAGTTATGTCAAAAAAGTGGTTATACTGATAGCACCAATCCTTACGTGCCTCGTCATTTTTTAAATTTGCATATGATTCAGCAGTAACCGATCCGTTTAACCATAAACCCTCATTGACACCAGTACCAATATTGTCACCTGTCAATACTAACATATCCTTATTGACTTGAGTAGATTTTGCATCACTGCCTACTTGTTGGTTGTTGCCGTTAAAAAGCTGAAAATAAATCTTATTTTCTAAGCCCCAAAAATTAGTATTTTTCTGCCCAACGTTTTCGGTTGCACTGTATGTATCCTTATAATCACCAAAAATAACTCTTGCTTCTATCCTGATTTTTCCTTCATCAAGTGGTGTATTACCTGTATTAGTATCCGTCTGCTGAGTTGACTGAGTGGAGCTTACAACCTCCATGAAGAACTTCTTGTTTGCTTCGTTATCGTTCTGGTCATCACCAGGATGAACTATCCAGTACTGATTAGCTGTTGCGCCTGCATTTGTTGCCCAGCTGCCGATCTCGATACACATTTCCTCATTGCTCTTAGGTGAGATAGTGTAAGAACCGTCGGTATTCTTGGTGAACTTGAACTTCTGCCTATTGTTAGTAGTATCCTTATCGGCTAACATTACAGCTGAACCTTCACCATTAGCTGCGCCATCAGTGCCGATAGTCACGTATTTTCCGTTCTGGGCTGTTGATTTGCCTACAGACTTGATGTAGTAATAACCGTTTCCTGCATCTTCAAGCAAGAACTGCTGATCTTCATCATCATTTCCCTTGTTCTGCTGAGTAAGCTTACCAGTTGTGCTGTTGCTGTCAGGTGCTTCAAGATAAAGGTTGCTGTTCACGTTTCTCAGCATGATAGTCTTACCTGCAAGGTTTGCAGCAGTATTCTCTGTAGAAACAGGAACGAGAGTAAACCGCTGGTTGCCTGCATGTGTGCCTGTTGTATTAGTATAAGGTGATACTCGGTTGTTTTCAGTATCATCCTGACTGTGTGTTGCGTTTATGTAGAATTCATCATCTCCATTTTTCTGCTTGCTCTTGAATGTGAAATATGTGTTTCCATCATCATCTTTGCCAGTACCTACGATAAACTTCTGTCTGTCAGGAGCAGAATTGTTCTTAGCCTCTAATTTGAAAGACTCCTTATTATTTGTTGGTGTTGCACCAATGGTAACATACTTATCGCCGTTCTTGATATAATAAGAACCATCACCTGCATCCTCAAATACAAAGGTTGTATCCTGAGCTGAGTCCTCAGGGAACTGAACAAGCTTAGTGCCGTCAGATGAAAGAACAAATCCCTTACCATTGTTTGTATGGAGGGTGTATGCCTGACCTGACTGAATGGACGAAGCTGTGTTCTCATAAGGTACATATTCAATATAGTAAAGTCTCTGTCCGTATTTAGGCTTTATTATATTAAGACCTGCGCTAACTTCATACTCCATCTTCGAGAGCTTTCCTTCGACAAGCTCCTCCTTGGTGCTTGGAAGTGTCTCGGGAGGGTTTGTTGTAGCATTAGGATCATCAGAGATAAATATACCTGTCTTATCTGCGTATTTGTTATTGTAGATTATCAGCTTACCATCGCTCGGCGCATCAAACTGAAATGATGGAGATACCGTCGGGAAGAAATACAGTTCCTTAGTGTAACTTTTTTCATCATCGTATTCGATAGGCTCGATATCATTTAAAACGCAATTATTATCGAAACGGAAATTAGCAGCAGTCAATCCGTTTTCAGTAAAGTTATGCTGCCAGCCAGTTGAGCCGTTTGATGGGGTTTCTGGTGGGGTGTATTCTTCTTCTGTCAATGTAAATTTTTCATTAAATCCATCTTCCTTACGATAAAATGAAACTTTATTAATTTTATCACCAGTAGCATGAGTTGCATTAATCATTAACGGTGTATTCGCATCATAATTATACATGGATTCAAAACTTACTGTATCATCTGAATTAACATTAATTTTAAATATTTGCAGTTTCTGGTCTTCGCTGTTAGTCTTTTTTGCTTCAAAATCAAATTGAGTATCATTACTACCATTTTCAGTTGTTGATAAAGCCGTTACATAATTTCCTGTTTCTAAATTCTTAATATAATAATAACCTGCTACGTCAGAAAGTTCAAACTCGAAATGTGCCGGAACTATAGTTGTATTTTTTTCTTGGATAAGCTTATTATCATTAACCGTAAGATAGTAATCAACTTTTGCATTATTCCTTTGATAATTTTCACACTTAATTGTATATGTCTTTCCTTCATATGGGTCTACCTGTGGTGTTGGGTCTTCAGTAGGTATAAATTCGATAGCTAAAAAATTTAAGCTATCCATTTTACTTATTGTTATATTTCCAGAATTGATATTCTCCCATTCATATATTGTATAGTTTCCTTTTGGAGTTGTATTATCTGGAGATTTAGTTTCATTACCAATTTTAATTCTATTATTTGTACTAACTTTACGACCAATTATTCTTAACGTTCCATCACTTGGTGCATTAAAAGTAAACAAGCAATCGTTTCTAAATTCCAATTCTTTGCTATATGTTACATTGTCGATGGTAACAGCTTCATTTATATCTATGATGTTACCCATAGAACTAAGATCATATTTATCAGCCAACAGTCCATTTTCAGTAAAATTATGCAGCCAGCCTGTGGATTTTGTATAACTCGGAGTAGGCTCTGTTTGAGTTGGTATAAACTGTAACTTAAAAATACGTGTTTCTCCATCTCCCTGAGTGATTGTATAAGGAGTTCCCTTACTTACAGGATACTCCAATTCTCTTTTACTTTTGTTAGTTGGATTTTGTTCTGTAGTATTGGGTATATTTTGTGCGGTTCCATTAATCTTTATTGTTTTCTTAAGACTATTTTTGTCTAAATTATAGCTATCAAATAGTAAATAAAGCGTTCCATCTTCAGTTGGCGTAAATTTAATTTCTGTATTATTGGGATTATTGCTTTTAACTTTAACTCCCCTCGAATAAGAATTATCACTTAAACCATTAGAGGTAATTAGTATTGTATTTCCATTATTGGTTATAGTAAAAAATCCATTAGTAATTTGTGTTTCTGTTTCATTTGAATAATTCTCAAATGTCAATGTATAATTCTCATTCGCCAACAACAGCGCATTACCCAGACCCTTGACAGCCATCTCCATCATATCGACAGTTTCAAGAGAAACGGCTTCTTCGTCATCGTCCTCGCTCTCATCCGAAAGCTGTACAGCCTCTGTATCCTCGGCTTCAAAAAGATCCGTGAATGTCTCCTCAGTTACGATCTCATCATCCATCTGCTCTGCGGCTGTTGTCTGACCCTCTGTCATAGCGACACCGGGCACCATTCCTGCATAGGGCACGATAAATGCGGTTATCATTGAAAGCGCAGCTATCAGTGCGACAGCCCTGCTGTGAGTTTTTCTGTCTTTCAGCATCTGCATTATCCTATTCTGTAATTCTTTCAAGGCTGCACGCTCCTTTCGTTAGAGTAATTCTGCTGATTAAAAATGTCATTTTTTGAATAAGCTATGCTAATTCTGACCCTGTATCATCCGCAAAGAATGATATCTGTATTCCGTCATCCAATGCGAAAACGTATATCATCGTGTCTTTCCCGACAGGTGAGTTTTTCCACGCAGTATATTCATCCTGTTCTTCATCGGGCTTTCCGTAGATATCCGTCAGGGCTTTCACCCAATAGCTGTAATCGGTTGTGCTGCTGTCGAAATAATTCACTCCCACAAGTCCGAGACTTGTAAAGCAGAGCACACTACCACAGTTTCTGCCGAGATACGGAACATTTTCATATTCCATTATCAGCTCCCAGGGCTGTCCTTTGTCTTCTGTGCGGTATTCATAGCCCTTTGTACAGCCGATCATTTTCCTGCGTTCGCTGTCAGGATCACCGTAGAATTTCAACCCGTTGACCAGAAACGATCTGCTGTTATTTTCTGCTGGTACTCCGCTTTCTGTTGTTACAGCTGACGTTGTACTGCCGGTTACGGTGGAAACTGTTGTCGCTGCTGTAGTTGTAATAGGAACGAGCGTTGTAACCGTTTCACCGACTATATCCGTAACAGCTTCACCTACCGGATCGGTAACAACAACTATATAGTTGCCTATATCATCCGTACCGATAACGTTTCCGATATCAGCATAGGGACCTGTTGTAGCTGTGGTGCTGACTGTACTTGTTTTAGCAGTTGTAGTTGCTGCTGATCTGTTTTCTTCGGGCGGAACAACAGGTGTTCTCAGCTCCGGAGTTGGTATATCACCATTCTTCTTGCCGTAGGTCTTATCAGGTGAATCAGATGTTGCATACACCGATACCTGAACTCCCTCCTGAAGATTGAATAGGTATATTACTGTGTCATTTCCGGCAGGGTCGTCGTACCAAGACGCCATTCCGCTGCCCTCCTCGGTAGGCAGTCCGTATTTTTCCTCTAACGTACTGTACCAGGACTTATAGTTTTTATTCTTGTCTGTGTCGTGATAATTGAAGCCTATCAAGCCGGAATCCGTAAAGCACATTGTCAGGTCGCATGGCTGTTCAAAAAGCTTTACTCCTGAGTAATCCTGCATTTTCTGAGGGACCCTCTGCTCCTTATTTTCACGTTCACTAAGCAATGTGTAGCTATCCATTTTTCCTTTCACATCTTCATAAGATGTGAACCATTCTATACCGAGCGTTGGTTTTAACGGCTTGTCTGCCGTACCGCTGCAGGCACTGAGGATAACTGCGCTCATCACCGATACTGCCGCTATAATAAATCTATTACGCATATTCTCTCCTTTTTGAGTGCTGTATCAAGGCATCTTCGGCAGATCTTTTATCGTGTATTTATCGATGCGTATGTGTTTTTTCCGTCTGCCTGTGATCTTCCACCAGATCATCAGTAAAAGCAGTAAAGGCACGAACACAATGGGTATAACTTTCATTTCATCCACCTGCAATGCGTCCGCGCCGACTTTTATTTTCTTATCATATACCGATGCGATACGGCGTCCACGTATCAACAGACGGTGCGAATTTACGCCATATGGGGTACAGGTAACCAGTGTTACCTCGTCCTCATTGGGGATTATTGCCAGCTTGTCAGATTCAGTGGGAAGGATTATCAGTATCTTCTCCACCTCATATGTCAAGACTTCATTAAGAATGTTTATAGTGAATGTATCTCCTTCAACCATCTGATCGAGGTCTGTGAAAAGCCTTGCTGATGGAAGTCCTCTGTGTCCCGAAATGACTGCGTGTGTTGAAGCTCCTCCTACCGGGAATGAGCTGCCTTGTATATGTCCTGCTGCTATTTGCAGAACGCCCTCACTTGTTCCGTGATATATTGGCAGTTCAACATTAATATTCGGAATACTCACAAACCCCATGATACCTGTTCCTGAAATATTCAGGATATCATCATATCCCTTTAGCTTATCGAAATTTGTGAACGGTGCTGTAAGCTTTGCAAGCTTTTCGTTATATTCGTGAGCTTCATTCATGAGCCTTTCTGCTTCGCCATCATCCATCTGAGCGACTTCCTCTTTATAGGATGAAACAGCGTGTGAAGCCATGTTCTGATTCCACCAGTTGGAAAATGTAGGATATAACATCACGGAGAGGCCCACAAGAAAAATACACCCGAAAACAATAGTCGATATGATATCTGATTTTTTTCGCATTGGCATACTCCTTATGGGTCACTCCCTGACCACCTCCGCAGAAGAACTGCGGAGGCGAAAGGATGGATTTAAACTAAATTAAGTAATTGTTATCGGCTGAATTATTCAGCATCCTCTTTTGCTCTCTTCTTGGAAACGAGGTAGATACCAGCGAGACCTGCTGCGCATCCGCCGCCGAGGATGAAGAGTGTTGTACCCATACCACCGGTTGATGGGAGATTGGAACTTGAAGAGTTTTCAACATCCATTGCTACAATACCTGAAGTTATATTACCATTTTGTGCCTCTGCATCATCAACAGAAATTTGCAGTGAAGTAAGTTCTTCTCCATCAATTGAATTATCATTCTGTACATTGCTTGTATTTGCTGTTATTTCCACTTTAATATCATTAGCAAGCTTAGTATATCCAGCAGGCGCAGTTACTTCCTTCAGATAATAAGTTCCTGCATCAAGACCTACAAAGCTAAATTGTGCTCCAGATGTTTTAGTAGGTTCAGTTGTACCTATGGTGTTACCATATAATGTTTTTATACCTTCTGTACTATCTGCTGTAAATGTTGAACCTGAATATGTGCCAGGAACCCAGTCAGTTATTTTATTATTGGAAAATGTTGCATAGTAATCCTTGGAGTTAACTGTTTTATAAAGCACAAATTCAGCTCCGCTGAGGTTTAAGTCTGTTGAAGCATCCTTCTTTGTTACATCGAGTTCATAAGAAAATGCTATAACCTCGTCAGTTGGTGTTTTACCAGTAGTACCGCTTCCACCAACATTAGGGTTATTTGAATACTCAAGGTATGCTGCGTTCTCCTGTCCGGGTTTACCCATATCAGCATTAGCATTTAAAACAGCCGAATATTCAACGATAACTTTAGATTCAGGGGTAATTGTTATTGTATTATTCGAACCATCTTTCGCTGATTTTAAATCGGCAAATGAAACAGTTATTGTATCTCCAGCTGCTGGTGTAACTGAATAACTTGTTGAAGCGACTGTTGTTTCAGTCTCTCCGTTTTTAATCTTAACAACAATATCGTTATTAGGTGTAAACTGTGAACCAAGAGTATCGTGGAAAACATATGTATAAGATGGGTATTCAGCAATATTAGCTGGAAGAGTACCAATAATCTTAAATGGTACAGTATCACCGATACAGTAATCAGCAGTATCATTATAACCTGCTCCATATCCTCCATCTGTAGTATAAGAAGCATTTTCTTTTATCTTCTTTTCCAGCGATGGAACATCTGCCTTTGCGTCTATATCAGCGCCTTCACTAGCATCATAATTTGTTAACAGATAGCTTGTCATACCAAAGCCTTCATTAACCGCATTTGGTGCCTGTTCAACTACAACATAATATCCATCGGTATTAACAGTCAGTGGACTTGCAGAAGCAGTCGAAATTGCTGCTGCAAATAAATCTGGATGAGTAGCAACAAATTTAGCAAATTCCTTTGCGTTTGCACTATCATCGGCAAATGTACCTAATTTATTAGCAACTCCACCAATATCATTAATATTAGTGAATTGTGCTCCTAAAGTTGCATCCGCCTTTAAGGCTGTAAGGAAAGCGTCAAATCCATTTGCCTTAGCAAATGTTATTCCTGTGAGGGTATCGCCATCTGCTACACCATTAAAGATTTTATACACTTTATATGTATGTCCTGTACCTACTTCATTAATAGTAACTGTGTTTTCAGTTGCAGCATTTGCTGTCATCATAGCCATTGGCATTGCTGCACATGTAGTGAGGGCTAAAGCGGCTGCCATTGCGATAAATCTCTTAGTAGTTTTCATAATCATTCTCCTTTTCATTAAAAAATTGCTCTGCTGCCGCTGCCTAAAGCGGCAACAAAAATCTTATACTTTGATGTGATTTTATGCCGATCACACGGCTTTGGAACTTGTGCTAAGGTGGATCATTAAAGGCTTTTCTGTGCCTTGAGCACTTTTGCCTCATTCTCCTCCCACTGGGTGGTCCTCGCCGACTGAGGTGTCTGTTCTTCATCCGATCACCTCCGTCGTTCTCTTTCCTACGAAAGCTTCGAGGGCAGCTCTGATCGGTATTCTGTTTTTACGCTTATTGAGGTGTTTTTGCGCTGTGTTTATCATGCCTTTCAAGCTCTGCTCTCTCCTTTCGCAAAAAGTATTTTTATATCAAATCCGTTAAGATTTCATATACAAAAATTATAACATCCCGAATTTCTTCACAGGCAGCACTCTTACCATTACTTTTCCTATTATGTTTTCCTCAGCTATGCATCCGACTGATGTGCTTCTGCTGTCTATGCTCACGGCCCTGTGATCGCCTAAAACAAAGTAGCGGTTCTCAGGAACCTGATACGGGAATTCTACGTCACACTCTCCAATTGCTATCTCGCTCACATACGGTTCGACCAACTCTTCATCGTTAACAATGACTGTTCCGTCCTCTGCTATATCGATCTTATCCCCCGGCAAACCAATGAGCCTTTTCAGCAGCACCTTATTATTATAGTAGAAAGCGATCACATCGCCTCTTTCAGGTTCTGCCAGTTTGTTGCATATGAGTACTTCATCATTCTGTAAAGTCGGTGTCATGCTTGTACCTGTAACTTTCAGAACAGGCAGAAGCATTGTGGAAATGATTATCGCTATTGCCGCAACGACTATCAGTGAGCTGATCGTACTCCAAATCGATCTTGCAAATCTTTCTCGGTATCTCAGCCGTTTCAGCTCGTCATGGAGCTGTTCGGTTGTTGGAACGTCTTTTCTTTCTTCCTTTTCCTCTATCATGATTCTCACTTTCGTTACTTTCATTTTCTGCTTCTGTCATTGCCGGCTCTTTATCATCAGCCTTTGTACACGCTGTGATAGCCTCACCAACAAGTGAATCCAGTCTTGCTTTCAACTGTGAATTTTCTTCTTTCACGGTATCCAGTTCTTTTGAAAGATAATATAAAAGTTCTATAAGTTGTGATCTTGATAGTTTCTGAACTTCCTTATCTGTCAAGCTTCACGCCTCCTGTTAAACATCTTTCTGTATTGTATACCATTTGTAATATTTAAGCGTTTGTGTACAACTTCAAAAATATTTTATGATTTG
>Ga0255060_10000226_pt1 | contig 12311 bp, 4 predicted proteins | sample 172RNAGHGlowgp2_FD_183094 | JGI IMG/M metagenome (GOLD analysis project Ga0255060, IMG submission 183094) | Metatranscriptome of sheep rumen microbial communities from Palmerston North, Manawatu-Wanganui, New Zealand - 1728 RNA GHGlow gp2... | ecosystem: Host-associated > Mammals > Digestive... | reverse complement strand
TGAAAAGGAACGGCCAACGATTGCTGATACTTTCTCTCCTGATCATGGTGTATGTCACTGCGTGGGGACAGGCACCCGGTGTGGATAGGCTATTCCGCACGATCGGATTGCAGCAAGGACTGTCAAATTCACAAGTAAACTGCTTGATGAAAGACAGCCGTGGCTTTGTATGGCTTGGTACGATGTCGGGCTTAAACCGTTTCGACGGTGTGCGATTCAAGACATTCCATGCTCGTGCCGGTAACAAGCAGTCGATCATCAATGATTGTGTGAATCAGCTCTTTGAGGATTTCGAAGGAAACATTTGGGTGGAGACCGCCATAGGATATTGTGTTTATCATCCTGTCTCTGAGTCGTTTGATCAGCATCCTGAAGAGTGGATGAAGACGAAAGGTATGGAGGGGATCCCCCATCGGGTGTATGTTGACTCCCGTCAAAACCTTTGGATAGCTGTCATCGGGAAAGGTCTTTACCGTCTGTCCCCTGATGACCAACAGGCGCAGCTGTTCCCGCGGGTCAGACAAGGACATCAGGTGACATCCCTTTGTGAGACATCCCAGGGCATGGCTGTGGTGGATGATGACGGACTGATCACACTTTTCCCAACTGCTCCCCATCAAAAGAATCATCCTGTAGAGCAAAATGGCTTATTGCAAATGGGAGCACCCTCTCCCCGTGATTATTTCCTTTTCGTTGACCATGCAGGACGTTATTGGGTGAGTGCCGACGGACTTTCCGCTGTTTTTGAGCCTTCGCAGACAGTGTCATCCGGCAAATGGTATCCAACTGTTGCCGAATGGCTCACCGCCCATGGCATGTCCTATGCTGGTGGACGTGTGCAGGTAAAAGACCTTAAGGAAGACAAGGACGGGAATCTGTGGATGGCCACGGACCATTCCGGACTGATGGTGATCACTAAAGACCATCATCTCACTACTTATCTTGCACAAGAAGGAAGGATGGGCGCCTTGCCCGACAACACATTACAATGTGTAATGTTTGATGAGAACAACGCCCTCTGGGTGGGAACATTGAAAAACGGTGCCGCCTTTTCTTGGGAGGGTGCCACCCGCTTCCCTTTGCTCCCACTCGGGGATGTATGTACACTCACTGAAGATCGTTTAGGCAATATCTGGTGTGGAACGAACGATCGGGGTATCGTCTGTTACCAACCTTTGACTGGTACTCAGCGGATATACCGACGACAAGACACAGGACTGGGGTCGGATGTGGTGGTTAGTTCTTTGTGTGCTCACGATGGTACGCTGTGGTTCGGTACCTTCAACGGCGGACTGGCGCATTATGTTGACGGGCATTTTCAGGTATATCGCACGAAAGACGGTCTTTCCAGTGACAATATTTGGGCATTAGCAGAGAATGCAGAAGGACATATCCTCATCGGAACATTAGGCGGGGGAGTACAGGAACTGGATGTGAAAACAGGAAAGCTGACCACCTATAACTATCAGAACGCACGACTGGCCTCCGATTATATTTCCTCTCTCTGCACAGATCAGAAAGGGAATGTGCTGATTGGCCATTCTCAGAATTTCTCCATCATGAAAGCTGGCACGCGGAAAATCGAGAATTTTGAGAAGACTCGCGACGGACAGCCGTTTGTCAGTCCGGAGGTGAACCAAGTGCTGATGGATAGTCGTGGGCTGATATGGGATGCCACTGCCTCTGGGGTTAACGTCTATGATCCCGTTACCGACCAGCTGCTGGAAGTAAGTGGTATGGGCTGTTCGGTAACAGAGGATCTGAACCATGATATATGGATCGTCTCCGATATAGGTCTTTCGCAGGTGAAAGTGTCAAAACAGGAAGGACGCTGGCAGTTGAACGTGTCGAGCTATGACAGTCTGGACGGCTTGCAGTCTCGGCAGTTCAATTACCGCAGTATCCTTGTCACGCAAAATGGAGATATCCTCATTGGCGGACAGGATGGCGTGAATGTGGTTCCTCATGCCCAACGGCAAGAGCGGCAGGCACCTTCCAAGGCCCTGTTCAGTGGTCTCATCCTTTTTGACCATCCGTTGGCAGTGGGAGAGGAGTATAACGGCAGGGTGGTGCTGAAGGAGGCTATTAATGAGAGTAGGCATCTTGTCCTCGATTACGATGAGAAAGATTTCACCATCCAATTGGCAGCAACTTCGTTCGTCTATCCCTCACGTAAGCATTTCCTTTACAGGTTGAAGGGATTTAATGACCAGTGGATGCGCACACCTTCCGATCGTAGTGAAGTCACCTATACGAATTTGTCACCAGGAACCTATCACTTGGAAGTGAAGGTGCTTGACCGCTATGGTAACCCGTATCCTGAAGTGAGCGAATTGGTGATCGTCATCCGTCCACCTTTCTATATGTCATTATGGGCTATCCTGTTCTATGTCCTGTTAGCAGGTGCACTCCTCTATTATGTTTACTATCGGATGATGGCACGGCAGAAGGCTAAGTTTGCGATAGAACAGGTGAAACGGGAAGCAGAACAAGAGCGGAAGATGGATATGATGAAGATGCGGTTCTACACGAATGTCAGCCATGAACTGCGCACTCCGCTCACGCTGATCATCTCACCCCTGGCCCATCTGATCAGAAAAGAGGATCACGAAGAGAAAAAGGCACAGCTGACATTGATACACCGTAATGCCGAGCGACTGCTCACCTTGGTGAATGACATCTTGGATTTCCGAAAGCTCGATGCCAACAAGATGAAATTGAACTTGGTGACGGGTGATTTAGTGGCCAGGTTGCGGAATATCTGTTCTTCGTTCCAACTGTTACAGGATAAACCTGTAACGATCTCTTTCGATTCAAATGAGGAATCACTGATGATGAAGTTCGATGATGAAAAGATGACAAAGGTCATCAATAACCTGTTGTCGAATGCATATAAGTTCACCAACGAGGGTACGATCCAGGTGTCGCTGAAAAGGGATGAACAGCAAAAACAGGTCTTGATCCGTGTGAGTGATACGGGTATCGGAATCAGCGATACGGATAAACAACATATCTTTGAACGGTTCTACCAGGCTGAGGGGCATGATGGCCAATCCTTTGGGGGCAGCGGCGTGGGACTCAGTATGGTGAAAGACTATGTAGAGATGCATGGTGGTTCAGTGTCGGTGACCGACAACCCCGGCGGTGGAACGGTGTTCACGCTCGTCTTGCCACTTGTGGAGGAGATGAGAAGTCAGGAACCGGCAGATCAGGAGATACAGGAAGAGTCTGTGCCTATGACTGATGAGAAGGCTGCTCCTGCCACGTTACCGGAACTATTATTAGTAGATGACAGTGAGGATTTTCTGGAGTTCATGACAAGTGTGCTGGAAGACAGCTACCACATCCGTGTGGCCCATCATGGTGAGGAGGCATTGGCACGGATTGAAGAGAAGAAGCCAGACATCATCCTGAGTGATGTGATGATGCCGTTGATGGACGGTGTGGAACTATGTCGTCGGGTGAAAGGCAACCCCGCGACAGCACGCATACCTTTCGTGATGCTCACGGCGAGAATGGCTTCGGAGCACAAGATAGAAGGACTGGAAAGTGGAGCTGATGACTATATCACCAAACCTTTCGACATTGATCTGCTCACACTGCGTATGAATAACTTGTTGAAATGGCGAGACAGCAGTAAGAAAGGTAAACTTGAACCGCAGGTACAGGAGATCGAGATCACCTCGTTGGATGAGAAACTGGTGAAAGAGGCCACCTCCTACGTGGAGGAGAATATCAGTAATACTGATCTGTCGGTGGAGACACTGAGTATTGCAATGAATATGTCGCGTGTCCACCTCTATAAGAAATTGCTTTCCGTGACGGGAAATACCCCCTCGGAGTTCATCCGGTTGATCCGTCTGCGTCGTGCTGAACAGTTGTTGCGTAAGAGTCAGCTTACCGTAGCCGAGGTGTCTTATGCCGTGGGATTCAACAACCCTCGGTATTTCTCGAAGTATTTCCGTGAGATGTATGAGCTCACACCCTCGCAATATAAAGAGAAATACGAGGAAAAATAACATGTGATACCTTGATTGGAAACATTCTGAGATCATGATGTGGCTTTTTTTTCGTATCTTTGCACTCGTCAAACGAAGGATATAACTAATTTCATAATAATAACCGATGAAGAACGTAAAGTTATTCGTATCAACAGTGATGTTGGCAGCTGCCACGATGGTGCAGGCTGCCGGCTTTGTGAAGAATGGCAACAGCGTGACAATCGAGGTGGGATCACCGAAGGATGGTGGTGCCAAGATTGTCCGTCTGCAAGTGATGAACGATCGTATTATCCGTGTGCAAGCCACCTGTGAAGAGGCTCTCCCGCAGAAGACGAGTCTGATGATTGTGCCGCAGAGCACCAAGGCTGTGTCTTTCGATGTAACAGAGAACGGTGATGAGGTGACGGTGAAAGCCAAGGAGGTGAAGGCGGTGGTGAACAAGTCTTCTGGTGCCATCGCATTCTTTGATGGAGAAGGCAATCTGCTCACCAAAGAGTCGAAGAATGGTAAGACTTTCAAACACTTTACCGTACCTGAGCGTGAATATGGATCCAAAGGCGGTCCGGCTATCACCGAGGAGATGAAACACGGCTTACAGTGGCACATGGAATTTGAGAGTCCTGCCGATGAGGCCTTTTATGGCTTGGGACAGCATCAGTCGGAGGAATATAACATGAAAGGCAAGAACGAGGATCTCTTCCAGTATAACACCAAGGTGAGCATCCCCTTTGTCCTTTCCAACAAGAACTACGGTATCCTATGGGATTCCTATTCCTATTGCCGTTTTGGTAACCCCGAGGACTACCTGCAGCTGAACCGTGCCTTCAATCTCTACGATAAGAACGGAAAGGAAGGGCATCTCACTGGTACTTATGTGGATAAGGATGGAAAGAAACTGGTGCGCGATGAAGATTCCCTGTATTATGAGTATGCTTATCCCGCCACTTCGGAGATTGCCTGTGCTACGGATAACGGAGGTATCAAGAACCTCCCGCAGGGTTTCAATCTTCAAGGAGCCAATGTGGTGTATGAGGGCTTTATTGAACCAGCATGTTGCGGTAAGTGTGCAGGGAAGAAGCAGTTGTATCAGTTCATTCTCTACTATGCCGGATATATTAAGGTATATATTGATGGTAAGGAGGTAGTGGCAGAACGATGGCGCACCGCTTGGAACCCGAACAGTTATAAGTTCTCCACTGAACTGACGAAGGGACGTAAGGCCCAGCTGCGTATCGAGTGGCAGCCCGATGGCGGCGAGAGCTATTGCAGTCTGCGCGTAGCCCAGCCACGTTCGGAAGAGGCTCGTGGCAATCTGAGTATCTGGAGTGAGATGGCAAAAGATATGGACTACTATTTTATCTCAGGAAATAATTTCGATGAGATCATCTCTGGTTATCGTACCCTCACGGGAAAGGCACCGATCTACCCGAAGTGGGTGCTGGGTTTCTGGCAGAGCAGGGAGCGTTACAAGACTCAGGCCGAGATCGAGGAGACACTCAAGGAGTTCCGTGACCGAAAGATCCCTGTGGATAATATCGTACAGGACTGGAACTACTGGAAACTTGACAGCTGGGGTGATCATACCTTCGAGGCCAGCCGTTACCCGAATCCACAAGGGATGCTCGACTATGTCCACAAACTGGGTGGACGCTTCATGATTTCCGTATGGCCGAAATTCTATGATAGTGTTGACAACTATAAGGAGCTGGACAAGAACGGATGGATGTACCGTCAGGCTGTGAAAGATGATATCCACGACTGGTTAGGATTCCGTGGCTCGTTCTATGATGCCTATGATGCCGGAGCCAGGAAGATGTTCTGGCGACAGATGGACGAGAACCTCTATACGAAATACAACCACGGCATCGATGCCTGGTGGATGGATGCCTCTGAGCCGAATGTGCGTGATTGTACGCCGATGTGGTATCGTAAGGCACTTTGCGGTCCTACCGCTCTTGGAACATCCACAGAGTATTTCAATGCTTATTCAACGGTGAATGCCGATGCCATTTACAACGGACAGCGTTCGGTGTTCAAGGGAAAGATGAACGAACCCCGCGTGTTCTTGCTCACCCGTAGTGGCTTTGCCGGCGAACAGCGATTCAGTACGGCTACTTGGAGCGGTGACATCGGTACACGCTGGGAGGACATGCGGGCACAGATGACCGCCGGTCTGAACTATGCCATGAGTGGTATCCCCTTCTGGGGTATGGATCAGGGTGGCTTCTGTGTGGAGAACCGTTATGTGGCAGCACAGCAGGAGTTCGATAAGACTGGTGTGGAGAACAGTGACCTGAAGGAATGGCGCGAGTTGCAGACACGTTGGAACCAGTTCGGCTGTTTCATCCCCTTGTATCGTGCTCATGGTCAGTGGCCGCTGCGTGAGGTATGGAACATTGCTCCAGAAAACCATCCTGCTTACCAGACCATCGTTTGGTATGACAAGCTGCGCTACCGTTTGATGCCTTATCTCTATTCTATGGCAGGCTGGGCACATTTCAAAGACTATACGTTGATGCGCGGACTGGTGATGGACTTCAACGGAGACGAGAACGTGCTGAATATTCCAGATCAGTGGATGTTCGGACCGGCTCTGATGGCTTGTCCCGTCGGCTATTACAAGGCACGCAACCGTAGTGTCTATTTCCCAGAGCAGTGTGGCTGGTATGATTTCTATACGGGTGAGTTCATCGAGGGTGGTCAGCGACTGATCGTCGATGCACCGTATGAGCGCATCCCGGTATTTGTCCGTGAGGGAAGCATCATCCCCTTTGGACCGGAGATCCAGTATTGCGATGAGAAACCGGCAGAACTGATCAACCTCTATGTCTATGCTGGTGCCGACGCCACGTTCCAGCTCTATGAGGATGAGGGTACGAACTATAACTATGAAAAGGGGAAATATGCTACCATCGACATCAGCTATGATGATGCTGCAAAGACCGTCACCTTTGGAAAGCGTTCCGGCTCTTTCAACGGCATGTTGAAAAACCGCCGCTTCAACATCGTGCTCATCACGAGAGATCAGCCTCGTGAGTTGAACCTTGAGAACCCTGAGGGTCAGATGGTACAGTACAACGGTAAGGCCATGACGGTCAATCTCTACGTGAGACTGTAAGGATAATGTATAAGGTATGACAGACTACAAAAAGATATGTGTGGTGCTGACTGCCATCCTTTGCGGATTGGCAGTACAGGCCCGCGATCGGAAAAACTTTGATGGAGGATGGGACTTCCTCCTGAATGACAAGCTGACCATCGAAGAGGTAGGGAAAGTCACAGACTGGCGGAGACTGGATCTCCCACACGACTGGGCTATCGAAGGTGACTTCTATGCGGGGAACCCTTCGGGAGCGGGTGGGGGAGCCCTGCCCGGTGGTATCGGATGGTACAGGAAGAAGTTCACGGTCACCGGGAACGCCTGTTATTTCATTGAGTTCGATGGGGTGTATATGAACAGTACCGTCTGGCTGAACGGTCATGAGTTAGGACAGCGTCCTTACGGATACAGTTCGTTTTCTTATGACATGACACCCTATATCCGTATCGGGGAGAATGAACTGGTGGTGAAGGTCGATAACAGCGATCAGCCCAACTCCCGATGGTATAGCGGCTGCGGCATCTATCGTCATGTCTGGCTCACCCAGGTGGAGAAGACCCATGTGGCCCATTGGGGCACGTATGTCACTGCCACACCGAGTGCCAACTACCGTCAGGCCACTTTCCACATCGAAGCAGAGGTGGAGAATGCTGTGAAAGAGATGAAAGTTACCCACTACCTGCTGGATGCCAACGGGAAGACGGTAGGGAAGGCCGAGGCATGTCGGATCTCCTCGCAACCCTCGTCGTACACCGCTGATATCAAACTCCGACATCCCCGTCTGTGGACTCTTGAGACCCCCTATATATATAAGGTAAGGACAGAAATACGTGTTGGTTATAAAATTGTTGATGTGTATAATACCAATACGGGAGTGAGGAGTTTCCGCTTTGATTCCAAGGCGGGCTTCTCACTCAATTCGAAAAACAAGAAGATCAACGGGGTGTGCGAACATCATGACTTGGGCTGCTTAGGGGCTGCCCTCAACGAGGATGCCCTGCACCGGAAACTATCCAAACTGAAGGCAATGGGTGTGAACTCCCTCCGCTGCTCCCACAATCCACCAGCTCCCGAGCTGTTGAATATGTGCGACACCATGGGACTCATCGTGATGGATGAGAGCTTCGATATGTGGCGCAGGAAGAAGACACAGAACGATTATGCCCGGTTCTTTGATGAGTGGCATGAGCGTGACCTGAGCGACCTGATCAGACGTGACCGCAACCATCCCTCGATCTTGATGTGGTCGATCGGTAACGAGGTGTTGGAGCAGTGGTCATCGGCAGAGGCCGACACGCTGTCCTTGGAGCAGGCGAACCTCATTCTCAATGCAGGTCACGATGCCTCTACGTTAGCTAAGGAGGGCGAGATCAGTGTGAACTCCCTGCTTACCCGTCATCTGGCGGAGATCGTGAAACGGTATGACAAGACGCGTCCGATCACGGCTGGCTGTAATGAGCCGGATCCCAACAACCATCTCTTCAAAAGCGGCGCCATCGACATCATCGGCTTCAACTACCATCATCAGTGGGTGAAGGATGTGCCGAAGAACTTCCCCGGTAAACCGTTCATCATGAGTGAGAGTGTATCGGCCCTGCAGACACGTGGCTTCTATATGATGCCGTCAGACAGTGTCTATGTGGCACCGAAGGAGTGGTGGCTTCCCTATACCGATCCTACCTACATGTGCTCTTCCTATGACAATATGCATGCCTCGTGGAGCAGTACACATGAGGAGACATGGGATGTGGTGAAGAACAACCCGTTTGTGTGCGGTCAGTATATCTGGACAGGCTTCGACTATATCGGGGAACCTACACCTTATGGCTTCCCGGCTCGCAGCAGCTATTTCGGTATCATCGACCTGGCAGGCTTCCCCAAGGATGTCTATTATATGTATCAGAGCGAGTGGACCGACAAGCCCGTGCTCCATCTCTTCCCTCACTGGAACTGGGTTCCTGGTGACGATATCGACCTGTGGTGCTATTATAACCATGCCGATGAGGTAGAGTTGTTCATCAATGGCAAAAGTCAGGGCGTCCGGAGGAAAGGTGACCATTCTCCACTCACCACACCATATCATGTGGGTTGGCGCGTGACCTTTGATCCCGGCGAGGTAAAGGCTGTGTCGAGGAAAGGCGGGAAGGTTGTATGTGAGCAGACCATCAAGACGGCGGGTGCCCCCGATCATGTGCGCCTGTCGATCGATTATCAAGGTAAGGAAACGACTTTCATCACCGCCGAGGTGGTGGATAAAGACGGGAACCTCTGTCCGTGGGCAGACGACCTGATCTATTTCATCTATGAGGGAGATGGAAAGATATTGGGTACTGACAATGGCTGTCAGACCTCCATGGAGCGATTCACTTCGTCAGAGCGTAAGGCTTTCTTCGGGAAATGTCTTGTGGTGGCCAAAGGTAACGGCTCTATCACGGCGAAGTCGGCCACCCTGAAACCGGATGTGATACAGTTTACAGTACAATAACAAACAAAATAACGATTGCCAAGTTTATGAAGAAAAAACTCTGTGCCATGATGTTGCTGTGCGGTGTGCTCACCGCCAGTGCCCAGATCCAAACCAATGCGGGTATCCAGTACCTGCAGTGCATGCCAAAGGATATGTCAACGGATTTCAGTGATCTGTCGAACACCTATTTCTTAGCCGACTCGTTAGTTCGTTTCGACACGACAAAGGGCGAAGGACTGGTGAATTGGAAACGCTACCGGATGTCACCGCGACAGGCGTTCAACCTGAACGGTTACTGGCCGGTGCGTATGCAGATGCTCGATTTCCCTGATGCGGCGTATGAGAATGACCCGGATCTGAAGATCAAGATCGATTTCGTCTCTCCCCGCACTGTTCGTGTCCGTATGCTCTCCACCCCTGTGGATCCCAAGGATAGCGATCGGGATGACGTGATGTTCTGTGATGCCTTCAAGGCAAAAGGAAAAGACTCCTCTTGGCATCCTGTGCGCAATGGTAATACCGTTACCTACACCTCCGCCTATGGCAGCATCGAGTTACAGTCGTATCCTTGGCGTATCGTGATCAAGGATGCGAAAGGAAAGGTGCTTACGCAGACACGCCATATCATCGACAACGACTCCTCGCAGATCAAACTGCTGCCGTTCTCGTTCATCAAGCGCGGCTCGGATAACTCACGGAGCTTTAACCCGGTGTTCACGCTGGCACCCGGGGAGCGTATCTATGGCTGCGGCGAATCGTTCACTTCCTTGAATAAGGTAGGACAGAAGGTGCACCTCTCCGTGACCGATCCCCAAGGACCAGAGAGCGACGGCCAGTACAAGCCCGTGCCGTTCTTTTTCTCCAACCGCGGCTATGGCATCTTCATGCACACCTCGGCACCTGTCACTTGTGATTTCGGACAGAGCTATATCGGTGCCGACCGTTTGTTCATGGCCGATGAAAAGATGGACTTCTTCATCTTCTTCGGGGAACCGAAGGATATCCTTGATGAATATACCGACATCACGGGAAAGAGTCCGATGCTCCCCCTCTGGAGCTTCGGTACCTGGATGAGTCGTATTACCTATTTCTCACAGAAAGAAGGACTGGAGATTGCACATCAGCTGCGTAGTCACCGCATACCTTGTGACGTGATCCACTTCGATACGGGATGGTTCGGCGTGGATTGGCAGTGTGACTACCAGTTTGCGAAGGATCGTTTCGAGAATCCTGAGAAAATGCTACGTCAACTGGCAAAAGATGGCTTCCATACCTGCTTGTGGCAGTTGCCCTATTTCACACCGAAGAACCGTTTCTTCCCCGAGATCATCGAACAGGGACTGCATGTCAGGAACGCCGATGGCGGCATGCCTGTGGAAGATGCTATCCTCGACTTCTCCAACCCCGCGACGGTGAACTGGTATCAGCAGAAGATACTCGGATTGCTCCGACAGGGGGTCTCTACCATCAAATGTGACTTCGGTGAGGCGGCACCCTATAATGGCTTCTATCACAGTGGCAAAGGTGGACTCTACGAGCATAACCTCTATCCGTTGCGGTATAACAAAGCCCTTTGGGAGGCGGTGGAACAACAGTATCCTGGCAATGGCATTATCTGGGCACGCTCTGCCTGGGCCGGTTCTCAGCGGTATGCCCTTCACTGGGGCGGTGATGCAGCTACCACCAATACGGGCATGTTGGGTGATCTGCGCGGTGGCTTGTCGTTTGGCTTGAGCGGCTTCTCTTTCTGGAGTCATGACATGGGGGGCTTCGTGACAGCATCTCCCGAGGATATCTACCGTCGGTGGCTGCCCTTCGGATTCCTGAGCAGTCATACCCGTGCCCATGGTGCTCCGCCTACGGAGCCGTGGCTCATCAGTGAAAGTTTCACCGATGCCTTCCGCCGTTGTGCCGAAATGAAGTATCAGCTGATGCCATACGTCTATGCACAAGCAAAGGATTGCTCCGAGAAAGGACTGCCTATGGTGCGTGCGCTGTTGGTGGAATACCCCCACGATCCCGGTGCATGGCTCGTAGAAGATGAGTATATGTTTGGCAGTCAGATCCTGGTGGCTCCGCTGTTGGAGAGTGGTAACAGCCGGACGGTCTATCTGCCCAAGGGAAAGTGGATCGACTACCAGACGGGGAAGATCTATGAGGGTGGCTATCAGGAGATAGAGGCTGGTGAGATACCCTGCATCATCTTAGTGCGCGACGGTTCACTGATTCCTCATGTGCCCGTTGCCCAGCGTACCGATCAGATCGATTGGGACAAGATCGAGTGGAAAGCATATCAGGCAGATGCCAAGGAATGCCGTGGCCTTCTGTATAAGCCGGGGGATGAGAGGTTGCAGGAAAAAGTGCAGTAGTGTTGTTGTGTTTTCTTTGTGTAAAGAAACAAACATTTCCTTGTCAAAGAAACAAACATTTCTTTGTGTAAAGAAACAAACCTCATTCCTCTTTTCTTTGGCGCAAAGAAAAGAGACAAAAGAAACATCCACCCCTACCAAACCTCCCCCTATATGGGGAGACTTAGCCGCTCCTACCCGTCGCTCTTTCACTAAGGTACCTCAGGGCATCAAAGCCCTGAGGTGCTTTTTTGTCGGCTGGCGCATAGCTCCTTAATTGTGACACTTGTCTAGTGTCAAATTTCAATTATCAAATATCAATCAAAAGGAGCTACTTGGCTTTTGTCGGCTTACACCTGTACATTGGGACGAGAAGTTTTCCGCATGGCACTCCC
>Ga0255060_10000225_pt1 | contig 12365 bp, 7 predicted proteins | sample 172RNAGHGlowgp2_FD_183094 | JGI IMG/M metagenome (GOLD analysis project Ga0255060, IMG submission 183094) | Metatranscriptome of sheep rumen microbial communities from Palmerston North, Manawatu-Wanganui, New Zealand - 1728 RNA GHGlow gp2... | ecosystem: Host-associated > Mammals > Digestive... | reverse complement strand
TTGGTAAGCAGCCTCCTCCTTATTTCTTCATCAAGCCTTACGGCTTCTGCGGAGGTTGCTTTACCCGATGGCGCAGTAAAGGGACTTCCGGAAAAGCTGACCGCTATGGATTCGGAGGGCGCTGTTGTTGACAGTGCCACAGGAGAATATTTCTTCCACGTGGAGAATATGCAGTACGGAGAGGTTTACACCAAGGATGTACAGCTTATGAATCTGCGTGATGACAAAGCATATCACATTTATTTCTATGTAGAGCCGATATTCAAAAACGGCGAGATCGATCTTGAAGACGGCTGTGACTGTACGTTCTGGCTGGACGGTAAGGAGTTTTACAAGGGCACTGTCACAGGCAACGGAAATATTGATCTCACTAAGGAAGTCTATGACTGCGGCTACTATGAACCCGATGACAGCCACATACTGAAATGCTCGGTAGTGTGGAATGATCTTGACATTCTTGTTGGTGTTGACAACGGACACAGACTTGTCGATATCGATGGAGAGCACGTACTGGTAGGTTCGCAGGATTCAGGCTATGTTGACGGCGAGATAGAATTCAAATGGATATTCTATGCGGCGCTGGATGAAAATTATGTGCCGCCGAATACAGGACTTTTCCTATCCAGCAGCAAGTTCTGGGTAGCTGCTATAGCTGTTCTTTCAGCTGTAACAGGCGGTATGCTGCTTCTTGTTTTTCTGAAAAAGAAGAAAAATAAACATCAGCTACAGATCAACGGAGCGTGAGACAGCACCTGATCGTATATGATAAAGTGATCGCAGATATGGCGGTCTTCTGAATAATAAAGAAAAAAGCGGCAGTAAGAAACAGCATTTTAATGCTTGATACTTGTATCAGATCTGTTTCCTACTGCCGTAAGTGCATATTAGTTAATTTTATTATCATCAGGGCTGCTTTCATCCTGCTTGTCTTTATTTCTTGTGAAAAAGCTCACTGCAATAAAGATAATGGCGAGGGCGGAGATAACTATCTTACCCTTGCGGGAGTGAATGATATAGATAATGAAGCCGATTTTTGGGATAATGAAGTTTACCTTGCCGACATAATTCTTCCTTGTGACGTATGAGGAATCGGATTTATCGGCGGCATCTCCCTTGGTTTTGTACTTTCCATTGAAAATGCTGATAACTCTGTGTGTTACATACACATTGTTTTCTATGCTGAATGTGATAACATCACCGACGGAGATATCTTCAAGCTGTACATTACTGTTTACAAAACATATGGAATGTACATGGATAGAGGGTTCCATAGAACCCGTTGTTACAACATAGGGCTTTATTCCTGCAATGTAAAGAGCTGCGACTATCAGTGCTGTGATAATTACCAGCGTGGATAGCAGCGATGCCATTTTCTTTATAGTTTTCTGTACAGAGAGAACTATTGATACGATGGTATTTCTTACAGCTGCCATGATGAATATGCCTTTGCTGTATCATGATAAGAAGATATAAGATCACAAAGATAAACTGTTATCATTACGGCATCCCCTTTATAATTGATTGAGTTTCTCATTAATGCTATCATTATATCACGAAATAAACGAAAAATCAAGATGTTATGGATACATACTGCTACAGGAAGGAGAAATATAATGACAAAACGTGATCGTTCGGCAGTAAAAAAAATATATACAGTTTTTATGGCAGTTGTATTGGTATTGACTTCGGTCATGCTTGGCTGCTTTGTCAAATACATATATAATGAGCAAAGAAACGGCGCAATGGCTGATACCGTTTCAGGGGATACTGTCGGCGATGATCTGAAATACCAGAAGATAAGCGTCACTGTCGGCAAAAAGAAAGACGAGCTTATCAAGCTTGACGGAATGATGCCTGTTTCTGCTGATGTAAAGGTAGAAAAAGGCGACAGCTCAAAGTCTGATACTCTGTGTGCTTATGATATCACCATCATGAACGGAGTAGGCAAAAGCTTTCAGCCAACAGAAGAAAGCCCCATAACTGTTGAGATAAAAAACGATGTTTTCAGCAAGTGCAGTGAAAAAGACCTCCATCTCTGGCATATCGACGATGCAGGTATCCGTGAGGAAGTTACAGATTTCACTGTTGACGGTGATTCGATAATATTTGCTGCAACCGGATTTTCATTGTATGAGGTCACAGAGGGTGAACCGCAGCTCTGTACATATGAGTTCTACACCCTTGATGGTAATGACACATACCAGAAATACTACTATAACACAACATCAGGAAAGCAGATATGTCAGCAGATAATCAAGAAGTCGGATAATCTTGTTACTCCTCAGCTTCCTGCAAACGGTTCACAGAAGACCTTCTTAGGATGGTATATTCTTCAGGAAAATGGGGGAAGTCTCAAAGCAACAAACACTAAGGTGAATTTTGATGATCCCCAGGGATTTGTCAGCGGCGGAACAGTAAAGATAGGTGCTGTTTATGAAGACTGCGTTTATCTTATATTCCATGACCAGTATGAAGATAAGCTTAAATCAAATCCTATCGTAGAAACACGCCGTGGTATCCTGAATAATGGCAAGGCAGTTATCTCCGTCGATGGCGTTGAAGTCACCTACGATGATGACAAGGAAAACTCTGCTACTCATATGGTTTTTGCAGGCTGGTGTACAGATAAGGAGGTCGAACCGGGAGAGTCCGCTGCCTTGGTAGGCTACAATGGTAATGATTTTATCGGTACTGTTGAAGTAACCGAGAATACAGAGCTCTATCCTGTATTTACAGAATGCGCATGGCTTTCGTTCTCAACAGGCGGTATCGCTCAGGGAGCTGAATCAATTCCGCAGGTGATGCAGAATGTAAACGAGCCTGTTGGAAACCTGCCTGTTCCTAAAAGAAGCGGCTATAGCTTCGCAGGCTGGTTTACAGACGATGCATTCACGAAGCAAATAGGCGACGAACAGGGCCATATCCTCAGCAGTATCGACGCTTCTGACCTCCCCGGAACAATGAAGTTAAAGGACGGCAAGATATATCTGAATGAAGATAGCAAGCTTTATGCGAAGTGGACTGCGGCTGAGACACATTACACAGTCGTTATCTGGAGACAGAGCATAAATGATAAAGTTGATACTGCTGATGACAAGAAAACATATGACTATGCTGAAAGCCACTCGTTTAATGCAACAACAGGCGATACCGCATCAGTTCCTGCTGAGTTAAAAAGCAAAAGCGGCGATGACTATAAGGGCTTCTATTACAGGGCGTGTGACAGCAACAAAGCTGTTGCGGGTGATGGTTCGACTATCCTTAATGTTTATTATGACCGTATGAAGGTCACTTATCAGTTTTATACCAGTAACAGCTATGGTACAAGGGCTGTAAATGATATGGTCGGATTATATAATCAGCGACTTTATGATTGCGGTTATACATGGCCGTCTGTAACAAATAAAAACTATATGTATTATTATGAGGCCAACGACGGATCCACAATGGGAATGACCTATCTGGACGCATTTACTCATATTGAAAAAGAAAACAAATCAGCTACGGATGGTTCTACATATATCACTCAGAAATATTACAGGGATTCAAATACTGATGCATCAAATATTTATCAGATAAGACAAAGGCTTGACGGAACATACACTATGTCATCCTACTTAGAAAATGATGCATGGACAGAGACACATGGTAAGAAAGCCAATTCAACAAGCTTAACGTTTAATTTCTCTAATAAGTTCAACGGTTTTACTGTAAGCTATTACTCAGAGGGAAGCTTTACCAATAATCCGACTTTAACTGCAAATGATAATGGTTCAGTTACATATGATACCAACAATAACCTTTATGTTTACAATAAGCGTAACCGCTATAACCTCGACTTTAAAAATTCATTGGACAATACTGTTTATAAGACTAAGTCTGTACTTTACGAAGATACCCTCCCTCAGCCTGATAATGCACCCGAACCCCCTACAGGCTATAAGTTCAAATGCTGGACATATGACCGTGAGGGCAATCAGGCAGTAAACTTTGAAAATGATAAAATGCCTGCTAATAATCTGGCTGTATATGCACAGTGGGAAAAACTCCGCTATCTGGTGGAGATAGACCCTAACGGCGGTAAGTTCGAGATACAGAGCGACGGTGAGGATAACAGCGGATACTCTACATGGTTCTGGGTAAACTATGGCGATACTATCAGCGAATACAAAAATGTAACAAGAAACTATCGTATGTCTCAGGACGGACATTACTACTACAGATACCTCGACAGAGAATACTATGACCTGGGAGATGAATACTCAGAGGGAGAAGCAAGCATTACCGACAGAAGCGCAGGCTATACTAAGGAAGTTAAAGACGCTACCGACCTCCGATATAGATATGAGGAGGCGAGAGATGCCTACCGATACGCAGGATGGTATAAAGTGAGAGAGGATGGCTCGGAAGTGCCGTATCAGTTCGATGACCCTGTCCGTGAGAATACACGTCTGCGTCTGCACTGGAAAGCTCTCGGTACATACTATATTAAGTATGAGCCCGGCGAAGGCTGTGAACTTGACGATCAGGACCACAGCGAAGATCAGTTCAAGGTAATGGATGATGCGGATTACGCCGACAAGGCACACGTTGTTATAACGAGAACTGTCAGGAAAACTCCCGAAGGAAAGAACTTCATCGGCTGGAGACTGCGAAACGATCCATCAGGAAATCTTTACTATCCGGGCGGCGCATTTGAATTCAATTCCGCTTATGCTGAGAAAGTTATCGATGATGAGGGTAACGAGCGCAGATACATGATACTTGATGCCGTTTATCAGGCTGTCGATGAGCCTTCTATAATCTACGACGCAAACGGCGGAACAATGACTGCAAATGCCGATCACGGAACCGGAACTTTCCTTGAAGACACTACTGAAAGCGATAGGTATGTTTATAACACAGACGCCGGAAGACTGACTGTTAAAAATCTCGTTAACAATACTCAGGTGACACTCAGCAGCGGTGCAGGTTTCAGCAACAGCAACCCGAACTATATCTTCTGCGGATGGAACACAAAGGCTGACGGCAAGGGTACACATTATGACCCCGGCAGCGTTCTGTTTATCGACAAGGAGGGAGAGAATCCTGCTGTTCTTTATGCAGAGTGGAAGGTAAAGGTCTATTTCGATAAGAACAATGAAAGCGCAGAATGGGGCGGCGACTGGAGCGAATATCAAACTGACGGTGACCGCAAATATATCGAAACATTCCTTAACTCTAATATAAAGGAACCGCCCTATACTCCTTCTTCACCGCAAAAGGTATTCACGGGCTGGAGCACTACACAATATTCAGGCGATATGGAGGGCGATGGCTTTGATTTCAGTCAGCCTATCACACAGGAGCTTATAGATGCGCAAGACGGAAGCTCCGATCTCGTCCTTTACGCAATGTGGAATACACCGCCTACTATACCATACCATGCTGTAGATGCCTCAGATGAAACACTGAAGCAAGTGGATAATTGGTGTAAACAGACGGACATTACCGTTTACAGCGGCACACCTGTTGAGCTTACAAATGCAGACAGTTATGTTGAACCTGCGGCTGGTTATAAGTATGCTTTCCCCTGTGTAAGCGATTCCCTTGCAAATGTATCGGAAGAAAACAGGATAACCAATATTTATTATGACAAGAATACACGAAGCGTTCACGTTACATTTGCGGATGGCACAACTGCGCCTTTAAAGAACGACGAGGAGATATATTTTGTTTACTACAACAGCAGACTGCCCGTTGGATATGTGGAAATGGGAATTGACGGAAGTCTTACTGATGTCAGTGTTTCAGATTCTGCACCTACGACAGTAGATATCACCGATAATTACGATATGTCGGGAAGTATAACAGCTCCACGCAGCTTGGCAAATAACCAGTACGGGTATTATTCATATGCCATAGGCGATACATCAGGCAGCGAAGACAGCTCTGCACTCCACTTTATAACAGCGTCATCAAGCAGCGACAGCAGCCGTCCTACACTAAAGATACGTGCCACATGGCGTGGCTATGAGTATTCGGCAGACAATGGCGCTACATGGTCTAAGGCAGGCTATGATATCAAGCTTTATACAGTCTATTACAAGGAACAGCCTACCATAGTAAATCTGCATGAGCAGACCTTCGGCAAGCCCGAGGATATGGATCAGAAGTTTAATTATACCGTAAAAATAGAACGCAAGGAGAAAACGGTTCCTGTTAAGAAGTATTATTATTATCAAGATAATGTTTATAAATCATTAGATGGTGATTCTGATATATATTATTTTAAGGGGAAAATATTAGGTATCCCTAGTTATGACATAATAAGTAATTTCCATTTGGTGTCAGATAATGAAAATACTGCCATAAATAATGCTTCATTTGGAGAGCCTTCACAATCTGAAAATATAGTTGAATTATCCGACGGACAAAATGAATCTTTTACATTATTTAGTAGTCATAAGGAGATGGCTGGTAATTATGTACTTGTAAGCACTGCTGATCACGATGCTGTATATTACCGTGAATTTAAACTTGATGGTAGCATAGCTAATAACTATTTTCCAATTTATTATCAGGAAGAAACTCATACTATCATCGAACAGTCAATAGAGATAGTGCAGACACCGGCAGATGAATTTACAACATCAATGAATCAGTCTCCGGCTAAGGGCACTATTGATACAGCAAATCTGAAATATTCATACACAGCACCACAATCAGCAACAACACAGGATATAACCTACACAAACAAAAGAGAATCTGTACCGATAGAGGTTCATGTGGCTATCGCAAAGGGCGACGGATACTATGAGCATGATGATTACAGAACTGATGTCGAAACAAAATACAAGCGTTCTCTTGGAATGTATGACTCTAATGGTATTGATCTGAAGCAGACGTTTGACCCCGATGAACTTATTACCAAGGACGGTTACATCTTCGCAGGCATTGTTTACGGCAGCACATCAGACTCCAATGAGATAGATGTGGCAGGCAAGGATATTACGGAAGTTAAATACGGACAAATATCCGGAAATGTGTACGATGTCTATCTGAACGGTGACACGGATATTCCGCTGGATACAAATGAGATATACTATGTTTACTACAAGGCACCCGTGATAAAGTATTACGCTGAGGGCGCAAACGGTGATCTGGTATTGATCGATCCGCTTACTATCGAGAACAAAACTATAACACTTAACGGCAAGGAAGTTCAGCAGAATGCAACGCTTCCTTTTGAAAGCAATAAGGAGCTTGTTATCTCTCAGACAATAAAGAACGCATACAGAATACCGCCTATCTTCGATTTCAAAGGCACTACCGTTCCTATAGAGTATACATATATCGGTGTAGGAGCGCTGGATGCAGCAAAGCTTTCCGATCTGGACTATTCAGAGGGCAGAGAGCTGAGATTAACAATTGAGGATGGCAAGGTCAAGTATCGCTTTAACGGTTCTGCCGAAGCCAAACCGCTTCCGACAGCGGATGAACTGGTAGTATACGCTGTATACAAGGGCGGTAATAAGCTGACTATCTCCAAGACTGTCGATAAAGTCGATCAGAACGTAGGATACCCCACATTCCAGTTCCTTGTAAAGAGGATAGAGGACGGCGACGGCAATAAGCTTCCTCCTGCTGAATCAGAGGAAAAGGTGATCTCGCTTACGTTCAGATCATCGGGAACTCAGGAGACAGAGCTTGTAAAGCTTCCGCTGGGTAAATATGAAGTTACCGAGCTCAGCAATATCAATTACAATATGGAAAGTATCACCGTTGCGCCTGAGAGGTCATCGACTGTTGAGGGCACAAAGGCAACAGTGGTAATGGGAAGAAGAAGTGAGATAAAGGTATCATATGATAATAGACTTAAACGAGATGAGAAAAAGACTTATCAGACATTTGCAGATAATCATATTGAATACAAGAACTCATAAAAAGGAGATGAGGAACAAATGAAAAACAGCAAGAAAAAGTATTTATTTATCACAGCATCAGTAGTTATGTTCCTTATCATCGATCAGACTATAGCTTATTTTAGCAGCAATGATTCGATAACAAATCGTATTTTTGCAAAGAGAATACCGCCAAAGCCGACAACCTTTGTTCAGATCGACATCTCTGAGGAATTTGAACCGCCTTCACAAAAGACGGATGACCCATTCAGGAAAGATGTAAAGATATGCAATACAGGAACAGAGGATTGCTACGTAAGGGTAAGGCTTGAACTTTCTTCATCAGATTATGGTGATGTCACAAGTTTTTCCTATGACGGTACGAATTACACCCCCTACGCATCATATAAAACAAATCTCCCCGAGGGCTGGGTATACCGTGATGGATTCTACTATTACACATACCCTGTCTCTCCCGGAAAGCTTACAGGAACGAGCCTGATAAGCTGGGCTAAGGTAGCTCACTCATCCGCTTTAGCAACTCTGCCCGATGAATTTGATATTTTCGTCTACGCAGAAGCAGTTCAGACATATGATGAAGAAGGAAGTCCGTGCTCATACATACAGGCATGGGAGGCATAAAAATAACTCTTACAGCGGCTGCAATAGCTGCTGTAAGAGTAACAAAAGGAAAAGACGCCGGCAAATTTGCCGGAGTCTTTTTTCCCTTATAATGTATTAAATCATTCAGCTGTGTCGGTTGCAGGGAGTTTGTCAATAAGCTTGAGCATAAGCTTCTGGATAGCGAGAGCATCCTTATTTGTAACACCGTCGCCAACGTTGCAGCAATCAGCATTTGCCTTGCCTACAGCTGTGATGTGTAATGCGTCAGAGCCGTTTACATCGAACTTTGAAGGATTTGCAAGTGCCTGCATGATGAGTACTGCGTCAGAGATGTTTACGATAGTATCGCAGTTAGCATCGCCGAGGAGAGTAGCACTTGATGCAGGAGTTGAAGCAGCAGGAGTTGAAGTAGCAGGTGTTGTTGCAGCAGGTGTTGTTTCAACAGGAGCATCTGCGCCTACGAACTTAACATCCTTGATATCAACATCCTCGAAGTTAGCCCAGATCTGGAACTCAGCGCTTCCGCCTACTACAGCGTCAGCAAGAGGAATTTCAACTGTGAGCTTACCGTCAGCATCAACAGTACCGTTCCATTCGATCTGTGTCCAGTCATCGCCCTTCATAAAGCCGAGAGCGCCGTTTGTCTTAGTGCCAGCCTTACCCTCAAGAGAAACAACGAGGGTATCTGTATTCTTAGCGTCCTTGAGGTTTACCTTCTTGATCTTAGCTGTTGGTGCAGGTTCTGAGATCTCACCCTTAGGAGCTTCGAGTATCTTGATAGAATCAACGTTAGTTGTCTTAGTTGTCTTAGCCTGCATATGAGCGATAGTTGTAGGATCATCGCCCCAAGCATCAGGTACCTTAGCCATGAGGTAGTATGCGATACCGTTTGTCTCGTCTACTTCGTAAGGCTTTACCTCAGTCCAGCCGCCGTATGAAGCGTCAGAGAAGCAGAGAACAGGAGTTGTGCCTGTGAACTTGATAGCAACTTCCTTGCCTTCGAGCTGTGACCACTCAACTTCGCCGTCACCGCCTGGAGTTGTGTTCTGATAAGTCTTTTCCTTAGCAGCATCGAGCTCGTAAGGGCCTTCGAGGAATGTCTTAGCATCGCCGTAAGCCTGATGTTCAACAGTCGGGATATGTCTTTCGCTGCCCCATACGATAGTCTTGTCGTTGATGATCTCCATCATCTTGTCAACTACCTTAACAGGCTCTGTGTACCATTCAAGTGTCTTTCTGTTGATATAGCCGTGAGCTTCACCTGTAGGCTTTGACTCAAGCTCTACGTTGTTATCCCAGAGTACGCAAGGGATACCGTATTTCTTAGCAGTTGTGAGGTACTGGTCAGCCCACTTTACACGAGCCTCAGTATTCTCATAGTTTGAAGTACCGAACTCACCGATTACAACAGGGATATCCTTGTTGAGGAATGTAGAACGTATACCGTCGAGGATTCCTGCAAGTTCATTGCTGAAAGCAGTTGTGAATGTATCGTGCTGACCGTCCTTGCCCGGGTTCATTGTGAAGTTGTAAGGAACGTAAGCGTGGATGGAAGCAGCAACATAAGCGTCATCCTTAGGGATGTCTATGAGTGAGATCATAGAAACATCTGAACCGGCACAGTAGCCCGGGATCATAAGGAGACGGGTCTTTGCGTATTTTGAATCAGAAGTTCTGATGAGGTTTACGAAATCAGCGTTGAGCTTGTTGATAGTCTCAACTTCAGCGTCCTCAGGGCCCCACCATTCGTGTGAAGTACCTGCGGCACGAGGCTCGTTCATGCACTCGAAAATGAGGTGCTGATCGTAATCGCCGAATGTCTCATTGATCTGTTCCCAGATCTTGAGAAGTTTTGGCTTCATAACGTCATAAGCAGTACCGAGGTCTGCTCTGTTTACCCAGTTTTCGTGGTGGAGGTTAAGGATAACGTACATATCGTTCTTGATACCGTAGTCTACAACTTCCTTAACACGAGCCATCCACTCAGGATCGATGTTGTTATCAGCGTCGAGGTGCTGGAACCATGTAGTGGGGACACGGACTGTATTGAAGCCCTTAGCCTTGATAGCGTCGAAAAGCTCCTTAGAAGCCTTTGGCTGACCCCATGAAGTTTCAGTTTCCAGGCCTGCTGTCTCGAAAGTACCGTTCTTGTCGCCTGCTGTAGCGTCAAGGGTATTACCGAGGTTCCAGCCTATCTTCATGTTTTCAGTGATCTCGAAAGCTGACATATCGCCTTCTGCATTTGCAATGAAGTAATCAGCAGGAGCGATACTGAGTGATGAGAGCATACAAACAGCAGCAGCTGAGATGCTCACGATGCGTTTAACGTTTTTGGAATTAAACATAGTATAAAACCCTCCCATGAAATAAAATTTTTTCATATCTTCCTCGGAAAGCCCAGTGCAGTAAACTTTCCGCCTCTGACACCTTAATTTTATCATAATGGTAGAAAAAAGTCAAGTTAGTTTGTGCAAGTTGCAATAAATCAATCGTAGAATTTAGGTAGAATGTTTTAGCAATGTTGTATATTAGATTTCCCACTATCCGGCGTATATTGTTAACGGACTGTTAAATAATCATAAATTATTATATTGAAAAACAAAGCACAGAGTGGATTTGCTGTTTTATTTTACTTTATTAACTGTAATTTTAAAAATAAAAATTACACACTGTAGATTTGCACCTGACAGCAAAGCTGTACAAAAACATTTTACTTGCAGTCGGGAGTATTACTTTTTCTTTGATTTTTTCTTTTCGGTATCAGGCTGTTCCAGGTCAGCTTTCAGCATATCCCTGCATTCGTCCATTCGTTCCCTGTCTTCTTCGGGAAGGGGAGGATACTCCGACTTAGCCGATCTCAGCGCATCGAGAAGTATCTCTGTGATGAGATAGCGGGTATACCATCTCTGGTCACCGGGGAGAACATACCAGGGGCTGTTCTTGGTAGATGTCTTGTTTATCACTTCGTTGAAGCAGTCAACATACACATCGAACTTATCCCTTACCTTCATATCGTCTGCACGGAATTTCCAGTTTTTCTCAGGTATCTCGATCCTTTCAAGGAGCTGTTTGGTCTGTTCCTCTTTGGATATATGCAGGAATATCTTTATCACCTTGTAGCCGTTCTGATACAGATACTCCTCGAAGTTGTTGACCTGTTCGTAGCGCTCCTTGAAGAAAGATTTGTCATCCTTGCCGATGATACGCTCTGACATATGGTAATGGGGCTTTATGTTCTCGACCTGCACAGTGATAAGGTCCTCGTAGTGGCTGCGGTTGAATACGGCTATTTCTCCGCGGCGTGGGACATTCTGGTGTATACGCCACAGGTAATCGTGAGCGAGTTCCTCAGAGTTGGGAGCTTTATAGGAATGAATCTTTACACCCTGGGGATTTATTCCGCTGAAAACATTTTTGACTGCCGAATCCTTTCCCGAAGCGTCAAGAGCCTGCAATACGATGATAAGACCCTCTCTGCCGTCAGCGTAGAATTTATCCTGGAGGAGAGCGAGTTCAGCTTTGTTTGCTTCATATTTAGCGATGATGTCATCCTTGTCGGCTCCGTCTTTTTTGCTGTTGGTGGGGAGCTTTCTTATGTCGATCTTTTTTTCGCCTGTAACAGCATATTTGTCTGCTTTCATTTCAAGCACTTCCTTTCGTTAAGGGGATAAGTCCGTTCTGTTCTGGCAATGTTTTGTTACTGCCAACATTAACATTATACCACATATTTTATAGAAAGTAAAGAGGATTTTTGTTAATATTCGGCAAAACGCTGACCTGTGCAAAAAATCGGGGGAAGCACCTCTGCTAAGAAAGGCACTTCCCGCGACTTATAAAACTGTTGTAATAGTATCGCAG